>ENA-OQAR01000296-OQAR01000296.1-human-gut-metagenome-genome-assembly--contig:-NODE-296-length-14636-cov-8.046040_pt1 | contig 14636 bp, 10 predicted proteins | sample MGYA00242738_ERZ504533 | MGnify/ENA primary metagenome ERZ504533 (study PRJEB26092, sample SAMD00036276) | human gut metagenome | host: Homo sapiens | study: EMG produced TPA metagenomics assembly of... | reverse complement strand
GGTTCGCTGTTTCCGCCACTGGCGGCGCTCACCTTTGCAGCATCCAGTATTATCTGCGCTTTTGGCTTAGCAGCTGCCGCACCTCGCTCGCCGTATCGGCACTTAGAATTATGCGGTATTGCCTTAAATAAAAACGGATTTGTTTTTTCTAACATTTGGTGTATAATACTTTTATACTGGGTTTGTCTGTGCAGGATGAATGGTGCCTGCATGGAGGGCAGGGGAGAACGCTTCCCTGACTGGCTCAGAAAGATACCATATAGAAAAGGAGAATCCGCCATGTCGGAAGCATTGAAAGAACGCAAAGAGATGGACCCGCAGTACCAGTGGGATCTGACCAAAATGTACGCCAGCGATGCGGAATGGGAAAAGGCTTTTGCCGCCATTGACCCCAAAATTGAAGCTTTGGCTGCCTGGGAGGGCAAGCTGAACAACGCTGCCAGCATTCGTGAATTTTATGATGCAGAAATCGGCGTGTTCCGTGAACTGGAAAACCTGGCTGTCTACACCAGCCTGCGTCTGAGCGAGGATACCCGTGCTGATGACGCCCAGAGCATGGATGCCCGCGCTACCGCCAAATATGTAAAGGCTGTCGGTACCATCGCCTATGCTCAGCCGGAAATCCTGGCACTGCCGCAGGAAACCCTGGATGCCATCATGGCTGACGAGCAGGTTGCCCCCTATCGTTTTGCTCTGGAAGACCTGCTGCGTGCAAAGCCTCACACCCTGACCGCCCCGGAAGAAAAGCTGCTGGCTGCTTTCGGTGAGGCATTCGGCACCCCGAAAAATGTTGCCGATAACCTGGCAGACGCCGACATGGTGTTCGATTCCGTCAAGGATGGCGAGGGCAACGATGTGGAGCTGACCGCTTCCAACTACATCCTGCTGCAAACCTCCAATGACCGCGTGCTGCGCAAGAATGCCTTTGAAAGCTACTACAAGAGCTTCCGCCAGCACATCAACACGCTGGCTGCCTCTTACTCCGGCGCTGTCAAGACCGCTGCCGCCGAAGCCTCCGTCCGTCATTATGAATCTTCCCGCGCCATGTCCATGGAGGGAGAATGTGCCCGGTCAGGTCTATGATAACCTGGTGGCTACTGTGCGCAAGCACCTGCCGGATATGTACCGCTATGTTGCTCTGCGCAAGCGCATCCTGGGTGTGGACGAGCTGCACTACTATGATGTGTACGCCCCGCTGACCAAGGGCGTCAGCGCCCATTACACCTATGACCAGGCCAAGCAGATGGTTCTGGATGCCGTTGCACCGCTGGGCGAAGAGTACGGCACCATCGTTCGCAAGGGCTTTGCCGAGCGCTGGATCGATGTGTTCCCCAACAAGGGCAAGAGCGGCGGCGCTTACTCCGGCGGCAGCTATGATTCCAACCCCTATATCATGTGCAACTTTACCGGTACGCTGGACAGCGTTTCCACCATTGCGCATGAAATGGGCCACAGCATGCACAGCTGGTTCAGCCGCCATACCCAGCCTGCCCAGTATGCCGACTATACCCTGTTTGTCGCAGAGGTCGCTTCCACCGTCAACGAGAACCTGCTCATTGAGCACCTGCTGGCAGAAAAGAACCAGGATCCCGCAACCCGCCTGGCCCTGCTGAATCAGTACCTCGAAAATTTCAAGGGAACCGTCTACCGCCAGACGATGTTTGCCGAGTTTGAGCGCGATGCCCACGCCATGGCCGAGCGCGGCGAAGCCCTGAACCCCGCCGCCCTGAACAATCTGTACAAGAAGCTCATTGTGGACTACTTTGGACCGGAGCTGGTTGTGGATGACGAAGTACAGTACGAGTGGGCACGCATCCCGCACTTCTACCGCCCGTTCTATGTTTATAAGTATGCAACCGGCTATTCCACTGCCGTGGCATTGTCCGAGGGCATCCTGAAGAACGGCGAACCGGCTGTTAAGAAGTACCTGGAGTTCCTGCACATGGGCGGCAGCGCTTACCCGCTGGATGAGCTGCGCCATGCCGGTGTGGACCTGACCACCCCCGCCCCGGTGGATGCTGCCCTGGATAAGTTCGGCCGCATTCTGGACGAAGCCGAAGCCTGCGTGGCACAGCTGGAAGCTGCAAAATAAGCAGGGGAAAGTCCTGGGGTGTATCTGAAAAATTCGAAAAATTAGTCTGTTTCTGCAAACACAGCGGGATTTTGCGTTAAAAAGCCTAGGAATCCGCAAAGGTTCCTATGGCTCTTTGCCTTACATCCTGCTTGCGTTTGCGAAATATCCATCGTTCTCTTTGTTTTCAGATACACCTTAAGTGCAAAATTAGGGCAATACCGCATAATTCTAAGTGCCGATACGGCGAGCGAGGTGCGGCAGATGCTAAGCCAAAAGCGCAGATAATACTGGATGCTGCAAAGGTGAGCGCCGCCAGTGGCGGAAACAGCGAACCGAAGCAGGGGCAGCGGTCGCAGAGTGCGAGGGGCTTTTGCCCCCGAAGCACGATGCGGGTACCGCAACCCGACATTATCGAGCATTTTGGCAACGCAGATGCCGTGCCGCAGCCGCCGGAGCGGTGCTTGAGCCGTTAGGCGGGAATTGTGCGGTATTGCCTTAGAACCCACAGTGCAGAAAATCAGCATCTTGCACGATTATTTGAAATATTTTTTGTGAATACTCTTGACAGAGCGTGGTTTATCCGCTATTATAATAAATGCGTGAGTTAAGGGGTCAAGTGCGGCCAAAATGGAAGCACAACCCCCGCAAAAAAAAACTGCGCGGAATAATCAAGAAAGGAGAAAAGAAATGCCTACTTTTAACCAGCTCGTACGCAAAGGCCGTGAGGTCCTGGTAACCAAGAGCACTGCTCCTGCCCTTCAGAAGAGCTACAACTCCCAGAAGAAGCAGTACACCACCATGAACAGCCCCCAGAAGCGTGGTGTTTGCACCGCTGTTCGTACCATGACCCCCAAAAAGCCCAACTCTGCTCTGCGTAAAGTTGCCCGTGTCCGCCTGACGAATGGTATCGAGGTCACCTCCTACATTCCTGGTATCGGCCATAACCTGCAGGAGCACAGCGTTGTCCTGATCCGTGGCGGTCGTGTTAAGGACCTGCCCGGTGTCCGTTACCACATCATCCGTGGTACTCTGGATACTCAGGGTGTTGCAAACCGTAACCAGGCTCGCAGCAAATACGGCGCAAAGCGTCCCAAGGCCGGTGCCAAGAAGTAAGGAAACATCTTTTTCGCCATAAAATGGTCAGCTGACCCTTTTGTGGCATAACGGGAGTTTTCTTTAACTTTCGAGTACCGATGATATCATTAATGTGAAGGAGGGAAGAAAGATGCCCAGAAGAGGTAAAATCGCAAAGCGCGAAGTTCTGGCTGATCCTATTTACAATTCCAAGCTCGTCACCCGTCTGGTCAACAGCATCATGCTGGATGGCAAGAAGGGCGTCGCTCAGAAGATCGTTTACGAAGCTTTTGAGACTGTCAAAGAGAAGACCGGCAACGATCCTCTCGAAATGTTCGAGAAGGCCATGGAAAACATCATGCCCAGCCTCGAAGTTAAGGCCCGCCGTGTCGGCGGCTCCACCTACCAGGTTCCCCTGGAGGTTAGCCCCGCCCGCCGCGAGACCCTCGGCCTGCGCTGGCTGACTCTGTACAGCCGCAGCCGTGGTGAAAAGACCATGTCCGCTCGCCTGGCCGCCGAGATCATCGACGCTACCAACAACGTTGGCGGCGCCGTCAAGAAGCGCGAAGATACCCACAAGATGGCAGAAGCCAACAAGGCTTTCGCGCATTACCGTTATTGATCTGCTTACTGAGGAGGTTTAAGCCATGGCAACGCCGAGAGACGTATCCCTGCAAATGACCCGAAATATCGGTATCATGGCCCACATCGACGCAGGCAAGACCACCACCACCGAGCGCATTCTGTACTACACCGGTATTAACCATAAGATCGGCGAAGTTCATGACGGCGCTGCTACGATGGACTGGATGGAGCAGGAACAGGAACGTGGTATTACCATCACTTCCGCTGCAACCACCTGCTACTGGAGCCACACCGAGACCCAGCACGATCCGGCTCTGTTCAAAAAGAACCGTCATCGTATCAACATCATCGACACCCCGGGCCACGTTGACTTTACTGTTGAAGTTCAGCGTTCTCTGCGTGTTCTGGACGGTTCTGTTACCGTTCTGGCCGCAAAGGGTGGCGTTGAGCCTCAGTCTGAAACCGTTTGGCGCCAGGCTGACGAGTACAAGGTTCCCCGCATGGTTTACGTCAACAAGATGGATACCATGGGTGCTGACTTCTTCCGCTGCGTACAGATGATGCATGATCGTCTGCATGCCAACGGTGTGCCTATCCAGCTGCCTGTCGGCCAGGAAGACACTTTCCGCGGCATCATCGATCTGATCGACATGAAAGCCGATATCTACTATGATGATATGGGCAATGATGTGCGCGTGAGGAAATTCCTGAAGACCTGAAAGAACAGGCTCAGGAATATCATGACAAGCTGATCGAAGCTGTTGCTGAGACCGACGAAGAGCTGATGATGAAGTACCTGGAAGGCGAAGAGCTGACCAAGGGAGAAATCAAGGCTGCTCTGCGTAAGGCTACTATTTCCAACGAGATCGTTCCTGTTGTCTGCGGCTCTTCTTACAAGAACCGTGGCGTTCAGAAACTGTTGGATGCAATCGTTGATTATATGCCTGCTCCGACCGACGTTGCGGCCATCAAGGGCACCAACCCGGAGACTGGCGAGGAAGAAGATCGCACTTCTTCCGATGATCAGCCGTTCTCTGCACTGGCATTCAAGATTATGACTGACCCGTATGTCGGTAAGCTGTGCTTCTTCCGCGTGTACTCTGGTACCGTTGAGGCTGGCACCACTGTTTACAACTCTGTTAAGGATCAGGACGAGCGTATCGGCCGTATCCTGCAGATGCATGCAAACAACCGTAAGGATATCGACATCTGCTACGCTGGCGATATCGCCGCTGCTGTTGGTCTGAAGAACACCACCACTGGTGATACCCTGTGCGATGAGAAGCATCCCATCATCCTCGAGTCCATGAACTTCCCCGAGCCGGTTATCCGCGTTGCCATCGAGCCCAAGACCAAGGCCGGCAGCGAGAAGATGGGTATTGCCCTGTCTAAGCTGGCTGAAGAGGACCCGACTTTCCGTACCTGGACCGATGAAGAAACCGGTCAGACCATCATCGCCGGCATGGGCGAGCTCCACCTGGAAATCATCGTGGACCGTCTGCTCCGCGAGTTTAAGGTCGAAGCTAACGTTGGCGCACCTCAGGTTGCCTACCGTGAAACCATCCGCAAGGATGCTAACCAGGAAACCAAGTACGCACGTCAGTCCGGTGGTAAGGGCCAGTATGGTCACGTTAAGATCAAGATTGAGCCCAACCCGGGTAAGGGTTATGAGTTTGTCAACGGTATTGTTGGCGGCGCTATCCCGAAGGAATACATCCCCGCTGTTGACAACGGTATCCAGGGCGCGATGAAGTCCGGCATTCTGGCTGGCTATCCCGTCGTGGATGTCAAGGTCACTCTGTGGGACGGCTCCTATCATGAAGTTGACTCCTCTGAAATGGCGTTCTCCATCGCCGGCTCCATGGCATTCAAGGATGCTATGAAGAAGGCTGACCCCGTCATTATGGAGCCCATCATGAAGGTTGACGTTGTTGTTCCTGACGAGTATATGGGCAACGTCATTGGCGACTTGAACAGCCGCCGCGGCGCGATCCAGAACCAGGAATCCACCGATGGCACTGCCCGTGTCACCGCTATGGTTCCTCTGTCCGAGATGTTCGGTTACGCTACTGACCTGCGTTCCAAGACCCAGGGCCGTGGCCAGTACTCCATGGAGCCGGCTGATTACCAGCAGGTTCCCAAGAGTGTTGCAGATAAGATCATGACCGAGCGCAATAAGGCTGATTCTGCACAAATTCGCGCAAAATACTTGATTTTTCTTGAAAAATCTAGTATGATAGCCTTACAACAGGCTATTTTATCTGTTTGAATTAAAGGAGGATACTTCCAATGGCTGAAAAGGAAAAATTTGACCGCTCTTTGGAGCATGTCAACATCGGTACCATCGGTCACGTTGACCACGGCAAGACCACTCTGACTGCCGCTATCACCAAGACCCTGGCTCTGAAGGGCGACGCCGATTTCATGGATTACTCCAGCATCGATAAGGCTCCTGAAGAGAAGGCTCGTGGTATCACGATCAACACCGCTCACGTTGAGTACCACACCGCGAAGCGTCACTATGCCCACGTTGACTGCCCGGGCCATGCTGACTACATCAAGAACATGATCACCGGTGCTGCTCAGATGGACGGCGCTATCCTGGTTGTTGCTGCAACCGATGGCCCGATGCCGCAGACCCGTGAGCACATCCTGCTGGCTCGTCAGGTTGGCGTGCCCAAGATCGTTGTGTTCCTGAACAAGTGCGATATGGTAGATGACGAAGAGCTGCTCGACCTGGTCGAAATGGAAGTTCGCGAACTGCTGGACAGCCAGGATTTCGACGGCGACAACACCCCGATCATCCGTGGTTCCGCTCTGAAGGCTCTGGAGAGCACTTCCAAGGATCCCGATGCTCCGGAATACAAGTGCATTTGGGAGCTGATGGACGCTGTTGACAGCTACATCCCGACTCCGGACCGTGCTGCTGATAAGCCGTTCCTGATGCCCGTTGAGGACGTTATGACCATCTCCGGCCGTGGCACCGTTGCTACCGGTCGTGTTGAGCGTGGTACTGCTCATGTCGGCGATCAGATGGAAATCGTTGGTCTGAAGGAAGAGAAGCTGACCACCACCATCACTGGTCTGGAAATGTTCCGCAAGAGCCTCGAGTTCGCTCAGGCTGGCGACAACATCGGCGCTCTGCTGCGTGGTATTGACCGTGACCAGATCGAGCGTGGCCAGGTTCTGGCTGTTCCCGGCTCTGTTCATCCCCACACCACTTTCGAGGCCATGTTTACGTCCTGAAGAAGGAAGAAGGCGGCCGTCATACCCCCGTTCTTCAACAACTACGTCCTCAGTTCTACTTCCGTACCACCGACGTTACCGGCATCATCACCCTGCCCGAAGGCACTGAGATGTGCATGCCCGGCGACAACGTTGATATGCACGTTGAGCTGATCACCCCGGTTGCCATGGAAGAAGGCATGCGTTTCGCTATCCGCGAAGGCGGCCACACTGTTGGTTCTGGCGTTGTTTCCAAGATCGAGAAGTAATTTTCGGCTTGTGATATAGCTTTCAAGGCTCCTGCTGTTAAGGCAGGGGCCTTTTTTGTTGTGTACGACTTATGGGACGGGGAGGGGGCAAAGGCCGGGTGTGGAAGACCAAGGAAGGCATCATGAAAACAGCAGGAATTGTAGATAGGGGAGAGGACACCATTCGGAACTTTGAAAAAGTGGAGCAGGAGGGGGCACTCACACCGCCCTACCTTGGGAAGGTGTATTTCAGGTCGCGGTTAAGGGGCAAGGGCTAAGTTTTCGGAACGGTCAGGAACGCTCTCTACAGTACAATTTATAATGGGCAATTCTCAACCTCCAATTTTCCCTTCAAGTTTCCTCCAATCTCTGCCAAATCTCTCAGCAACAAGCCAAACCGAAATGACAAAAAAATGCGCGATAACAATACCGGGTGATTGGATTAAGAGATTGCAAAGAACATTATCGGGGTAAATGTTTAATCATTTGATAAAAACAGGAATAAACCATTCAAAAATGTTAATAAATACCGCCAAAAGGGTCACCGCACCGCAACGCAAATAATGTGCGAAAAACAGGTTTCAGTTGATTCAAGGACAAAAATTTACCTAGAAACCGCTCTAATTAACTATGCAAATTCTGGCAACTGTGATATAATGTATATACTTGGATGTGTCGGAAAGGCTATCATTTGCGGGATCAAGGCATGCAGCCGGTACAACGTTTTGTCAGCCGCTGTGCCGGGGCCAAAAGCCCCAAAAGCAGGCCGCAGCCCGGCAAGGGATCGCCAGACCGAGGGGGCATAACCAGGCGTTTTGCAATCAACACCTGCAAAGTGCCGCACATCTGCCGTACCACTTTTCACACAAAAGGGGAAAGTAGTAACACTTAAGGGAGGATAAAACTATGAAGAAAAACCTTCAGCGTTTTGGTGCATCCGTGCTGGCAGCAGCCATGGTTGCCCAGAGCGTGGCGCTTCCCGCAGCAGCCGAAACTACCAAGATTGATTCTTCGGTAGCGCAGTCTGTTGCAGCTAGCGCAGCAAGCGCGGCCAGCGCTGTGCAGTCCCTGCCCAAGTTCACCAGCACCGCAGACCTGATCAAGCAGACAGCCCAAACGCTGGCTGCCCAGGGCGAAGTGCATGAACTGGAGCAGGACGATGCCAAGCTGGAAGCGACTGCACAGAGCAAGGCGGGCATGAGCCTTGCAGCGTTGGAAAATGCATTGGCCGATGCCATGTACGCCAACGCCGCAGCCGGCAAGATCAACACCGAAGCCTATGGCCTGAACAAGGACGAGATGGCATCGGTGATGGCTGCCACCATCAAAACGTATCATCTGTCCAGCGCCGTTACCGACCTGGGCTATGAGACGAACGCCGCAGGCGTTGTGACCGCCGTTACCTTTACCGGCAGCTCCGGCATGACCTCTGCGATGGAGTCCATGACCAACAGCGATGATGAAGTGATTGCGCAGCAGGCTGACAGCTACGCACAGGCTTACGTTGCTGAAAACTCCGATACCTTTGCCGCCAGCGCCGCTGCGGACGGCCATACCTATGGCGAGCCGAAATGGTACTGGAATGACACCAACCCGGAGGATGGCCACACCCATACCTGGAAGGAAACCCCCGATGGTTACTGGACCAAGACCGATGACGGCTGGGCTTACACCGCTGTGTATACCTGTGAAAAGGACGATGCCTACCAGAAGGTAGAAGGCACCGTAACCAAGGATACCACCGAGGCAAAGCCCGGCGTTGCCGGCAAGACCGTTTACTCTGCCAGCGTGCCCGCTGACAAGAGCCCGGTTAAGAAGGAATACAAGGAACCCACCACCCGCACCGACGACATTGCCGCCCTGCCCTGCAAGAGCCATGCCGTGCCCAAGGATGCAGATGGCAACTTTGTTGCTACCTTCAACTGGGAAATGAAGAAGGTCGAGGGCAAGCTGGCCGATGACTACAGCAACGCCCAGCTGTTCTATGACAGCGAAACCGGCAAAATTTCTGCCGGCGCTCCCGTTACCATTGACTGGGAATGCACCAGCGTCACCTTCAAGTGCGCTGTCTGCGGCGAAGAAATCAAAACCCAGCCGGCAATGACCATGCCGGTCAGCGTTGTGGTAGACCAGAATGACAATTCCGTCTACATCAACGTGGGCGGCACCCCGACCCTGGATACCACCTCCGGCGGCACCGGCGTTACCCTGGTGTCCGCAATGAAGGACGGCAACTGGTACGATATGCAGAACAACCCGGTTGACGCAAGCAAGGTGAACTTCACCTATCAGAGCGGCGACAACAAGGGCAAGAACAGCCTGCTGCTGTACGACAGCCAGAAGACTGCCGTGTATGTGGACGACCAGGGCAACTAGGTCACCAATACTTACGATGTCTCCACTGCGCAGATGAACTACTACTACTTCCAGCTGTCGCAGTTCAACCAGGACGAAGCAGAGTACTTCGGCGTGGTTGCCCCGTTCTGGACCTCCAAGGGCGTTCAGAAGCAGGGCGAGGATGGCAGCATCACCGGCACCATGGGCGCAATCAAGATATTGTGCAGCATTGATCCGAACGATGATGTCCCGCCGACCACCATGCATTCATGCTGAACATGCTGCCGCAGGCGTCATGTCTTACGTCATGAACTATGGCGAAGCTCTGAAAGCCATCCGTGATGCAGGCTTGGCACAGGTTGCCAAGCTGGGTGACAGCGCTGACTATGTCACCAAGCTGCTGATCCTGCACGACTGGATCTCCCAGGTTGCAGAATTCGATATGGGCTCCATGGGCGATATCACCGGCGGCGGCAACAACGACCCCATCCAGATGACTGCTTTCGGTGCCCTGCTGGGCGGCGAGATCGGCGCTAAGGGCGTTGAGTATGGCTGCATCTGCCTGGGCTATGCATCTGCATTTAACTACATGGTCCAGAATTTGCCTGACAACAAGGAAATCTATAAAAAAGACCGTTGACGGCAAAGAAGTTTGGAAGACCCCCGATGAAGTAGGCGATAACGCTGTTGTTGACTTTGCCCAGATCCTGTATTACTGCGATACTTCTGATACCAGTGTTGCCGGTAATGCGTTCGGCGGCGGCATGTTCAACAACGTCCACTACTTCAACGCAGTCAAGGTCAACAAGCTGCAGGGCGACAGCAATTCTGCTACGATGACCACCGGCGAAGCCAACAAGAACTGGTACTATGTTGACGTCTGCTATGATGACGTGAACACCGAGTGCATGGCCCAGACCCGCGTTGAGAACGCAGGCGACCTGCGCCATGTCAACTTCCTGGTTTCTCCCTCCGGTCTGGAAGGCCGTTACAGCAAGTACTATGATTACATTGACTCGCTGTACGATGGCTACACCTACACCAAGAACAAGAATCCCGATGTGATGATGACGGCAATGTTGTGTTGAACAACGGCAAGCCGCATTACTCTTACACCAAGGCGGAGAACAAGAACGAGACCCGTTACACCGATACCTGCTACGAGGATACTTGGTTCACCTCTATCTGCAGCCCCATCTACTTCGACAATAATTACTTCTATTACGTTGATACCACGACCAACCAGAACCTGTATAACAACATGCGCCGCCAGCAGTCCGAGAACGGCAACAACGGCAACTCTGGTTCCGGCAGCTCTGGTAACAACTCCCAGATGCAGCAGTTCATGAAGAAGATGCAGAACCAGGGCCCCGATACTCTGGAAGCACGTCCGCGTAATGCGAACTACTATATCCGCAAAGAGGATTCCAGCAGCAGCAGGCCCGGCGGCTTCAGCATGAGCAGCTTTACCAAGACGGATGACCCGTTTGATATCATCTTGATGTACTACAACGATCTGAAGGAAACCAGCAGCAACTTCAATGATGACGACAGCAATGCCAAGGTTCTGGCCGAAGCTGGCACCATCTATAAGATCGATACCAGTGCAAAAGATAAGCATACCAAGGTTGAAAACAACCTGAACACCGAGTGCCTGGCAGACGCTGCTGCAAAGCGGATCTACCCCGCACTGGTACACTCTACCGCACTGTATGATGGCAAGCTGTACTTCAACGTCAACAACGCCATCTACCGTATGGACCCGACCACCGGCGCAGTGGAAGAAGTGAAGGAATACAACACCGTCTATGGCGGCATTAAGCTGACCAAGGATAAGGACGGCAACATGGTTCCCGATACCCACTTTCCCGGCATGAGCATGGTTATCATGGACAGCGCCCAGGATACCAGCAGTGTGAAGTATCTGGGCACCTTCAAGAACCATCCTCTGGCTGGCCTGACCCTGCGTGACAGCTACAGCTTTGCTACCACCACCCAGCAGGGCCAGACTGTGATCACCGGCATCAACACCACCAAGGATCAGCTGGTCGTTTCTGTCGGCACCAACCTGTCCAACACCTATAAGGAACTGGTGGACGGCAAGGCAGAAGTCAAGACCGATGCCTCCGGCACTTCTTATGCAAACCGTAAGAGCTACAAGACCGAGTCCTGGAACTACAACCCGAGTTACAACCAGAACATGGGCAGCTCTGACGAGAAGAACAAGAACGAAGAGTTCATGTGGTGCGCTAACCTGGTTGAAACCATGCCGATGTCCGACATGGTCAGCGACCTGAGCAGCGGCGCAACCACCAATGTTTCCGTTGAAGCATGGTGCGATACCCCCGCTTACACCCAGGACCGCACCAACAAGTACGGCCTGACCAAGGGTGAAAAGGTGTACGCTGACGGCGCACTGCCCAAGGGCCATACCTGGAAGCTGGACGAGCTGGAAACCAAGTCCGTTGGCAACAATGTGTACCTGTGCTCTGATTGCCATACCGCAACCGAAAGCACCCCCCACACTGTTACCCTGCCCGATGCAGTTCAAGGCGTTACCCTGACCCTGGGCACCACCAACAACACCTACATCAAGGACGATACCGTTACCCTGACCGTAGAAAAGGAAGGCACCGATATCGTTACCGTTACCGCAAGAACGGCGATACCGATGTTGCCCTGACTGAAGTTCAGGAAGCAGCGCAGGACGAAGCCGCAGCCCAGGCTACCACCGAAAAGGCTAAGACGGTTTACACCTTCACCATGCCGGACGGCGATGTGACCATCAGCGTTGCAAAGAACGCTAAGACTTATGCGGTTAATGTTGCTGCCCTGACCAATGGTGAGATCACTGCTTCCGCTAAAGAAGCAGCTGAGAAGGAAACCGTAACCCTGACTGCTAAGCCCGCGACCGGCTATGCCTGAAGGCTGGCAGCGTGAAGGTTACCTACAAAGACGCTGACAACACCGATAAGACCGTTGAAGTGAAGGCTGATACCGAAAAAGCCAACACCTACACCTTTGCAATGCCTGCTTACCCTGTCAACGTCAGCGCAGAGTTTGTTAAGGAATACAAGGTTACCGCAGCTCCTGCTGAGAACGGCACTGTTACCGTAGACCCGACCGCAGCTGTTGAGGGCACCGACGTTACCGTTACCGTTAAGGCAGCTGATAACTACCAGCTCAAGGCTGACAGCCTGACCTACAGCTATAAGAGCGGCGACGAAACCAAGACCCAAAAGCTGACCCCGAACGCAGAAGGCAAGGCTACCTTTAAGATGCCCGCAGCTGATGTCAAAGTCACTGCAGAGTATGTCGAAAAGAAACCGGAAGCCTACACTGTGACAGTGAACAAAGCTACCAACAGCACTGTAACCGCTGATAAGGAAACCGCCGCAGCAGGTGATACCGTTACCCTGACTGTTGAGGCAGACGAGACTATGTACTCTCAGGCTGTGCTGGCTGAGGACGGCCTGAAAGTTGCTGACAGCAAGGGTGCTGCAGTTGCATGCACCGCTGGTGCTGACGGCACTTACACCTTCACCATCCCTGCCGACAACGTAACTGTCACCGCAACGTTTGAAATCGTTGCATATGGTGTTGAGGTTGCACCGACTGAACATGGTTCTGTTACCTTTGAGGGCGGCAAGAAGTACTTCAAGGTTGGCGAGAATGTTACTGCTACCTTTACCGCAGAGGCTGGATATGAGCTGGCTAGTGCTTCTTATCAGGAAGGCAACAAACCTACAGACATTACAGCCAAGGTTAAGGAAGCTAGCAACACTTACACCTTCACTATGCCTGAAAACTATGTGAAGATCGAAGCAACCTTCACTGCTGTTCAGCCTACTGAACCTACTGAGCCCACCGAACCCACCACTCCGGATGAGAACGGCGGCGACAACACCGAAACCGAGGCTCTTGAGGCCGAGGAGCGCACCGCTCACGGCGCTGCTGAAAAGACCACCATTACCGCAATGGCTGTCTTTACCTGCACCGATAAGAACTGCGCAAGCGCACAGTTCGTGGATGCAACTGTAAAGCAGACCAGCGGCGTTACCACCGCTGCTGTCAACTTCAACGGCAAGGACTACACCGCCAAGTACGGCGAGAAGAACGGCTGGGTTGAAGAAAACGGCAAGAAGTACTGGTACGAAAACGGCGTGAAGCAGGGTACTGAGGGCCGCGGCAAAGAGATCTATGATCCCGATTCCGATGCCTGGTACTGGCTGGATGCTGTCCAGGGCGGCGCAATGACCGTCAGCAAGGACGTTTACCAGGAATCCGCCGCCGGCCAGTGGGCTGATAAGCCCGATGGCACCGGCAAGTGGGTCCGTTACGATGAGAACGGCCACATGGTCAAGGGCTGGCAGACGACCGAGAAGGGCACTTACTACTTTGACCCGACCTTTGGCACCATGGCCAAGGGTGTTACCGAAATTGACGGCGTACCGTGCGCGTTCGATCAGAACACCGGCATTGGCATTGATAAAAAGTGGGTAACCATCAATGGCGCCGATTACTGGTACGAAAATGGCGTTCGCCAGGGTCTGGAAGGCCGCGGCAAGGAAATCTATGACCCGGCTTCCGATGCTTGGTACTGGCTGGACTCTGTTGACCAGGGCAAGAAAGCCACCAGCAAGGATGTCTATCAGGAATCCGAAGCTGGCCAGTGGGCTGACCGCGCCGATGGTACCGGCAAGTGGGTCCGTTACGATGCACAGGGCCACATGATCAAGGGCTGGAGCGCTGACAAGCGTTACTATTTCGACCCGATTTATGGCACCATGGCTAAGGGCGATGCAGTCATCGATGGCCGCACTTATCACTTTGATAAGAACACCGGCGTCTGCAGTAATCCCACAGCCGAACAATGAGCTGTAACCAGCCCATTAACCTCTAAATAAAAATGCCGCAGCAGATGTAACAGTCTGCTGCGGCATTTTTGTATTTGTGGGCATAGGTTCGGTGAAATATTTGCCAGGCCAGTAGGGCGGGGGACCCCATGATTGTGGTGGCTCCCCTGGAGGGGAGCTGGACGCGAAGCGGCCTGAGGGGTGGTTCCTTGCCGCAACCTAAGGCAATACCGCACA
>ENA-OQAR01000295-OQAR01000295.1-human-gut-metagenome-genome-assembly--contig:-NODE-295-length-14650-cov-2.565104_pt1 | contig 14650 bp, 22 predicted proteins | sample MGYA00242738_ERZ504533 | MGnify/ENA primary metagenome ERZ504533 (study PRJEB26092, sample SAMD00036276) | human gut metagenome | host: Homo sapiens | study: EMG produced TPA metagenomics assembly of... | reverse complement strand
TAAAAAGAGAAATTCCTAAAAAAAGAAAAGCCCAAGAAGGAGACTCCTAAAAAGGACGTAACCGAAAAAGGAAGACGGTAAAGCCGAAAGAGAAGACTGAGGCCGAGAAGCGTGCTGAAGCAGAAAAAAGCAGAGGCTGAGAAGAAAAGCGGCAGCCGAAAGAGCGGCAGCGAAAGAGCGGCAGCGGAAGCGGCGGCGAAGAAGATAGCCGGTGCTTTCGGAAAAGGAACTCAAATGGGAAATAAAGGAACCGGTACTACAGGCTTCGGTTTGGAGGGTAGCCCGACGGGAAACTCTTCGGAAGGGAAATCCAGCGGAGTGAGCGGTTACAGAACATTTGACCTCAATGGACGTTCTTGGGTAGTGGCGGTTTGCCGATGCTGTCTATAATGTGCAGGATGAGGGACGGGTGGTAGTGACTATTACCGTAAATCCCGCAGGACAGGTGATAAGTACCAGTATCAACAAACGTACCAATACAGTAAACGCTTCGTTGCGGAAGGCGGCGGAAGAGGCCGCCCGTAAAGCACGCTTTAACCAAGTGGACGGAGTGAATAACCAGACAGGTACTATTACATATTACTTTAAACTGAAGTAGCTTATGAAAACAATTTATGTATTTTTGGCAGAAGGCTTCGAGGAAGTGGAGGCGCTGACCCCGGTAGATGTGTTGAGACGTGCAGGTTTGCCTGTGAAGACTGTTTCCGTAACAGGTGTGCTGACCGTAAACGGTGCGCATGGTGTTCCGGTAGTAGCCGATATGGTGTTTGAAGAAGTAAAAGAAGGGGATGCGGAGATGATTGTATTGCCTGGTGGTCTGCCCGGAGCGACAAATCTGGATGCTCACGAAGGTTTGGGCAAGTTGATTATGACATTTGCTGAAGCCGGACGTCCGTTGTCTGCCATCTGTGCCGCTCCGTTGGTATATGGAAAGCGTGGTTTGTTGAAAGGTAAGAAAGTAACTTGCTATCCGGGATTCGAAAAGTATCTGGAAGGTGCTGAGTATACGGCCGCTTTGGTAGAGAAAGACGGTAATTTTATTACCGGTAAAGGCCCCGGTGCCGCTATGGCATTCTCATTTGCCATTGCCGAGAAATATGTCGGTGCGGAAAAGGTGACAGAATTGAAGCAAGGGATGATGATTGCAGAATGAACAGGCATGTCATTATAGTTGCGGGAGCAAAGGGTTGCGTATGGGGGGAGATATTCCCAAACAGTTTTTGCCTGTTGGGAGGCAAGCCTGTGTTGATTGCGTACCATAGAGGCTTTTTACGCTTTTGATTCTTCTATACATATTATATTAGTTCTTCCGGTGAGCCAGCAGGCTTACTGGAAAGATCTTTGTGAAACGTATCATTTTGCTTTGCGTCATGATATTGCCGATGGGGGCGAAACTCGTTTCCATTCTGTAAAGAATGGGTTGGCATACGTGAAGGGAGAAGGCTTGGTAGGTGTTCATGATGGCGTGCGTCCTTTTGTTTCCCGGGAAGTGATAGCCGGATGTTATGAGGCAGCGCAGACTAAGCAAGCGGTTATTCCTGTAATTGATGTGGTGGAAACCGTGCGTCATCTTACGAAGCCGGGAAGTGAAACGGTTCCGCGTAATGACTATAAACTGGTTCAGACTCCTCAGGTCTTTGAAGTGCAGCTGTTGAAAGAGGCATATCAACAGGAATATACGGATGCCTTTACTGATGATGCTTCTGTAGTGGAGGCGATGGGCAGGGAGGTCTGTCTGGTGCAGGGAAATAGAGAAAATATTAAATTAACCACCCCTTTTGATTTGAAAATAGCGGAAGTCTTAATTTGAAATGTTCGATATCACTACGCGTGACATAAAATATTTGCAAGGAGTAGGCCCGCAGCGTGCAACCGTCTTGAACAAGGAATTGAATCTTTTTTCCTTGCATGATTTGTTGTACTATTTTCCATATAAATATGTAGACCGCAGCCGCCTTTATTATATCCATGAAATAGACGGAAATATGCCTTATATCCAGTTGAAAGGCGAAATCCTCAGTTTTGAGACTTTGGGTGAGGGAAGACAGCGCAGACTTGTCGGTCATTTTTCTGATGGTACGGGCATCATTGATTTAGTCTGGTTTCAAGGAATTAAATATCTGCTAGAGCATTATAAGACCAGGACAGAGTATATTGTCTTTGGTAAACCGACCGTATTCAATGGCCGTATCAATGTGGCTCATCCCGATATGGATCCTTCAGGCGAACTTACCTTATCTACGATGGGGTTGCAGCCTTATTATAACACAACGGAAAGGATGAAGCGCGGTTTCTTGAACTCTCATGGGCTGGAGAAGTTGATGAAGAATGCGCTTGCCCTGCTACAGGAACCTCTTGCTGAAACATTGCCCCCTCGGTTAGTGGAGGAGCATCATTTAATGTCTTTGGATGAGGCCATCCGTAATATTCATTTCCCCAAGAATCCCGAATTGCTGCGGAAGGCCCAATATCGTTTGAAGTTTGAAGAGCTGTTCTATGTGCAGCTCAATATTCTACGTTACAGTAAAGACAGGCAGCGTAAATATCGGGGCCTGCGTTTTGAACGGGTGGGTGAGATCTTTAATACTTTTTTATTCACAGAATCTTCCTTTTGAACTGACCGGAGCGCAAAAACGGGTGATAAAGGAGATAAGAAAAAGATATGGGGAAGCGGACGGCAGATGAACCGTTTGCTGCAAGGTGACGTGGGAAGTGGGAAAACATTGGTGGCCTTGATGTCCATGCTATCGCACTGATAATGGCTATCAGGCATGTATGATGGCTCCTACAGAGATTCTTGCCGCCCAACATTATGAAACCATTCGGAAATTCCTGTTTGGCATGGATGTGCGCGTGGAACTTTTAATGGGATCTGTCAAAGGAAAGAAGCGTGAGAAGATATTGAAGGATTTGCTGACGGGGGATGTTCAGATTCTTATAGGCACGCATGCCGTTTTGGAAGATACTGTGGGCTTTTCTTCTTTAGGAATGGTGATTATAGACGAGCAACATCGTTTCGGAGTGGCTCAGCGTGCCAAGTTATGGAGCAAGAATGTTTGTCCGCCTCATGTGCTGGTCATGACGGCTACCCCTATTCCCCGTACCTTGGCTATGACACTGTATGGTGATCTTGATGTATCAGTTATTGACGAATTGCCGCCGGGCCGTAAACCCATCCAGACTATCCATCAGTTTGACAATCGTCGCGCCAGTCTTTATGCCTCCATTCGCAAACAGATAGAAGAAGGGCGGCAAATCTATATTGTTTATCCTTTGATAAAAGAGAGTGAGAAAATGGATATCAAGAATCTGGAAGAGGGGTATGAACTGATTTGTGCGGAATTTCCCGATTGCCAGGTCAGCAAGGTGCATGGTAAGATGAAACCGGCGGAGAAGGATGCTGAGATGCAGCGTTTCGTTAGTGGTGAAACCCAGATTATGGTGGCCACTACAGTGATTGAGGTCGGGGTGAATGTCCCGAATGCCTCGGTGATGGTCATTGAAAAACGCCGAACGTTTCGGACTTTCACAATTGCATCAGTTGCGTGGGCGTGTGGGACGTGGCGCTGATCAGTCTTATTGTATTTTGGTCACCACTTACAAACTGACCGAAGAAACTCGCAAGCGGCTTGAAATAATGGTACAGACCAATGATGGTTTCGAGATAGCGGAAGCCGATTTGAAGTTGCGCGGTCCCGGTGACTTGGAGGGAACCCAGCAGAGTGGTGTCGCTTTTGACTTGAAGATAGCCGATATTGCCCGTGACGGTCAATTATTGCAATATGTCCGTGATGTGGCAAATCGTATTGTAGATGAAGACCCTGCAGGAACTCGTCCGGAAAAATGCTATTCTTTGGCAGCAATTGCAAGCATTGCGTAAAACAAATATAAATTGGGCGGCTATCTCTTAGTTTATGTTACTGCATTGTTAAAAGCAAGGATATATGTTGCATAACATGTTTTGTAGCGTTTCCCCCTTTTATTTTATAGAGGTTTCTGAACATTTTATCGAAGCATTGTATATAACTTACATACAAAAAGAGTTAAAGAAGTTCCTTCTTTCTCAAGGAAAATCTTTATCTTTGGAAGAATTTTTGGAAAAAGCACAGTATAAACCTTAAATGAACCTAATTATTATGATGGAAAAAAACGCTGGTTATTTTGAAACCTTGCACTCTGCAGAGGGGCTTGGTGGGTGAGATTATTAATAGATTTGAAAGAAAAAGGCCTGCGTTTAGCCGGAATGAAAATGGTTCAATTGACGGATGAAGTGCTTAGCGAACATTACGCTCATTTGAGTTCAAAGCCGTTCTTTCAGCGAGTGAAAGATGCAATGATGGTTTGTCCTGTTATTGTATGCTGCTTTGAAGGTGTGGACGCTGTCCAAGTAGTGAGAACATTAACCGGTCCTACTAACGGACGTCTGGCGGCTCCCGGTACTATCCGTGGAGATTACAGCATGAGCTTTCAGGAGAATATAGTTCATGCTTCCGATTCGCCGGAAACCGCTGAAGTGGAACTTAAACGATTTTTTTAAACCAGAAGAGATATTCGAGTATAAGCTAAGCCGGTCGTTTCGGTTCCCTTTATAGCTAATGAACGAATAATTAAAAAAGAAAAACCTAAAAAAACGGATGATTTTGAAATGTGTTAAAGTAGTCGCAGCGGCAGCCTTCGCCCTGGTTAGCCTGAATGTGTCAGGACAGGATCTGTTGGCACGCCAGGCACCTATCGACCGAAAATTGAAAGCAGTAGATTCTGTTGCATTGATTCGTCAGATAAAGGCGGAAAAGTCAGCTTATCCTGCATATAGTCTCTACCCTAATTGGAGTAACGAGCGTGTACACGCTTATGGTAATACTGTTACTATTCCTGATACATTCCGTATTGATATGACCGGTTTCCGTATGCCGACAGAACACACAAAAAATAACTTCTAAATTTGGTCCCCGTCGTCGTCGTATGCACAATGGATTGGATATAAAAGTATATATAGGTGATACGATTCGTGCAGCTTTCAGTGGAAAGGTACGTATGGTGAAGTATGACGCCGCGGATATGGAAAATATGTGGTGATTCGTCACGAGAATGGATTGGAAACAGTATATGGTCACTTGTCAAAGCAGATTGTGGATGAGAACCAGTACGTAGAAGCAGGAGAACCTATCGGATTGGGTGGAAACACCGGACGTTCCACCGGGTCACATCTTCATTTTGAAACGCGTTTCTTGGGACAGGCCATTAATCCGGCATTGTTATTTGATTTTGAGAAACAGGATATTGTAGCCGATTCTTATTTGTTCAGAAAAGGTAATAACAGATACCAGCGTAACAGGACTAATAGTAAGAATGTGAATTTGCTTGCTTCATCAGATGGTACTATCCGTTACCATAAGGTAAGAAGTGGGGATACATTGAGCCGCATTGCACAGAAAACAGGTACATCTATTGATGCTTTATGCAAGTTGAACCACATTACCCGCAGAACTATTCTTCGTCCGGGACAAGTGTTAAGATGTTCTTAAGCTTTAGTTAATTAAGAAATATAAAATAGGGCGGGAAAGAGTATTCTTTTCCGCCTTTTTGTTTACGCTTAAGCAGAAAAATGCGTAACTTTGCCGCCTAATCATAGAGTGTGATGAAAGATACGAAACAACAATTTGAACATGTGATAGCTATTTGCCGTGATTTGTTTGCGAAAAAACTGCACGATTACGGTGCAGCATGGCGTATCATGCGCCCTTCATCTGTTACCGATCAGATATTTATCAAGGCAAACCGTATTCGTAGCATTGAAACCAAAGGGGTGGCGATGGTGGATGAAGGTATCCGTTCGGAGTTTATCGCTATTGTAAATTATGGAATAATCGGCTTGGTTCAATTGGAACTGGGATATGCTGAAACGGATGACATGACTGAAGAGCGTGCTTTGGAATTGTATGACCGGTATGCCAAACAGGCTTTGGAACTGATGTTGGCCAAAAATCATGATTATGACGAAGCGTGGCGCAGCATGCGTGTCAGTTCGTATACTGATTTGATTTTGATGAAAATCTATCGTACCAAGCAGATTGAAGGTCACGATGGAGCTACATTGGTATCAGAGGGCATTGATGCCAACTATATGGATATGATTAATTATTCTGTATTCGGATTGATCAAGTTGGAATTTGGAGAGTAAACAGTTACATAGTATCATTGGAATCTGGACAAACGCCTGCCGTTTTTTGCTGGCGGCAGTATTTATATTTTCCGGTTTTGTCAAAGCGGTAGATCCGCTGGGTACCCAATATAAAATTCAGGATTATTTGGAGGTTTTCGGTTGGGCTGCTTCGGTGCCTGCCTTTCTTCCGTTTCTGGCGTCTGTATTGCAGGCAATGGTCGAGTTTTGTTTAGGAGTATATCTTTTGTTTGGTATCCGCAGGAGAATGACCACCTTGTTTGTTGTGCTTATCATGGGGGTGATGACTCCGCTCACCTTATGGTTGGCTCTTTCCAATCCGATATCGGATTGTGGATGTTTCGGTGATGCTGTGACTTTGACTAATTGGGAAACTTTTGGGAAGAATGTACTTTTGTTGATAGCGGCGGTGTCCGTTTTTAAATGGGGAAACCGTATAACTCCTTTGGTGACCAAGCGTTTCGATTGTTGGTGGCTATGTATACGTTTCTCTATATTTCGGGGATGACTTTGTATTGCTACCGTGAGTTGCCTGTCTTTGATTTCCGCCCTTATCATATCGGGGCAGATATACGTAAAGGGATGGAAATTCCGGAAGGAGAGAAGCCTACTGTTTATGAGACCCGTTTTTATTCTTCAAAAAGATGGAGTGGAGAAAGAGTTTACATTAGAAAATTATCCTGATAGCACATGGACTTTTGTGGATTCCAAAACGATGGTGAAGGAACAAGGATACGAACCGCCTATTCATGACTTTTCCATTATTCGTCAAGAAGACGGGGAAGATATAACCGATGAAGTACTGGATGATGATAATTATACCTTTCTGTTGGTGGCGCATCAGCTGAGCCAGGCGGATGATAGTACCATTGACCTGATAAATGAACTGTATGATTATAGTGTGGAGCATGGATATCAATTCTATTGTCTTACCTCATCACCCGATAGTGATATTGAAGACTGGCAGGAGCGTACGGGAGCCGAGTATCCTTTCTGCCTGATGGATGACATTACACTGAAAACCATGATACGCTCTAATCCCGGACTGATGTTGCTGAAGAACGGAGTGGTTATAAACAAGTGGAGTGTGAATAGTCTGCCCGATGAATATGTGCTGACCGACAGGCTGGAAAAACTGCCTTTGGCACAAATCAATGAAAAAGACTTTCAGTCATAAAGTGGTGCTGGTATTGGCATGGTTTGTCTTTCCGTTGTTGTTTTTCAGCATGGTGGATGTCATTTGGGAGCATTTTCATAGGAAAAAGAAATTGAAAGAGAATCGAACAAAATAATTTCATTAACCCTTTAATAAAATAAACAAAATGAGAAAAAACATTGTTGCAGGAAACTGGAAAATGAACAAGAACCTTCAGGAAGGTATTGCTCTGGCAAAAGAATTGAATGAAGCTTTGGCTGCTGACAAACCTAATTGTGATGTAGTAATCTGTACTCCGTTTATTCACTTGGCTTCTGTTACTCCTATTGTTGACAAGGCTGTAATTGGTGTAGGTGCAGAAAACTGTGCAGATAAAGTATCAGGTGCATATACCGGTGAGGTTTCTGCTGAAATGGTTGCTTCTACAGGTGCTGAATATGTAATCCTGGGTCACTCAGAACGTCGTGCTTACTATCACGAAACAGTAGAAATTCTGGAAGAAAAAGTTAAATTGGCTTTGGCTAATAACTTGAAGCCTATCTTCTGCATCGGTGAGGTATTGGAAGAGCGTGAAGCTAACAAACAAAATGAAGTAGTTGCTGCTCAGTTGGCATCGGTATTCTCTTTGTCTGCCGAAGATTTTTAGTAAGATTATCTTGGCTTACGAACCGGTTTGGGCTATTGGTACAGGTAAGACTGCTACTGCTGAACAGGCTCAGGAAATCCACGCGTTTATCCGTTCTTTGATTGCCGACAAGTATGGTAAAGAAGTTGCTGATAATACTTCAATCCTTTATGGTGGAAGCTGCAAGCCTTCTAATGCTAAAGAATTGTTTGCTAACCCTGATGTAGACGGTGGTTTGATTGGTGGTGCTGCTTTGAAAGTTTGTTGATTTCAAAGGCATTATCGATGCATTCAAATAATTAATTTTATCACAGATTACTCAAGCTTACACAGATAAAGAATCATAAAATCGTCTGTGGGAATCTGAGTAATCTGTGATGATTTACTTAAATTCATAAAACGACATGAGATACATTTTTATCCTACTCTTTTTAAGTCTCGGACTTTCCGCCGTGGCACAGCAGAACATAGTAGAAAGCTTGCAGCGTAACCGTGCCGGAGAAGGTACTGTAACCATCCGTCAAGATCCTAAAATAACAGGCTTGATTGGTAGTATCTATACAGGAAATGTTACGGGAGGTGAGCAGAAAATGTTGAAAGCCAGAGGGTATCGGGTTCAGGTCTATGCAGGAAACAATTCGCGGGTGGCTCGTAATGAAGCTAATAATGTGGCTGCCAAGGTGAAAGAGGAGTTTCCCGATATGCCTGTCTATGCCTATTTCCAGCCTCCTCGTTGGCTGTGTCGTGTAGGTGATTTCCGCAGTATTGAGGAAGCGGATGCCGCCATGCGCCGTCTGAAGGTACCGGTGTTTTTAAAGAAGTATCTATTGTTCGTGAACAAATTAATATTCCCCTGGACTAATAACATGGAAGAACTATTGCATCCCGAATGGTCAGCAGAGAAAATTGAACAGTTGAAAGGCCATTATCAGAGTATTTTATCCCTATTGGGTGAAGATGTAGAAAGAGAAGGATTGCTGAAAACTCCTGAGCGCGTAGCCAAAGCTATGCTGACATTGACACGCGGTTATGAACAAGATCCGCATGCCATTTTGTTGGGAGCTAAATTCAAAGAAGAGTATAGTCAGATGGTTATCGTGAAAGATATTGATTTCTTCTCTTTGTGCGAACACCATATGCTTCCGTTTTATGGAAAGGCACATGTTGCTTATATTCCCAATGGTTATATCACCGGTTTGAGTAAGATTGCCCGGGTAGTGGATGTGTTTTCTCATCGGTTGCAGGTACAGGAACGTATGACACTGCAAATAAAAGAATGTATTCAGGAAACCTTGAATCCGCTGGGAGTGATGGTAGTGGTCGAAGCCAAGCACATGTGCATGCAGATGCGCGGGGTGGAGAAACAAAATGCCATTACTACTACTTCTGATTTCACTGGTGCGTTTAACCAGGCTAAAACACGTGAGGAATTTATGAATTTGATACGGCATAACCGATAAGGAGTTATGCCTTTTATTTTAGTACTACCCGGTCGCCGGCACGCTTGGCCATAATTTTTTGTAATTCACTTAATTCTTTAAAGTGGGCCATAACTTCAAGGCATTTATCGGCATTGGCTACTACTTCAGGTTTGTTCAATGCTTGCAGCGTATATTTCATATCCTCTTCTAATATGGCAAGTTTGAAGTCGATAAGTTGGTGCGGTACCAATTCGTGTAAGCGTTCTTCATCTTTAACCATCGCTTGTGAATTGCTTTTACTCAGTTGGTAACGATCATTTATCATATCTGCCGCCAGTTTGCTGATTGTAGGATCGGGATGAGCCAGAAAATAACGCTCTGCCGTGAAGTTGGGGTCATGCAGATGAGCTTCTGCTTCTGCCAGTATTTTCCGGTGCAACGGATTATGGAACTGTAATTCATCCTGTTTCAAATCCATAGAAATATATTCTATCACAGTGAGCGGAGTTTCCGTATTTTCTTCCGTTTCTACATAGCACATGACTTTCTCTCCGTGGCGTATCAAAGTTTGAAGCAGTAACTGCTCTTTTACATAAAAAAACGTACTTTTCCCGTCCTTCTTGGGGAATATACGATTGATATCCCGCTTCTGCTTCTGCAGGAGGAAACGGAGGGGGAACATTATCATCCACGCCTAGGGTGGGCATATCGGCAGGAGGTATGCTGCCGGCAGGAAAAGGAGTATCCGCTGGAGGCAGAGAGCCGGTAGTGGCGGATGCGTCTTTTTCTTTCTTGATTTGTTCCAGATAGTTATCATCCCGTTGAAGCAGATGCTTTTTGATCTCGTCTAAAATAATTTGCTCGTTTACGTTCAAGAGGGTAGCACATTCTGTCAAGCAGGTATATCGAATTACTTTATCCGGAATCAGTCCGATACTTCGTGCCATGTCCGATATCAATCCGGCCCGTTTGATGGGGTCCCTTTGTGCGTCTTTTAGTAAAAGGTTGGTCTTGAAACGGATAAAGTTCTCTTCGTGATCATCAATGTATTTTCTGAATTCCGTGGCATTGTGTTTTCTGGAAAAACTATCGGGATCATCTCCGTCAGGCAGAAGCAGCACTTTGATATTCATGCCTTCTGCAAGTAACATATCGATGCCTCGGATACTTGCTTTTATACCGGCTTCGTCACCATCATATAATAAGGTGATATTGGAGGTGAAGCGGTGTAGCAACCGGATTTGTTGTTCGCTCAATGCTGTACCCGAGTTGGCCACCACATTCTCCAGCCCGCACTGGTGCATGGCAATTACATCGGTGTATCCTTCTACCATGTAAACACAGTCGGCTTTTACAATGGCAGCTTTAGCCTGATAAATGCCATATAGTTCTTTTCGTTTACTGAAGATTTCGGATTCGGGCGAATTGACGTATTTTTGGTTTACTCCCTTGGTACGGCTGTCCAGTACACGTCCGCCGAAGCCAAGCACTTTTCCGCTGATGTTAAACCATGGAAATATCACACGTCCCCAAAAACGGTCGCGTAAACTGCCATCTTCTTTTTCGTAGCATAGTCCGGTCTTGAGCAAAAATTCTTTTTTATATCCTTTTCGCATGGCTTCTTGTGCCAATGCGTCAGGAGCGGTAGTGCTGTATCCCAATTGGAATTTCTTGACAATATCGTCACGGATGCCCCGTTGGCGGAAATAAGACATGGCAATGGCTTTTCCGTCAGCGTGATTGTAGAGGATATTTTGAAAATAATCGCGGGCAAACTCATTGACAACAAAGAGACTTTCCCGTATATTTTGTACTTGTTTCTCCTCATCGGTCAATTCGCGTTCCTTTATTTCTATATTGTATTTCTTTGCCAGCCAGCGTAGTGCTTCGGGATAGGTCATCTGCTCGTGTTCCATAACGAAATGGACAGCATTTCCACCTTTGCCACAGGCGAAGCATTTGCATAATCCTTTGGCCGGTGATACATAGAATGAAGGGGTTTTGTCATCATGGAATGGACAAAGTCCGACAAAATTCACACCGCGTTTCCGCAGAGTGACAAACTCGGATACCACATCTACAATTTGTGCGGCATCCAGTATCCGGTCTATGGTGGGTTGGTCTATCATTGCGAGTGCGAAGATACAAAAAAAACATCGCCAAGGGTGAACCCGGCGATGTTTTTAACGGAATATTGTAATCAGAATTATTTAATATAAGGATTCAGTTTGTTCCATTCGGAAACTGGAGGAAGTACTCCCATAGCAATCACTTCATCACGCAAAGCACAAAGGTGTGCATAACTTTTTTTCTAATGCGGCTTCTTCTTCGGGCGTGCCTTTCACTTCTTTTAAGTGGCAGCCATCCTTGGTGATGGAAGTTTCCCAGGCCATCATGATATGGTCGAACTTACCATTGGATACGTAAGTTCCTGCAGGCCAGCGGAATGGTTTTCCTCCCATAGCGGCGGCAATCATTTCGATAGAAACATAGGACGGGCTTTGGAAAGAAGAGCGGCCGCGCAGGTTGATGATGTTTGCACCGCCTTTAGTTACTTTTTGTTGTATTTCGGTCCATTGTTCTTTTGTCAAAGCATCAGTGCCGATGATATCAAGTAATGCTTTTCCGTTTACTTTAGCGGTAGAAGCATAAACAGCCATCTGCTCACCATGACCGCCATACGTGCGGCAGTTTTTCTACGTTATCCATAGCGATGCCGAAATGCTTGGACAATTCGCTGCGCAAGCGTGTAGAGTCAAGAGCGGCAAGGGTTGTAACTTGTGATGGTTTCAAACCTGAATATAATAAGGTGATCAGACCGGTGATATCAGCCGGATTGAAAATAACCACGATATGTTTTACGTCCGGACAGTAGGCCTTTACATTTTTTCCGAATTCTTCAGCGATGGCTGCGTTTCCTTTCAGCAAGTCTTCACGGGTCATGCCGGCTTTACGTGCCGCACCACCTGAGTTTACAATATATTTAGCATCGGTCAAAGCTCCTTGATATCGGAAGTGAATGTGATGTTCATGCCTTCGAAACCGCAATGGTATAGTTCTTCTGCCACACCTTCCAGACCGGGAGCGTATGGGTCATACAAACAAATATTGGGAGTAAGGCCCATCATAATAGCAGTTTGAGCCATGTTCGATCCAATCATTCCGGCAGCGCTACGATTGTCAGCTTTTCATTCGTTACAAATTCCATAATTCTATTATTTAAAGTTTGTATAATATAAACACTTTTGTGGGAGAGGATGTTCTCTCTTCCGGGTACAAATTTACAAAACCTTTTATTATGGTGTTTATCTTCAAAAAAATTATATGGGATAATAGAAAGTTATCTCATATAATCATCCTAGGATGGTGAATTTCAGAATGCCTGTCAATCAAGATGTTAAACAGTATTTATTCAAACAGGTTTGTGGATGTGACAAATAATGATATGATTTGTTATGTATTGATGTTTATATAGCTTTTTTAATGCGTCTACATATTCTTCAAAGGCTTCAAGCCTTTTAGTGTAATCTTACAAATGGTACAAGGCATTTTTCCCTTGAAAGTCTTGATGACTTCTACATAGCCAGCCTTGTTCAGCTTGTCTATTTGCACACTCAGATTACCTGCCGTCGCTCCTGTCTGTTGTTTCAGATAGCTGAACTCGGCCTCTTCCACTGAAACCAGTATGGACATCACGGCAAGTCTCAGTTCGGAATGTAGTAATGGATTCAATTCTTTGAACATAGGCGCAAGTTAGATTTTTGTTTACGGGCAGCATGATTCAATACATGTCCCGGAATAACCATCATGAAAATAAAGACAGGAGCGAAGATTAATATCTGGTTTGGACCTGGATAAAAAAAGGCATCCGATGGAGCTTAACGCTCCCAGTGTGCCGCAAATAGTGACAGTTTTATAACCTATCACCAGACCTGTTAGTGTAGTTCCCATGCCCATCAGCAGAAGGACCATGAATAGGATGGGAAGTTGCCAGAAAAACATGGCGAGCATGGATATCAGAAAGCCGGTTATGCCGAATACCAACCAAATATAATTGATTACTTTGTCCAAATGAGTCTTGATACCCGGCTGCTGATTACGTGTAGAGAGGTAAGTTCCTGTTCCTGCGATGATAGGGAGTAAGAACCATAGGTATTGCCAATAATAATTTCTGGTAGTTACTACCAGAAACCAGATCAGCAGGCTGACAAAGAGGGTGGTATATCCCCAAAAGAGGAATGGCATGCCACAATTGGTTTCTAGCCTGTTTTTTGTATTCTGAATCATTTGAGCGATGAGTTCCAAACTCTCTTTCTCATTCAATTTTCTTTCTTCCATACTGTTTTTTCTTTTTAGTTTGTGATTGATTAATATTTGATGCTTTTTTCTATGGCTGTCATCAGCAAGCTGATTCCCCAGCCTGCTATCACCCATAGTACCCACCAGTAGTGTGGACTGGTAAACCAGTTTATAGCTATAAGAAACAGGTTTATTACCACATAATAGACTAATGACCAAGTGAGCCAATTCCAAAAATGACGGGCACTTTGCCGGCATGCTGCTTCGATTTGTTCCTGGGTTGGAACTGTCTTTTCGTTGTTTTGGTTTGTTTTCATAGGCTTTATTTCTTACTTATGGTGATATAAAGTTAGTGGTCTGTGCTATACTTTCAGTAGCAAATCTCGGAATAGCTAGTGTGGCACATGCCAGGATAGTGGCACGCTTCTTGTAAAATATTTGTGTTTGTTTTCATTGTTATGATGCTTTATAGGTTGAATGACAAAAGTTTATTTTACTTAGATACTTTACAAATGTAATATTAGTTTATAATATAAACCAAATTATTATAGAACTTTTTTCAAATAATAATTATCAAGTGTGTATGTGCGGTAGAGGGGGAGGTGCAAAATATGTAGTCTTCTTTATGAATTTTACATTCAGACTCTGGTTGGCACGTACTTGAATAAGGACATTCTTCTCTGCTTTTTCTTTCCTGGAGTTTTTCAGCAGTGGCAATAGCTTTTGAAAACTCACTTGTGTGTTGTGTATATCGTACTGCGTTTTTCGTAGCTGTTTTCCTGTCCATTCCTTGCCCTGCCCTAGCTTGCGGTGTCCCGGTTGCCTTCGGATTTGCTTCTTTTCCGTCTTTTCTTGTTTTTCGTTCTGCTGTTTTCGTATGGGCCCTTCCTTTTTTCCGTTCCTTATACGCGCGTGCGAATATTATAATGTGTGTGTCTTTTTCCTCCGGTGTCCTCCGTTATTAAAAA
>ENA-OQAR01000294-OQAR01000294.1-human-gut-metagenome-genome-assembly--contig:-NODE-294-length-14652-cov-2.175697_pt1 | contig 14652 bp, 19 predicted proteins | sample MGYA00242738_ERZ504533 | MGnify/ENA primary metagenome ERZ504533 (study PRJEB26092, sample SAMD00036276) | human gut metagenome | host: Homo sapiens | study: EMG produced TPA metagenomics assembly of... | reverse complement strand
CTTGACCACTGCGACGGCGATCTGAGGCGCGAAATCCCACACGGCACGCCATGCGGCGTCGGCATCGACGTAATTGTTGTAGCTCATCGGCTTACCGCCAAGCTGTTCGGCGTGTGCGAAGCCGTTCTGGTTGAGCGGATCCAGATACAGCGAAGCCTGCTGGTGAGGGTTCTCGCCGTAACGCAGCACGTGCGCGCGGTCCCACGTACGGGTGAACGTGGCCGGGAACTTGGCCTCATTCACTTCGGTCTCGCCTTCGGAAACCGGCTGTTCGATGGACGCCGGCTTCGGCCAATGCTTCGCGGTCCACTCGTTGATGGTGGCGTCGTAGGCGGCCGTATGGGCGAACGCCTTTCCTGCGAGCCAGCGACGCTCATCAAGGGAGAAGCCCTCGCCGTTCTCGATGCGGGAGGCGACGAGTGCATAATCGTTCGGATCGGTAATGATGGCGACGGTGGCGCTGTTCTTGCTGCGCCACGCACCATGGACGGACCGCCGATATCGATCTTTTCGATGGTGGCGGCTTCGTCAGCTCCGGAGCGGACCGTGTCGGCGAACGGATACAGATTGACGACCACCAGATCGAACGGCTTGATGCCAAACTTCTCGAGCTGGGAGGCATGGTCGGGGTTGGTCATGTCGGCGAGGATACCGGCATGGATATGCGGGTCAAGGGTCTTGACGCGGCCATCAAGGCATTCCGGGAAACCAGTGACTTCGGAGACCTCGGTCACTTTGACACCCAGCTCAGCCAGACGCTTCGCGGTGGAACCGGTGGAAACCACCTCGGTGCCCGCCTTGATGAACGCTTCGGCAAGCACCTCGATGCCTTCCTTATGGAAGACTGATACCAGAGCCCGTCGTATCGGTCGATTCGTTGTTGTCACCCTGATCCTCCTTGTTATTGTTGTTCGAGGCGACCGTGCGAAGCGCACGTGTTTCCTCACGGCTGTTTTCCGTGGATTCGGGGGCGGTCTCCCTCTTTCCACGTTCGCGTATACGCTTCATCATCCAGCGTATGGCGAAAAATATGCTCACGGCCACCAAAGTCAGCAGCCATGCGGAGAACAAACCCATGGCGGTGGGTTGTCCCACCTTACGGGTTGACGCGATCACGTCTACGCCGACGTGCGCAAGATGTTTCGATCCCAAGCCTCCGTTTCCCAAGGCGAACAGCAAGCTGGAAGCCACGGACACGACGGCGCTGGTAATCGAAAAAGCAGCAATCGGATAGGCAAAACTCAGCACAACGCGTTTGACGTCGATGTTCCGTCCTGATTCACCTACTCTGATATGGAATCCCTTATTAAACAACATGACGACCATGCCGGTAGCAAAAGCGGATGCCAATGGTATGCACATCAGCGCGATTCTCACCCAATCCGTCTCAACCGCCTGTGGCATCATACCGAAAAGCGGCAAGGCGGGGAGCCCGTCGCCCTGCCCGGTCCATAATGTGAATTCGGCTAAATCGCCGATTGAGAAGCCGGCGCCGAAAGTCCATGAGACAGCCCAAATCATCAGATTCGGAAGCCATGCGAGCATACTGATCGTGGTAAGAATACGAGACCCGTTCTGCATGCCCGAAAGTTCATATAGCTTCGCTATCGATGATTGATTGCTTATTGCCCAAAAAACAACGACGATCAGACCGACCAGCAGATACGCCGCCTCCAGCAGCAGCCCTAGGACGGAACCGATGACCATGGTCTTTCGCACCGGCGATGACACATGAGATCGAATCCATTCGGTACAGGCTTGGGTCCATGACGCATTCGGAATCGCCGCGACCGCATATCCGAGGATGAAAACAAGCGCCGTTTTTGATGGCGATCATCGTCATCGAATCAACGATTTCGATATTTTATGCTTCTGGCGAAGAAGATGTTTACGGCTTCCCAAAAGACCAGACCGGCCGCGAATCCACGCAGACTCGTGCCGAATCTTCTGGCGAGCTGCGCGATAAGGGCGATAAGCAGTACCGTCAAGAGCAACGGCACAATCGTCAACATGATGACATCAGTCTTGAACCCGATACCTTGGCTGAGCAGCACCAACGCCTCGGTAAGAGGCACCGAGAAGGCGGAGAGATTGTCCCCGCCTTCTTCCATGGATATGACCAGAAGCATTAGGGCCATATAGCAGCCCAAGGCAACGGCGTAAATAATCATGGACGCTGCCGCGACGGCAAGCCCTTTCAGCCAATACTTCAGGTTCGTCATCATAGCGATTGGGAAGCGAGCACCTCTCGCATGATTTCAGCGGTCTGTCCGGGAGTACGACCGACACGGATGCCAACGGCCTCAAGGGCTTCTTTCTTATCCTGCGCGGTGCCCTTGCCGCCGGAAACGATGGCGCCGGCATGGCCCATCTGCTTGCCTTCCGGCGCGGTGAATCCCGCGATGTAGGCCACGACGGGCTTGGTCATATGTTCGGAAGCCCACTTGGCAGCGTCCTGTTCGGCGCTGCCACCGATTTCGCCGATCATGACAACGGCTTTGGTGGCTTCATCGTTCTCAAAGGCTTCCAAAGCCTCCTGCAAGGTCGTGCCGACGATCGGATCGCCGCCCGCGCCAAGGCATGCGGTGAAAACCGATGTCAGACAGCTCCCCCCATCAGCTGATAGGTCAACGTTCCGGACTTGGACACCAAACCCAACGGGCCGCGGGACACGATGCCATCTGGAATAATGCCGAGGTTGCAGCCCTTGGCGTCCTTAGAAGATGGCAGCGTCAACAGACCAGGACAATTCGGCCCAACGATGCGCACGCCCTTACGCAAGGCCAACTCGACGAAATACGCGCTGTCCGCCACCGGAATGCCTTCGGTGATGACGACAATCAGTTCGATGCCGGCTTCAATGGCCTCAACGACGGCGTCCTTGGCGAAGCGCGGCGGCACGAACACGACGCTTGCTTTGGCTCCAGTGGCTTCGATGGCTTCAGAGCAGTTGGCGAACACGTGAATGGTGGCGTCCTCGCCATTTTTGGCTTCAGGGAAGGTGCGTCCAGCCCAGCCTTGCGGGCGTTCACGCCACGACGATGTTGGTGCCGGCCTTGAGCATGCGGGCCGTGTGGGTTATGCCCTGATGCCCGGTCATGCCCTGGACGATGACCGGAGCGCCATCTTCAATGAAAAGCGTCATTTCAGCGAACCTCCTTGGCCGCGAAACGTGCGGCCTGCTGTGCGGCTTCCTCCATGGTCTGAGCGACGTGCAGGTTGGCGCGGCCGGCTTGGGCCAAAAATGTTCAGACCTTCCGCCGCCGCATTGCCATCGAATCGCACGACGATAGGCTTGCTGCTGCCAAGTTCGGCAAGCGCCTCGAGAATGCCCTTCGCGACCTGTTCACACGAGGTGATGCACCGTACACATTGATGAGCACGGATTCGACCTGCGGGTCGGACAGCACGATTTCAAGACTATTCGACATCACTTCGGCGGAAGCGCCTCCGCCGATGTCGAGGAAGTTTGCGGGCTTGACATTCGTGCCCTGATCCTCGCCTGCGCCTGACACCGCGTCAAGAGAGCTCATGACGAGTCCCGCACCATTGCCGATCACACCGACGGAACCCTTGAGATGCACATAATGCAGTCCATGTTCGCGGGCTTTTTGCTCATATGGATCGACATGAATCGGATCGGTGAAACGTTTCCAACCATCATGGCGGAACGATGCATTGTCATCAAGGGAGATCTTGGCGTCCAGCGCGCACAACGACTTGGAAGATTCGTCATCCGGATCGCCGATTTTTGCAAGCGGGTTGATTTCCACAAGCGTAGCGTCGTTCTCCTTGAAGCAACGCCACATTTTCAGCAGAATCTGCGCGGCCTGATCAACATCGGCATGATAGAAGCCGATGCTTTCAGCCATCTTGGTGGCCGCTTCCAAATCGAAATCGTCAAGAGCATCGATATGCAGACGCTTCACGGATTCCGGATGCTCTTTGGCGATTTCCTCAACCTCAGTACCGCCATTCGCAGTGGCGAGCACGTCGAAATCACGAGAGGATCGGTCCACTGAGATGGAGACGTAATACTCGTGAAGGATGTTCTTCGCCTCGGCCACCAGCACGCCGCTGACCTTGTGCTTGTGAATGGTCATCGGCAGAATGTCTTCCGACGCGAGAATGGACTCGTCACGGGTCTTGGCGAGCTTGACTCCGCCGGCCTGGCCACGGTGTCCAATCTTCACCTGCGCCTTAATCACATTGGGATATCCAATCTGGTCGGCCGCTTCGGCGACTTCATGGGAGTTCTGGGCGAATATTGCCTTAGGAGTCGGGATACCCTGTTCTTCGAGCAATTCCCTGGCTTGATACTCATAGAGATCCATGGATCATTCCCTTTGGTTGTTTGTTCTGAATGGTTGACGAAAACGGAGTTATCAGGCAGGCATGCACACCAGCGAGCTTGTCGGATAATCGCCTAGCGATTTCATGCCGTCAATACCGGTAAGTTCCATGACGAAGCTGAATCCAGCAACGACGCCTCCGCACTTCTCGATGAGGCTACGCGCCGCATTGGCGGTTCCACCGGTGGCGATCAGATCGTCGACGATCAATACGCGCACTCCCTCATGGACAACGTTGGTTTCGATTTCCATTGACGCCTGACCATATTCGAGGTCATAGCTTTGCGACATGGTTTCTGGAGGCAATTTGCCGGCTTTACGGACCGCGATAAACCCCTTTCCGAGACGGGCGGCCAACGCTGGACCGAACAGGAATCCACGGGCTTCAAGGCCGGCGACCATGTCGAAATCATCGACGTCTACTGGCAATGCCGCTTCAAGGGCCCCCATCAAAATACCGAACGCGCGCGCATCAGCCAACACCGGCATGAAATCGCGGAATAGGATGCCCTCCTTCGGAAAGCCCGGAATAGTACGTATTTTCGATACAAGATATGCTGCGTCTTCGGCTCCAACTTTGTTCAAGCCCGAAACGGTGATATCCGATGCTGCCATGACAGTGGTTTCCTTCTACCTTGGTTTACGGCACTTTGAATTATAGGTTTCCCGTGCGAAAAAGAACGGCGAAAACCTCAAAAATGAGATTTTCGCCGTCTAAAAATCAAAAGAAATCAATCGTTCTTCTGCTCGTCAATGGGCTGCTGAATAACATCGGCATCCTGTGCGGGCTCTTCAGTCGCGTCGACGACAGGCTTCTGGTCGGGCTCGTCTTCCTTGGATAGCGGATTGCCGTTCTCATCGACCTCATCATCATGCACGTATGCCGGGCGGACATATTCACGGCTGATGGCGTTGAAGCCGAAACGCAGTTGCGATCCTTCGGAATCAACGACGATCTCCTCGTATTCCGTATCGACGGAAACGACCTTGCCGATGATGCCACCGATGGTGATCACTTCAGTGCCGGGCTGCAGACTAGAACGGAAATCCTGACGTTCAGCTTGCTGCTGCTTGGCTTTCTTGGACTGCCAGAACATCATGCCGAACATTACAACGATAAGAACAACGAGAAAAACGATATCCAAAATAAACTCCTCGGAGTCAGGGTCTCAACCGGAACACATTACTCAAGATGTGAAGTCTATGACATCTTATTGACATCATATGCGGATTCGTCGGGAGTGATACCAAGATGCTCCCATGCCTTGCGCGTGGCCACGCGGCCTTTCGGCGTGCGGATGAGGAAGCCCTCACGTACCAGATACGGTTCGCATACCGTTTCCACCGTTTCCGACTCCTCGCCCACCATGGCCGCCAGATTGTTCAAGCCGACGGGGCCTCCGTTGAAATTGGTGACGATGGCCTTAAGCACTGCTATATCCAGACGGTCAAGACCTTCGGTATCGATCTGATAAAGCGCCAACGCCTCCTTGACATCATCGGGACGCACCGATTCGAGATCGTGCACGATGGCCCAATCCCTAACACGACGAAGCAGGCGGTTGGCAATTCTCGGCGTGCCGCGGGAACGCATGGCCAGTTGGCGAGCGGCCCCGTCCTCCAACTGGATTCCCAACACTGCGGAGGAACGCTCAATCAGCTTTTCAAGCTCCTCATGCGGGTAGAAATCCAGATGCGCCGTGAAACCGAACCGCGCACGCAGCGGCGAGGGAAGCATGCCCTCTCGCGTGGTGGCACCGATAACCGTAAACCGAGGCAATGTCAGCGGAATGGATGAAGCTCCAGGGCCTTTGCCGACCATCACATCAACACGGAAATCCTCCATGGCGATGTACAGCAGTTCCTCGGCGGCACGGGGCAGACGGTGGATCTCATCGATAAAGAGCACCTCGCCGGCGTCCAGTGAACTCAGAATCGAAGCCAAATCACCAGCATGTTGGATGGCGGGACCGGAAGTGACGCGGATTGGAACTTCCAATTCATTGGCCACAATCATGGCCAAAGTGGTTTTGCCAAGTTCCCGGAGGCCCCGCAAGCAGGATATGTCCGGAGGAACGTCACGTTTTCGAGCAGCATCGAGGAAAAGCTGCAACTGCGCTTTGAGCCTTGGCTGTCCGATGAATCCCTCGAGGATATGAGGACGAAGCTCCTCGTCGCTGACCGGTTCGTTGCCGACGGGTGCGGCGGAAACCATACGGAGGGATTCCTCGTTCGCCCCGGTGTTCGGCTGTTCGAATGTATCAGTGTTCGTCATAATGGTCCGTTTCATCTACCTCTATCCAACGATGTCAGCGCAAGCTTCAACACGCGTGGAACATCCTCGGCGTTCAACGGCGTCTCGATTTGATTATCGGCGCAGACCGTCTGCACCGCATGGACAGCGTCCTGCTGGTGCCATCCCAAAGACATCAGACCTTCGACGACCTGTTCGGCCCCAGTGTCTTCAGGAGTCGAAGCGGTTGCGGAAGAACCCTCGATCTGGCTCAGATCAATGGAACCTTTCAGTTCGAGGATGATTTTCTGCGCGCCTTTCTTGCCTAATCCCGGAGCCTTGGCCAACGCAGTGGCATCACCATCCGCCACAGCCCTCGCAAGTCGATCGGGAGGCAAAGTGGACAGCACGATAGCGCGACTTTCGGTCCGATGCCACTGACCTTCTGCAATTGCAGGAACATGCGTTTCGAGGCCAGCGTGCCGAAGCCGAATAAAGTGATGGCGTCCTGGGACACATTCAACGAAGTGTAGACCTTGATTTCCTGGCCGGCGTGCATGGAAGCCAAGTCGGCGGATGGCATCCTGACCTCGTAGCCGACTCCCCCGACCTCGATAATGGCCGATACGGCGTCTACCGACTCCACATGGCCACGTAGCATGCCAATCATTATGGACGTCTCCTTCGCACAGGTCTAGAACATCTGTTCGATACAGCTTACATGCCTCTGCGGACGCCTTGTCTGCGCGCTGCTTTTTGCGAAGCCTGCGCCCACTGTCGTTGCGCCGCCGTGAGATGCTGTTCGCGTTCGCCGCCTTGCAGCGCACCAGCCGGACGCAACGCGTGACAGATCGCAATAGCCAGCGCGTCAGCCGCATCAGCCGGCTTTGGCAGCGTGTTCAATCCCAATATCCGCGCCACCATACGTTCCATCTGGATTTTCTCTGCTTTGCCGTTGCCGGTGATTGCAAGCTTTGATTCCGTCGGCGTATGCAACGCTACAGGAATGCCGCGTTGCGCCGCAGCGAGCATCGCCAACCCTGCCGCCTGTGCGGTTCCCAGCACCGTGTTACGGTTTTCTTGCGCGAACACTCGTTCGATGGACACCGCATCGGGAGCAAATCGTTCGATTTTTTCCACCAAGCCGTTGTAGATGGCCAGCAGACGCAGATCCTGGGAGGTTTTTGGATCGGAACGCACCACATCCACGTGGATAAAAGAAAGCCGGCGGTATGCACCGGCTTCAATCACGCCGACCCCGCAGCGAGTCAGCCCGGGGTCGACGCCAAGAATAATCACGCTGGATTACTCCTCGTCAAGCTGGGCCATGACCTCGTCGGAGGCGGTCCAGTTGGAGTAGATGTTCTGCACGTCGTCCAGATCATCGAGGTTGTCGATCAGCTTGGACACCTTCTGGGCATCTTCGAGAGTCAATTCGACCTCGTTCTTCGGCATCATGACAGATCAGCGGAATCATAATCGAATCCAGCGTCCTGAAGGGCCTTACGAACGTCGATCATCTCGGACGGACCGGTGACGACAGTGAACACGTCGCCGTCGTCCGTAACATCTTCAGCGCCAGCTTCTGCGGCCTTCTCAAACAGATCATCAAAATCGACGCCCTCGGCCGGAACGATGATCTGGCCCTTGCGCTCGAAGTTGAAGCTCACGGAACCGGAGGTAGCCAAAGAGCCATTGCCCTTGGTCAGGGTGGAACGCACTTCGGCGGCCGCACGGTTACGGTTATCGGTAAGGCATTCAATGATCAGACCGACGCCTGCGGGAGCGTAACCCTCATAGACGATATCTTCATAGTTGGCACCGCCGGCTTCTTCACCAGAGCCACGCTTAACTGCGCGCTTGATGTTATCGGCAGGCATGGAAGCCTTCTTGGCCTTGTAGATGGCGTCGTACAGGGACGGGTTGCCGTCAGGATCGCCACCACCCATACGTGCTGCGATCTCGATGTTCTTGATCAGCTTGGCGAACAGCTTGCCACGCTTTGCGTCGATGGCGGCCTTCTTGTGCTTGGTGGTCGCCCACTTGGAATGACCTGACATAATGCTCCTAGGCAGGTTGCGGATGTTTCAAACGAAATGATTCTAAAGCGGTTCGCGACAAAATGCCGAATACGAACCTGTGGCATTTCGCTTTTCGAACTTTTGGATGGGGTCTGCCCCCGGCTGTGACTACCGCCGATATGTTTTCTCCCCTATGACCATTTTGGCGCTTGGCTTCGAAGATGCGTTGGAATACGGTGACTAATCCCAATCCGGCCAACAGTATCATGGCGATGGCGAGCCACAATCCCTGACGCGTCAATCCGGTGATGGCCATGCCCACCAGAATGATGGTCAAGCGATCGGCACGAGTGGCGATGCCGTTTTTCACCTCATAGCCGACTGATTCGGCACGAGCACGGGCATATGAAGTGACGAACGATGTCATCACGGCCACCGCGGCGGCGGCGATACCGATCATGCTCGTATAGTCAGGCGTGTTGTCGATGGCCGTATGCCACCAGTCACGATGCATAAGAAAGAAGATGATCACGCCTACGAGCATCGCCCAATCAGCGATGCGATCGAGCGTGGAGTCGAGAAAAGCCCCGAATTCGGTCCCACCCGTGGTAAGCGCGGCGATCGAGCCATCCAACGAATCGGCAAGCACAAGCAGAGTCAGAACAACCGCTCCCCCAAATAGCCATCCGGTCACACCGGTGGCGATGGCCACGACGATGGTGCCGACAGCACCAATCACCGTCACCGCATTGGCGGTCAGTCCTATGGCGATCAACGCTTTGGCTATTGGCTCGATGAGTTTTTTGAACGGCGCACGAAGATGCTCAAGCATGTGTTACTTCCTTCTCGATGAGAAAATGAGAAACGGCGCACAAACCTCTTGTCGAGATTCGTGCGCCGTTTCACGGTTCATGGTCGCGTGCGACTTGTTGCCACCGGTCTCGCTCAGTCGGCGAGGGCGGCCTTGAAGTCTCTGCGGTGTTGACCTGGACGCGCTTCTTGATTACGGTCAGAATGTTCGCCTTCGCCTCATCGACCGGCACGCCGTTCAACTGGCTGCCGTCGCGGAAGCGGAAGCTGACCGCGTTGTTGTTCATGTCTTCCTCGCCGACGATGAGGATGAACGGCACCTTGGACTTGGAGGCGTTGCGAATCTTCTTGCCGAAGCGATCGTCGGAGTAGTCGATCTCGCAACGGACCATCTCATCTTCAAGGGACTTGACGAAGCCGGCCAGATGCGGGGCAAACTCGTCGGCAACCGGCACGCCGAGCACCTGCACGGGGGCCAGCCACGCCGGGAAGGCACCTGCGTAGTGCTCGAGCAGCACGGCGAAGAAGCGTTCGATGGAGCCGAACAGGGCGCGGTGAATCATCACCGGGCGCTGGTGGGTGCCGTCCTTCGCGATGTACTCGAGCTGGAAGCGCTCCGGCAGGTTGAAGTCGAGCTGGATGGTCGAGACCTGCCAGGTGCGGCCGATGGCGTCGCGGGCCTGCACAGAGATCTTCGGGCCGTAGAAGGCGGCGCCGCACGGATCGTCGACGAGCTCGAGGTTGGATTCCTTGGCGACCTCGGCGAGCGTGTTGGTGGCCTCCTCCCAGATCTCGTCGGAGCCGACGTACTTGTTCGGGTCCTTGGTGGACAGCTCGAGGTAGAAGTCGGTCAGGCCAAAGTCCTTGAGCAGGTTCAGCACGAAGGTGAGCAGGCTGGTGAGCTCGTCCTTCATCTGCTCGCGGGTGCAGTAGATGTGGGAGTCGTCCTGGGTGAGGCCGCGCACGCGGGTCAGGCCGTGGACCTCGCCGGACTTCTCGTAGCGGTACACGGTGCCGAACTCGAACAGACGCAGCGGCAGCTCGCGGTAGGAGCGCTGGCGCGACTGAAGATCAGATTGTGCATCGGGCAGTTCATGGGCTTCAGGTAGTAGTCGGCGCCCGGCTTGGTGATGTTGCCGTCGGCGTCGTACTCCTCGTCCAGGTGCATCGGCGGGTACATGCCGTCCTTGTACCAGTGCAGGTGGCCGGAGGTCTCGTACAGGCCGCCCTTGGTGATGTGCGGGGTCTGCACGAAGCTGTAGTGGTGCTTGCGGTGCATCTCACGGGAGTAGTCCTCCATCGCGTTGATCACTGCGGCGCCCTTGGGGTGGAACACGGCCAGACCGGGTCCGATCTCCTCCGGGAAGGAGAACAGGTCCATTTCCGCGCCGAGCTTGCGGTGGTCACGCTTGGCGGCCTCCTCAAGGCGGGTTTGATATGCCTTGAGGTCCTCCTTAGTGGCGAAAGCCGCGCCATAGATGCGCTGCAGCATCGGATTGGCTTCGCTTCCGCGCCAGTATGCGGCTGCAGAACGCTCGATCTTGAACGCCTTGATATAGCGAGTGTTCGGCAGGTGCGGTCCGCGGCACAGATCCTTCCACACCACATTGCCGTCACGGTCGACGTTGTCGTAGAAGCTCAGTTCCTTGCCGCTGATTTCGGTGGCGGCTTCTGGATCGAGGTGGGCTTCCTTGTCTTTGATGAGTTCAATCTTGTACGGCTGATCGGACTCTTCTGCCAGAGCCTCCTCTTCGGTCACCACGCGGCGGCGGAAGGACTGGGAGGACTTGATAATGCGCTGCATGCGCTTTTCGATCTCTTTAAGATCGTCAGGAGTGAACGGAGTCTCGACATCGAAATCGTAATAGAAACCGTCTTTGATGACCGGGCCGACGCCGAGCTTGGCATCAGGACGGATCTCCTGAACGGCCTGTGCCATAACGTGGGTTGCGGAGTGACGCATGATGCCCAGGCCATCTTCGCTGTCCAATGCAATCGGTTCCACGACGTCGCCGTCGTGCAGTTCGGTATACAGGTCGCGGGGTTCGCCGTTAAGACGCACTGCGATGATATTCTTGTCTTCCGCGAAGAGCTGGACGCCAGTCTGATCTGCTGCCACCTCCTTCGCTTCGCCGTTGAGTGTAATGGAGATGGTCTGTTCAGCCATGAGTTGTCCTTTGCTATCGGGGTCCGCGGTACTAATGTGCAGGCCTGGACTGTATGTCAACGATGAACAAGATAGGGTTGAGTGCAGACATCGGCACGCTGAAAGAGTGAACAGCATGCTACAGCGCGATTATATTTTAACGGATCGTATTTGATGCTATTCGACGACATGCGCGTACGTGTATTGTGGCGCGCTTCGTGTGACGTGATCTCCACCTTATCGGATGGCACGATCGACACGGTGGCTCCGTATTTCACTTTCAAACGTGAACCGACGCCTCCAGCGAGATTGACCGCGTTCTGCAGATTGTCGCTGTCTCCAATCGCCCTGATGATGAACGGCGCCTTGATATTCGTACCGTCGCAATCGAGACCGTCCGCCGTATCGCTGATGTATGTACTGGTAATCACGCGAATATCGTTGATTTCAATGACTTCCGCGCCGCTATTGCGTAGTTCCTCAAGTAGGGTGAATAAAATCGACGCGTCAATATCTCGCTTTGATCCTTTGGAAATACGGATGACCACGCCTTCGCCGGATACTGGTAAACGCCCGGAAAGAATGCCATTCGATTCAGCGTTCTGCCTGGCGATTTCCGCTGCCTTCTCGTTCTTGTCGGCGGTATCCTTCAGAGAGTCAAGCTGATTGGATAGTTCGCTTTTACGCTGTTCGAGCTTTTGCACCTGCGTACTCGTTTCGCTAATAAGCTTGGTCAGCTCGTCCTCGCTCATCGTCTCATATGTGGAGGTCGTGTTGTTCAGCTGGATAGCGTAGCTGAAGCCCAGCAACGCGCAAAGCACGGTTACGAGCACGCTTGAATACAGGCGCGCGCGAGTGGCCTTCGCATTCAGCGAAACCCTCTTCGGTTTGCGCCTGACCACAGGAAACGATCCGGTTTGGGTGCTGTCGTTGTTTTGGTCTTTGACGATCTGCTCGTGGATCTTGGAGAGTACATCCTTGTTGGCATCGTTGCGTCTGCTCATACGCCGTCATCCCTTGAAGATGAAACGTCGGATGGATGACACATTGGTGAAGATTCGAATGCCGAGCACGACGATGACCGCAGTCTGCAGCTGGGAACCGACGCCAAGCTGGTTGCCTAGGAAAACCAACAATGTTGCCGTAATAACATTCGAGAAGAAGGAAATCACGAAGACCTTATCGGAAAAGCTACGCTGAAAATAGGCTCGGGCGGCACCGAGCAGCGCATCGAGCGCCGCCAGCACCATAATCGGCAGATACGGCTGAAGCGCAATGGGAATGTCCGGCCGGACGAACACGCCAATGACCACGCCTATGATAAGTCCCAAGACCGCTGCCATTACTTGACCTTCCTTGCATATGTCACTTCGCCGGTCACCGCCGCTTCCAGCGTAATCGATTTGCTTCTGCTCACCTGCGGATAGATACCGGCTTCTTTGAAATCATCGTACAAACGTTTTTTTGCGTTTTCTTGCTCACCGCATTGGCAAGCGCACTGGAATTGCCGATCGCCTCGATGCGATAGGGGCTTTGCACGGAATTGACGCCGATAAGGATCGTCGTCCCTGCCGTTCGTATGGAAGTCTGCACACCGAGACGATACCCGTTAATGGCGATCGCCTCCGCACCGGACTGCCAAAGCAGCGAGACAAGCACCTGCAGATCGGAATCCGTGACCACACGGACTTGGCTGCCGTTTTCCCTTGGCAGTGACGAATCCGCGTTGTCTCCGCTCACCGATATTGGATTGGCGATGGTGAGCGTGATGCCTTCGCCTTGCACAGGAAGTACGCCATTGACCATTTCGTCATCCTGTATGGTCTGGTTCAGAGACCAGTTCGACACGGATTCGATTCCTCCTCAACCCGGCTCGCAGCGCGTTCACGTCTTGGTGAGGGTTTCGACGTTTTTCGTTTGATCAGATAACTGACTTGACAGTTGCTTGCGTACTTCCTTACGTGGATCGGTACTCAGCTGTCGGACGAACACGCTTCCCGCCGTGCCTACGGCAATGCAGATAAGGAATACCAAACCCGGGTGAACCAGACCGAAAACAATGACGGAGTTTTGGTGGCCAACCTCGAGTCCGTGTACATCACGTCCATCGGACGATTGGTCAAATCGTCAATAAGCCGCAATGAGTCATCATCCAGATTCCGCCTTCTGCGCGAAGTGGATGTCACGATATCAGGCTGCACATGATGCGAAGTCAGCCCGGCGAAGGACGCCGAGAAAACGGCGCGCCGCTTCGTAGGCGTATTCTCCGGAGACACCGGGAACGACGCACGTTCCGGAGCATTATGCATCATGTGAGTCAATCCTTATCGTTCTTCAGAAGCTGGATTCCCTGACGTATGTAAATATAGCCGGCAAGCCAGTACAATCCCACACCCCATATGCCGGTGGCGAGACCACACAAATGCAAAGTATCCGTAGCCGAATTAGACCAGATATCTGCGAAAATCAAGGCGACAATGGCAATCATCAGCATGGCGGTGCCTGCTTTTCCAACGAAATGCACCGGCAGCGGACCGTAATCACGCTGCGCCAAAACCAGTACAAGAATCGCCATGATCAAATCTCGCAATCCGACGACGATCAGCATCCACCATGGATGATGTCAGCGACTCCAAGCGCGAGAATACTGCAGAAAATCAATAATCTGTCTGCAATAGGATCGAGGATCTGCCCGATTTGCTCACCTGATTGAACGAGCGTGCAATCAGACCATCCAAGCCATCGGACACCGCCGACAGCGCAAGCACAATCAATGCAAGCACCATCTCATGGCGAGAGACCAATACCGAGATGAAGGGAATCGAAATGATTCGCAACAGGCTGATAAGGTTCGGAACCGTGAAATAGATATCCCGCGGTTCCGGACTGTACTGTTTTTTTGATAATCAGTTTGCTTCATACTTCGAGCAATATTACATTCTCGAGGCCTGCAAAGCGGTGACGATTATGCCACGAGCACCAACTTCATACAACTGGTCCATGAGTTGGTTGACCTTGCTCGGCACAACGACACGCACGGCCGCCCACTGCTTGTCATGAAGCGGGGAAACCGTCGGGCTTTCGAATCCA
>ENA-OQAR01000293-OQAR01000293.1-human-gut-metagenome-genome-assembly--contig:-NODE-293-length-14661-cov-1.843126_pt1 | contig 14661 bp, 24 predicted proteins | sample MGYA00242738_ERZ504533 | MGnify/ENA primary metagenome ERZ504533 (study PRJEB26092, sample SAMD00036276) | human gut metagenome | host: Homo sapiens | study: EMG produced TPA metagenomics assembly of... | reverse complement strand
CCAATACAAAGATCATTAATCTTTACACCACTTTACAACTTTCAAGTTGGAATTGATACATCAAAACCTGTCCAAATATCTCAAACAGGATGCTCCTGAAATACAAAGATCTTCTCATAACAAACTTCCAATTCACTTATACGCAAATTAGCAGAATTATTATTAAGATTTAAATTTTTCCAAACTGTTAACATATTCTCAGTCACATTTCCATTAGAATCTGTGATGCGCTCTATTATTTCTACTTTCTTGAATTCCACTCCTTGCTTCAATTACTCCTTTTATTACGATATAAGATTGACCACAACATATTCTGAATGTTTTTCCGTTCTGATCGGATAGCCCCAACCAGCAATTCCTGACGTTACAATCGCATCCAGATTTCCCTGTTTCTGTTCCCCGTAATTTAATTCATCAAAATGGAACAACGATGCAAACAATCCGACAGGCCAGATCTGTCCGGCATGTGTATGACCGGATAAAATCATATCGCATCCTGTATTCTCTGCTTTCTTATACTCAGAAGGCTGATGATCCAGTACGATCCATTCCTGTTCTGGATTCAGTTCTTTTACAAGACTGGAAATATCCTTTCTTTTCGCATTTCTACCTCCTCTATCTGCCCTTCCAATCAGTGCGATTTCCTGATTAATGACAGTTGTTTCATCTTCCAGAATCTGAATTCCCGCCTGTGTAATCGTATCTTCCATTTTTTTCTGCGCTATAATTCGGCTTTGCAGCATAATTATTCTTATCATGATTTCCATAAACATAATAAACACCATATGTACTGTCAGCCTGTCCCAAAAATGCGAAAGGCTGACTGCATCTGCTCTGATGTTGTGTTTTCATCTACAATATCTCCATCAAGAACAACAATATCTGCCTGCTCTGCACTAATCCTATTTACTACATCCTGCAGATTGTTATCATTCATGGAAACTCCGTAATGAAGATCAGACAAAAGTACAATCCTGTATCCTTCTTCACGAATATTCTTTTGAGTTTGAATATTGTACTCTGTTCTGACTACATGAAAGATATTGTACCTTCCATACCCGATCAGAACTGCTGTCAGTAATATTGCTATTACACCACTTCTGTATATTTTATTCCATAAACCAGTAAGCTGATTTTGCTTTTTCAATTTTTTTATAAGAAAAACAACTGCATCCAGCAACAGTAAAAATACAGTAAAATGAAAGCAGGATTATAAACCAACATGCCATAAAATTCTGACCGCGGGAATAATCAACAGCAGAGAAATAATTCCTGCAAAAATCCGCTGTCTTTTAAGGGAATATGCTGGTAAGAAACATTTTACTGCTGCTTTCACTTTTCGATACAGATAAACTGCAACTGCTATCACACATAATACCGGCAGTATCACCCAGGTTATCATTTGCATTTTTTACATTCTCCTAATCATGATACTATAATAATTCAATGAGCTTTCAAACATCAACTTTTTCATATTTTATTTATCCATAATCATCCAACCGTCAAAAAAATGGCTATCTTATAAAAATTCGTAAATACCATTGGTTCCTGTTTTGGCATAGAGATTCCCATCTTCAATGCAACATTTTTTTACAGTGCAGAAAAAACGCCATATTATTCCCAAGCACTCGCATTACCTGCATACCCTCTAAATCCTGTTTTATCTGTTCCGGATTTGCCCCATGTACCATATTCCAGTATCTTGAAGTAATAATCGGCATCTGCATCAGACCGAAATATTTATTCATCTATCCCAGGTTGCAGTAGTGCCGGCTCTTCTTGCCGACATAACCGCCGCCGCTGGTTTCAGCAGAAAAACGATTTCCTCCTCCATTGAGATCAGCATAAAAAACTCTGTCCAAAAAACGAAGTGATGCCGCCGCTGGCCCCTCCCCAGTGTACAGGTGTCCCAAATACAAATCCTTCATAATCTCCGGCAATTTCCAGGAATTCATTTACACTGTCATGGAATACACATTTATTGTTTTTCATGCAAGACTTGCAGGCAATACAGCCTGACAATGGTTTCTTTCCGATCCAGAAGATATCGGTATCGATTCCCTGTTCATTTAATGCTTCTGATACTTCACACAGTGCCGTATAAGTACATCCGTCCTTATGCGGGCTTCCATTTACAAGTAATACTTCATTTTCTTTTTCCTCTTTTCTGTATTATTCATACATTTTCTTTATTTTCCCAAAAGCCATCCCATAACAGCATCGTCTTCTACAAATAATCCGCCGCCCTGTCCGTGCTGATTGGTAACACCCTGGTCACTGAAATAGGAATCATCCTTGACATCCAGTACAAGCAAGTCATCAATCTCCTCATCGGACAGACCTTCCTTCTGATATAATTCACGCAAATTATTATAAGCATCTTCTGACGGCTCAGAACCATAATATTCATCATGTGCCCCAACTACAAAATATACAGGTGTCTTTGCCTGTACCACTGGTTCGTATGCACCATCCCATTGGGAACTGCATTGTAAATAAGCAGTATATAAATCAGGTCTCATTCCCATTACAAGTGACATGGTCTCACCGCCACCAGAATACCCTTCTGCATATACTTTTGACTTGTCAATATTATAAGCAGAAAGAAAATATTCTGTTAAAGCAATGGTCTGTCTCGCAGAAGTTTCTCCCCAGTCATTCAGCTGAGGTGCAACAATAATCATTTCCGGATTATATTCCTGAGCTGCGAAACCAAACCCTTCTGCTTTGATATTTACCCCTACGCCTTGAAAGTACAATCCTTCATAGCCTGGAAGTGTAAAGAATAAAGCATATGGCTTACTTCCATCATAACTATCCGGGATATAGACATTATAATGAATATCTCCCTCTTCACTTGAATGCAGGACATTATCCAACAGAAAACCTTTGTATGTATCTGTACCTTCTGTAACTTTATCTGAATCGGGTGCTTCGTTGTCTGGCTCCTGTTGATCATCCTGGATTACACTGCTGTCTGCCTGTACAAACCATGAATTTGCAGTGATTCCAAGTATTGCAGATAACAGAACTGCTGCCATTTGTTTTTTTATTTTTCATAGTGTGATCATCTCCTGTCGGTTATATGTAAACACCCGAACATCTTTCTCAGACATTCGGGTGGAATATTATTTTTTTGACTTTTTGAACCACCAAATACCTGAGACATCGGAATATGTTCAAGCATATCATCAATTTCTGTGACTTCTTCTACTGACAGATGAATGGATTCTGCCAGAATATTTTCTGTCAGACGTTTCAGATTTCTTGTTCCCGGAATTGGTACAAGAAACGAATTTTTTGCCAGCATCCACGCCAGAGAAATCTGAGCCGGAGTAGCATTTTTTTCTGCTGCTATAATTTTCAGCCATTCTATAAGCTTCTGATTTTCTACAATTCCTGCGGAAGAAACTGCGGCATAATGCTTCTGTAATCTGTACTCTTTTCAAAAGTAGAATACTCATCATATCTGCAGGTCAGAAAACCATTTGCCAATGGAGAAAAAGCCACGAAACCAATCTGTAATTCTTTCAGTACCGGAAACAATGATTCGTAATTTCTGTACATCATAGAATAACGATTCTGTACCGCTGTAAGCGGGCAGACTTTGTGCGCTCTTCGAATGATTTCCTCTGTAGCTTCTGAAATTCCCCAGTGTGTGATCTTTCCCTGATCAATCAGTTCTTTCATTTACACCTGCTGTTTTCTTCGATAGGAATTGTTGGATCCACACGATGGATATAATAGAGATCCAGATGATTCATCTGAAGTCTCTGTAAAGAATTTTCTACGGATTTTTTTAGCACTTCCGGTCGGCTGTCTGGAACCAGATTTTTGTTTACAACTGTTGAATTTTCGTCAAAATGCAAACCACCTTTAGTAGCAATTTTAATCTGATTTCGATACGGTTTCAGGATTTCTCCCAAAAGTGTTTCATTATGATGCGGATACTCGGCAGTACCATACACTTCTGCGGTGTCAAACATTGTATATCCTAAATCGACAGCTTTTGCAAGAAGATTCTTCGCTTCGGTTTTATCTGATGGTCTTCCATAAGCATGACTCATCCCCATACAGCCAAGCCCGATGGAAGATACCTCTAAATCCCTTCCTAAAATTCTTTTACTCATGTCTGTTCCCCTTAAAATTATTTATTTGCGAAACTTCTTACTGTTCTGACCTCTATTCCTCTGATAGATCAAGACTTTTTTGCCCAGTCTGTTACATCCTGTACACTGTCAGCTACCTTGTCTCTGGAAATACTTAAGCCCTCATCACTGATGTTGGCATCTGGCTGAAATTCTTTTATTTCTTCAATTGTGTTGGAGAATCCGCTTCCTCCGTGTGAATTAAAAGGAATAATTGTTTTTCCTGAAAAATCATATTCTTCCAGAAAAGTGAAAAGTGGCTGCGGCATATCTCCCCACCAGTTCGGATACCCCAGAAGAATTGTGTCATACTGATCTGGATTTTCAATATGAGCTGCTAATTCAGGACGTGCATTTTCATCCTGTTCTTCTGCTGCCTGATCTACAAGTGGCTCATGATCCAACGGATATGCTTCTTTGGTTTCAATCCGGAACAGATCTCCGCCAATGGCATCCTGTATAGTCAACGCCATATATTCCATATTTCCCAGAACCTCTTCATCTTTTACTACTACGCTTGCACCGGAATCTGCGTCAATACCATTGGTGTCGATATCCTCCGGGACAGTAAAATATGCGATTAAAATATTGCTGTTTTTCGTTTTCTTCTTTTGCAGATGTATCTGCTGCATTAACAAAATACCCTGACATAGTAAAAATCATTAATCCAGTTAAAAATATCACCGCTGTTTTTTTCTTCATCGGCATTCACTCCTTATGCTTTTGATTCATATCCTCTGGTTCAATTGTGTAATCCCAGAATTATAAAGTTTCAACATGACTATATTATAAAAAAATCAAAGTTTCCTGCTTTTGAAACCCATAAAATATTATCGTCTTTTCCTATCTGTGTTTTCACTTGTTTTTTCATCTGACCTTACCTCTATTCACCGTTTTTTTATTTAACCAGTGCAAATATTATTCCAGCAAATTGCCTGCTGCCAGATATGAATGCTTTTTTCTTTCATAGAATTCCATCGATCAGCAGATATCTCTTTTGCTCTTTCATATATTTTATTTATCTGCGGTTAAGTGGTTCTGAAAGTGTTTGCTGTCAAATGTGTTGTCTCGTTTTAGTTTTCTACAGAAGAAATTCCAAGATCACTGATCCAGTCTTTCACTTCGTCTTCAGAAATTCCTCTGTCTAATCTCTTGCCTTCCAACCAGTTTCCGGTTCCGGCCATCTCTTCGAGGAGATTTCCACTGTCGCCGATGCCGGAAGAAGCTGCTGTACAGAATGGGATTACCGCTTTTCCTGTAAAGTCATTTGCTTCTACAAATCCGTCTACCGGCCATGCTGCGATTCCCCACCAGATTGGATAACCAATGAATACAGTGTCATAAGAATCCCAGTTATCTACAGATGTGGATACCAGATCTACATCTCTTAAACTTTCATCATCATGTTCTCTGGATACACGACTATCATCATTTGTCCAGTCCAGATCATCATCTGTATAAGGTTCCACCGGCTGGATTTCAAATAAATCACCGCCTGTTGTATCTGCGATTGTCTGTGCAACTCCTTCAGTAGTTCCTGTTGCAGAATAATATACAACCAGAGTTTTTCCTGTAGATTCCGTATCATCTGCAACAGCTGTCTCAGAGGAATCATCGGTTTCTGCTGGTGTAGGTGTTTCTGTGTTTTCAGATGTATCCGTACTTTCAGTTGTTTCTGTATTTTCAGAATCCTCCGTTGCATCTGCTGTTTCACTTGCAGAAGAACTGCTAGCCTCATTCTGAGAAGACTTTCTGTGTTATCTGTCTGACTCCTGGAACTGCTGCCGCATCCTGCAAGCATACTTGCTGCTACAATACCTGTAAGAATAACTGAAATTATTTTTTGCTTTCATTTTTGTCCTCTCCTTTACTTATGCTTCTACATTTTCTTGTATCCAGTTTTCAATATGTTCCTGGATCACATCATTATTCAGATCCTGGAACATAAAATGATCATTTCCTGTAATGCCCTCTTTCGGAAGATCGACTACAGTACAGTTTCCGCCTGCTTTTGTATAGGCATCTGCAAAATCGTAACATGCCTGGCGCATTCCCTGCCACATACCTGTTGCCTGGATTGCAGTATCACCATTATCAATATAATCCCCAAAATACATAGTAATTGGTATTTTCTTTTCGAGGACTGTCTGGTAATCTTCTGAATCTGATGATGGTGCTCCGCCTGGTTCGATTGCTACAATCGCTGCAATATGATCTGTATATTTAGCAGCTGTCCAGCCTGGACCGCCACCCTGTGAATGAGTTACAAGGATAGAGTCTTTTCCTGATCTTTCATATACTTCATCTACTGTGGAGGCCAGTGCTGGGCAACTACATCATTATCAAAATCTCCACCCATATCAGAAGTCATTCCTGTATCCGGAGTCATCTGACGGAAAAACTGATCTACAGAATTATCGTCATTAGGAAACTGAGAGCCTTCGTTTGGTACTGATTTTCCATCTTCCCACGACCGATACGAAATTGTGTATACCAGCGCTGATCCAGAGTTTTTGTACTGATTGTACCGCTTACAGATGTCTGTCCTGCTTCTCCTCGTCTTGGTTCATCTACAAGATAGACACTATGTCCATCTCTGAGAAACATTTCTGCCCATCCTTCTCTTCCGTCCGGAGTTGTCATCCAGCACATACGTGACTGTCCATATCCATGCAGGAATACCATTGGCAGACCGGTTTCTTCTTCTGGAATCTGGTATAAAACATTTTGCATGATCTACATGAGAGGTCTGACCGGCACCGGTTTCTTCCCACTGATCTTCCGGATTAAATGTACCGTCTGAAGTAATAGTAGTTCCTCCTGCTGAGAAAATACCCTGTTCTGCAATTGTGAGAGGTTCTGTTGTTTCAGAAGAAGCAGCTTCTGTTGTTTCTGTATTATCAGCGGCATATGCGCTGACACTTCCAGCCATCAGACTTGTTACTGTTGCACCAACCATCAGCATGGAAAGTATTTTTTTTGAATTCATTCTGGCATCTCCTTTTCGTTATCTTTTTTACAGTTATATTGTAACTCAGGCTATTTTCAATAAGAAGAGCCGCTTTGTTTTGCAGTTTAAACCTTTTGGTTAAAACTCATCAGACAACAAAAGGGAGCCTTTCTGCCGGCTCCCTAATATATTGTGCTTTTTATGATATAGTTCCAATTTCTTTTAACCATGTTTTTATTTCCGCAGAGTCAGAATTGTGAATCCGATGTCCTTCCAGAACTTCTGCATTTTTAGCATTCTTTCTTATATAGTCCATGCTAACATCAATTCCGTTATCCTGACTGGTACAGAATGGTACGATTGTTTTTCCTGAAAGATCATAACTTTCCAGAAAAGATCCAATCGCCATAGGTGCATTAAACCACCAGATTGGGTAACCCACATAAATCGTGTCATACTGATCCAGATTTTCCGGTTTTGCGGCCAGTGCAGGACGCATATTCAAAGTGTTCTCAATCCACGCCCTTGCTGCTGTACCCATAAATGATTTTCGATAATATCGATTTGTCTTTATCTGATACATATCTGCTCCGGTGATCTGCCGGATCATCTGTGCTGCGGCTTCGGTATCACTGCCGGATATCTCAGAGTTGGAACTTACCGTTGCTGATGAAACTGCATCCGGTTCCCTGGTATTTCACCCATCCTTGAAAAATATACAATCAGGGATTAGTCATCTGCTCCTGCAGTCACATTATCACTGGCATCGGTAACTTTACTGCCCATAAATAAATATCCGCCTCCACCGATAAGAATGATTATGAGGATCAAGATTATGATCAGCAGTCTTTTTAATTTCTTTTTATTCATGTCTGTTTCTCATCACTCCTGTTTGAAAATCTCTTCCAGCCATTCCGCATACTGTTTTACCCATCCTCCATCGGAGCCGAAACCATGGGGCCACCCACTCAGGACAATCCGGCTGGTCTGGATGCCCATATTTTTGAGCACATCATACTGTTCCTCAAACTGATCATAAAATGGATCTTCTGTACCATATACATAGAACTTGGCGGAAGATCTCCTTCTGAAAGCCAGTCAGGATCCATGTTTCCCACACTCAATCTTCCATAGAAAGAATAGATCATACCGTCTGCAGAAGCATGAGCCGGAATCTGGTCTAATTCATCCGGGACATAGGAAGAATCCAATGCTGTTCCGTTTACATCCTCATCGTAATGCATGAGAAACTCACCTGCCTGAATTCCTCCGGCAGAAAATCCCATGACTGCAATATCATCTGGGTCAATTCCATATACATCTGCATTTTTTCGGATAAACCGGACGGCTCTGGCAACATCAAGCGCACCCTCTTCCTGAGTATAAGGAGAAAGCCGGTAGTCTACAATAAATGTCTGGAAACCATATTCACGGAGAGCAGCTGCAGTTGGCAGGGAATCTGTATAATTACCACGGAACTGATAAGCTCCTCCCGCCATCAGTACAACAGCTCCTTTTGGCGTTACGCCTTTCCTGACAGGAATTGCTGTCACATAAGGACGGAAATCCCAGTCATCAAAATAACCCGTCATGTCTTTTGTAAACTTTGTTTTCGCAGGGATATTTCCCTCTTCCCATAAATAGAGAACCTGGATATTGTCCGGATCTGCATCTGTATTCAAAACCGTATCATTCTGTTCTGGTTCCAGCATTTTTTTCAGCATATAGTCTCTGGAAAAAATCACTGATCTTTCCACTGCCAAAGTCATAAGCTGCCGGGAAATCGTCCGGAGTTCCGATTGTATTGTCAGAAGTTTCCTTCCTGCATATTCTGTTTTCTCCTTCTGATGCACTTTTGAGAAATTATTTTTCACTGTCAGAATCTTTACCCTTGCCTATCGCATCCTCAATGGCATCAAGCCCTTCTTCCAGCTGATCATTTTTCTGCCTTTTATGACACTGACGTTTCCATATACTGTGCTTCCAAGCAGAACTGCAAGACCAAGCATTGCTATCCTGTTTGCTTTCATTCAGATAAGTTCTCCTTACAGTGTTGCAGACATTTTTCTGTGCTTCTGATCTGTCTGTTGCCATTCCTATGTATGTCATTCCATAAAAGTCCTGCAAAAACGTCTCATCGTATATTTCTCCTGCTTCCCATTCATCCATTTTTCAGGAGCTGCCGACCCTGAAAACAGAAAATACATTTTTTTGCCTGAAAGTTCATTCTGCTGTACCAGTCCATAGAAACGGTCAAGCACATTTCGTACAGCACCGCAGATATTGTGCCAGTATAATGGAGATCCGATCACGATTGTATCAGCTTCTTTCATCTTTGAAATAATTTCAGAAAGCTGGTCATCCTTGAATTTGTGACCATAACTGTAAACCTTATATTCTGTCAGATTCAATGTTTCGTATTCCTTACCTTTCAGTAAAGTCTGTGCCAATGCGACAGTATTCCCATTTTTATTTGGACTTCCATTGATAAATAAGATACTCATAAATTTATTCTCCTCTTTCATTCCTATTTCTGTTCATCTACCGGCGGAATCATTTCTACATATTTTTTCAGAAGTTCCGGTGTCTGATGATAATAGGTTTCATTTTTATTTAATGCTACGATTTCTTTCATCTCTTCTTCTGTAAGCTGGAAATCAAACAGATCCAGATTGGCTTTGATATGCTCTGGATTTTTGGAACCTGGGATTACAATGTTTCCATCCTGAATGTGCCAGCGGAGAATGACTTGCGCTGTACTTTTCTTATATTTACTTCCATCAGCTACAAAAGCCGGCTCTTTCATCAGTCCTACATCGCCATGTCCAAGCGGATACCATGCCTGAATCTTAATACCCTCTTTTGCAAGAAATTCTTTCAGCTCTTTTTTCTGATCATATGGATGAACTTCTGTCTGTAAAACAGTTGGCTTTACCTCACAGATACCTAAAATTTCCTGGACACCTTCTTTTGTAAAGTTTGACAGCCCTATAGCTTTTACCTTTCCCTCTTTGTATGCTTTTTCCATCAGGCGATAACCGGCAATATAATTTCCTGCAGCTGATGGATCAGTAACAGATCAATATAATCTGTATCCAGTCTTTCCAGAGTTTTTTCTACAGCATCTTATTCTCATAAAAAAGACGGCCACAGCTTGGTTTCAAGAAAGATATCTTCTCTTGGCACACCAGATTTCTTAATTGCACGTCCTACGGCTTTCTCGTTCATATAAGCATTGGCCGTATCAATCAGACGATAGCCTTCTTTCAGTGCAGATAAAACAGAGTTCTCTGCTTCATCCGGTGAAAGAAGAAAAAGTTCCGATTCCTTCCATTGGCATTTTTGATTCCATTTATTTTAATGTTGTATATTTCATTTTTTGCCTCTCCTTTTCAACTTTATTTCTGACTATATTATATAATCTTTCCATTTTTAACTGGAAGTTTCTATTAGTTATGTAGTGTATACCTCTTGGTTTATACTGTCTTATTACTTCTCCAGACTTTACCAAAAGGTTTAAACTGCAAAACAAAGAGAATCTTCAATTTGGGATTTACATTTTCTATAATAAAAGAGAACTAAGAAACAACACGAAAGGAGTAAGCTACAATGGAATATGTAACACTTTCTAATGGCGTCAAAAATGCCGATCATGGGATATGGCGTATATCAGGTAACAAAGGATGAATGTGAGCGTTGCGTCCTGGATGCGTTAAAAAGCCGGATACAGAAGTCTGGATACCGCCCAGAGCTACTTTAATGAAGAGGAAGTCGGCAACGCAATTCAAAAATCAGGACTTCAAAGAGAAGAAAATCTTTCTTACCACAAAAGTGTGGGTAGAACATTATGGTTATGATGCCTGCCGAAAATCCGTGGAAGAATCTCTGAAAAAGCTGAAAACAGATTATCTTGATCTGCTTCTTCTGCATCAGCCGTTTTCTGATTACTATGGAGCATGGCATGCATTAGAGGACTTATATAAAGAGGGTACTGTACGTGCGATCGGTGTATCAAACTTTTATCCTGACCGTCTTGTAGATATTGCTTCATTTGCAAATATCCGTCCAATTGGTCAATCAGGTAGAAACACATCCTCACAATCAGCAGATTGAAGCAAAGAAATGGATGGATAAATATAACATTCAGATTGAAGCAGTGGGCTCCATTCGGAGGAGGGCGCGGCGTCTTTTTGAGGAACCTGTATTAAAGGAAATCGGTGCAAAGTATGGCAAAACAAGTGCTCAGGTTATCCTGCGCTGGCATATCCAGAGAGGCGTTGTAGTCATTCCGAAATCCACACATTATGAACGTATGGTAGAGAATCTTAATGTATTTGACTTCACCCTCTCAGCAGAAGATATGGAAAAGATCACACAGTTAGACAAAAAGACAAGCTCTTTCTTCTCTCACTATGATCCGAATATGGTAGAATGGTTCGCAAAAATGGTAGAAGAGCGAAAAAACAACCACAAAAGCGAAACCGAAAAGAAAAAACTGGTAATCAGTCACAAACAATAGCTTTCATAAAATAACCGAACATATTTCCCTGATATGTTCCGGTTATTTTAAGTCAAAGCGGATATTCGCAATTCGCTTCGCTACTTGCCCATAACCGAGTAGCTGCTTCACAGCTTGACTCGGTTAAAAAAACAGATTTGATCTCTAATGATTTTTTCTCAGGAACAGACCAAGGTAATATCCGACTGCAATAAAAAAGACCCATAACAGCAATATAATCTAACATAAAAAAATACCAGTGGTTCTGTATAATCAAAGAAAACGAAGTGTTTTTTCAGGAACATATAGCTTCCAATCTGGCGTTTTTATAAATGCATGGCATCCGTAGGCAGCAATTACTCCTGCCAGAATCCGGAATATATATTTTTTCTTTCCGGCAGAGAGGTTTATTTTCCTGTCAAGCATCCTGAGAAACATATTCCAGTGCAGTCCCAGATGCAGAGACATCAGGATAAATCCCCAGTAGGCACAAAGCATATGAATATTTCTCGCCATATTTGCAACGCCTTTGATTTTTTATAGCTGCAAATACATATTCTGACAACAGAATACCGCTTACCATGCTCCCGATCATACTGATAAAAAAATTGCTGCCACTAATATCGTCTGGAGGATACGGAATTTTGTATATTTTCCCTTGAACATATGGGCAGTCCATTTCCTGTTTAATATATGATGCAGGATAAAGAGTAAAAATATCTCTGTTCCAATCCATTCATGTGCTGCTCTTCCAACCAGTTCATAGGGCATCAGAAAAAGCAGTGCCGCTGTCATCAGTATATCTATGCATATTTTTAATTTTGGTTTCATTTCAGGTTTACTCCATATTGTTTTCCCAGAACTCAACTGCATGATCCAGCCATCCTTCTGCGACAGTACCTTCTCCCAGTCCAAAACCATGGGAAAGCCCTTTAAAGATTTCTATTTCTGCATTTGTACCGTTGGCTTTTATCCTGTTGATTCGCGTAGACATGGTTTGGTATGATGCAATGCCATCACTTGTTCCCACACATGCGTAAGTTGGCGGCTCTTCTCCTGTAATTTCTGAAAGTCCCGTATACTGCATGATCACTGCTGTTGGTGCGGGATATTCTTTTTCACCAAATGCAGAAGTTCCATAAGTGCCTACCCATGCTGCCATTCTTGCTCCGGCAGAACCACCCCACAGAGAATAATCATCCGGATCTACCTGAAGTTCTTCTGCATGATCTGAAATAAAGGCAATTGCCTTTGAAAGATCCTCACAGGCAGTCTGCGCTCCTGGACGATAGATCAGAGCAAACGCATTGTATCCCTTTTTTGATAATTCTAGTGCATGCGGAAAACTATCCTGTATTCCGGCAACATACATAAATCCTCCGCCTGCATTTAAAACAGCAAACTTCTCTCCGGGATTTCCACGGAAAAAGAACAGTCCTGTCTCCTCTTTTTCCGGGTCTGCTGCCTTCTCTTCATCTGTATAAAATGTCATAAAAAAATCTGTTCATCTCTGGCAGCCTGATTTTTTCATATAATTTGCAATTTCCACAGTTTTGTCCGGATTTACTTCACTGTACCATGGAAGGATTTCCTCTACATCTTCCAGTTCCAGGCTATTGTCAATCTGTATATCTACCGGAAAGATCAGGCGTCCATAACTTCCAAATGCCGGATCATTTATTACATCCTGAACTTTGGTATGGCGGTCATAAACAGCTTCTCTTTCTTTTTTCGTGTTCATCTTATTTCCAGTGTCCTCTTTCCCTGCCGAATCCTGTTCACTGCCTGCAACGATAACGCTGCAGGCAAACAGAACATAAAAACAAATTACTAAAATCTCCACAAAATAACATCTCTTTTTTCTGTGCATTTCTGATACCCCAGATTTATATACATTCCCTGAAGATTTCCAGGATTTCTTCATGTGTCATTTTTTTATAACTTCCAACTGACAGATTACAGGAATCTGCAATTTCTCTCAGATCAATATCCTCCGTAACTCCAAGTTCTTTCAGACTGGTCGGAAGTCCAATCTCTCTGATAAAATCTGCCAGCGCATTTACTCCTGCTTCTGCCAGTGCTTCATCAGTCATATCGCCTCTTCTGATTTGCCAGACATTTTTCTGCGAAACGGACGAATTTTTTCAGACCATATTTATAAATATGTCGATAATAAACCGGATGCAACACTGCAAGTCCCTCTCCATGATTACAGTTTGTAAAAGCTCCAATCTGATGTTCCATCTGATGACATTCAAAATCACACTTTTTACCAAGCTTGATGACACGGTTTTCTGCCATAGTTGCGTCCCACATAAGATTACTGCGTGCTGTATAGTCTTCTGGATTTTTTATTGCCACACGAAGATTCTGGATTACATTTCTCATCAATGCTTCGGAAATATCATCAGATACATTGCTTACGTCCGGTTCACTGAAATATGTCTCCATGATATGCGACAAGATATCAAAACTTCCGGAAACCATCTGTCTGACAGGAACTGTATAAGTATACTCCGGATCCATTAAAGCAAATTTCGGATTACATTTCGGGTAATCCCGACCTGTTTTTACTTTCAGTCCTTCGTTTGTAATCACGCTCCGCCGTTACATTCGCTTCCTGTTCCTGCGACAGTGACGATCACCCCGAGAGGTAACGGTTCAAAATCAATAATTCCTGGCTTTGCCCAGTATTCTTTCCAGATATCCTTCTTACTGATAGCAGCAAGGGATACTGCTTTGCAGCAGTCCATAACTGAACCACCGCCAATTCCAAGAATCCAGTCTACCTCATTCTCTCTGGCGATCTTTGCCCCTTCCAAGACTTTTTCATAAGTAGGATTTGCCATGATTCCGGAAAATTCGATCACAGTTTTTCCTGCTTTTTCAAGAATACTCGTCACTTCTTCATAAAATACCATTTTTTTCTTTAATGGAAACAGCCGCCCATACGCGAGCAGAAACTCTTTTCTCCCAAAATTTACCGGCCCCAAACAGGAAAAGATATTTCTTTTCACGCATCCTTTTTCCAAAAAAATACTTTTTGTAGAGTTTTCAAAAAATAA
>ENA-OQAR01000292-OQAR01000292.1-human-gut-metagenome-genome-assembly--contig:-NODE-292-length-14676-cov-3.808097_pt1 | contig 14676 bp, 18 predicted proteins | sample MGYA00242738_ERZ504533 | MGnify/ENA primary metagenome ERZ504533 (study PRJEB26092, sample SAMD00036276) | human gut metagenome | host: Homo sapiens | study: EMG produced TPA metagenomics assembly of... | reverse complement strand
CTGCGGCACGGCATCTGCGTTGCCAAAATGCTCGATAAGACATCCAGTATTATCTGCGCTTTTGGCTTAGCATCTGCCGCACCTCGCTCGCCGTATCGGCACTTAGAATTATGCGGTATTGCCTTAGTTCCCCTGTCTTGCAGTTTTTCAAAATCCCCCAAACTTTTTTGTCAAAATCTATTGACAACTGCTGTTTTGGTTGCTATAATATAACACGTTGTCAGGCGACAGCAGCACATCTGGGGGTTTAGCTCAGCTGGGAGAGCGCTTGCATGGCATGCAAGAGGTCACCGGTTCGATCCCGGTAATCTCCACCAAAAAGCACCGTATCTGGTTCAGGTACGGTGCTTTTTCTTTTTTGTCGCTTATGGGGGTAATGATGACCATTATGGCCTATGGGAAAGGTTATTTGCCGTATGGTGGGTAGAATGTTGGGTGCAGCCCGTTTGCAGAACGATGCAAGCATCGTTCCCTACAAATTGGTTGCATTGTTCATAGCAGATTTCAAAGTTTCTCCGCAGCGGGATGAGGGCATCCCGCCCTACAGGATGATGGCAGATATTGATAAATATAAAATAACTCCCCCGGCAGCGTTCCTCGCGGTAATGCGGGACTGCTTGTCGAGGGAGTTTTCTTGCTTATCGCTTATTGATTTATCAGGTTTCTTCTTCCAGTTCCGGCTGTTCTGCCGGGGCGGGGGCTACCATGCGCAGGAACTCGGCTTCGTCAATCACGGGGATGCCGAGCGTTTGGGCTTTGGTCAGCTTGGAGCCTGCCGCGGCACCAGCCAGAACATAGGCTGTCTTTTTGGAAACAGAGCCGCTGGCCTTGCCGCCGTTCTGCACGATCATGGCCTCGGCTTCCTGGCGGGAAAGGGTGGGCAGTGTGCCGGTCACAACGATCGTCATTCCGGCAAGGGCCGTTCCCTTCTTTTCGCCGTGCCACTGCATATTTACACCCGCATCGGCCAGGCGGTGCAGCAAATCCGCAGTACCGTCTTTGGCAAAGAACTCCACCACGCTCTGCGCCATCACGCCGCCGAAGCCATCAATGCTGCTGATGTCCTCCGCTGCGGCGTTTTTCAGGGCGTCCATACTGCCAAAATGCTCAGCCAGCAGGGCGGCGGCTTTATCGCCAATATTGCGGATACCAAGACCGAACACCAGTTTATCCAGGTTGTTCTGCTTAGAGGAAGCAATGGCTTTGAGCAGGTTCTCAGCGCTCTTGGCTTTGAATTTATCCAGCGTCAGCAGCTGATCTTTGGTCAGGTCGTACAGGTCTGCTACTGAGTGCACCAGCTGGCGGTCAATCAGCTGCTGGGCGATTGCTTCGCCCAGGCCGTCAATGGCCATGGCAGTGCGGGAGGCAAAATGGATGAGGTTGCGCAGGCTCTGGGCCGGGCATTCCGGGTTGACGCACCGCAGGGCGGCTTCATCCTGCAGGTGTACCACCGGTGCCCCGCAGGACGGGCAGACCCGCGGCATATGGTACGGCACTGAGTTTTCGCCGTGTCGCGCCACACCGATGACTTCCGGGATGATATCCCCCGCTTTGCGCACCTGGATGGTATCGCCAATACGGACGTCCATCGCTTCGATGATATCCTCATTGTGCAGGTTGGCGCGGGAAACGCTGGTACCCGCCAGAAAAATGGGGTCAAACACTGCGGTGGGAGTCAGCACGCCGGTGCGGCCAACAGTGACTTCGATATCACGGACGATGCTTTCCTTGACTTCCGGCGGATACTTGAAGGCAATAGCCCAGCGCGGGAACTTGTTGGTGCTGCCAAGGGCCTGACGCGCAGTAAGATCGTTGACCTTGATAACAGCGCCGTCCATATCAAAATCAAGGGTGCCGCGGGCTTCGCCAATGCGCTGGATCTCGGCAATGGCATCCTCAATGTTGGTATATACGTTATAGCGCGGGGATACTGGGAAGCCGAGGGACTTGATATAATCCAGCGTTTCGCTGTGGGTGGTAAAGGTTTTGCCCTCCACCTGCTGCAGGTTGAACACAAAGATAGAAAGCCCGCGGGCTGCCGTGATCTTGGCATCTTTCTGCCGCAGAGAGCCTGCCGCCGCGTTGCGGGGGTTCTGACGGCGTTTTTATCCTCCAGCTCCTGCTGCTCCTTCAGGGCAAAAAACGCTTCATGCGGCATATAGACTTCGCCGCGCACTTCCAGAAATTCGGGGGCATTGGGGATTTCTTTGGGGATAGACTTGATGGTGGCAAGGTTTTCGGTCACGTCCTCCCCCACCAGCCATCGCCGCGGGTGGAGCCGCGGGTCAGGCGGCCGTTGCGGTATTCCAGGCTGACAGAAAGGCCGTCGATTTTGATTTCTACCACATATTCCGGCGTAACGCCTGCTTCCCGCACGCGCTGGTCAAACTCGCGCAGTTCATCCAGCGAGAAAGCGTCCTGCAGGCTTTCCATTTTAACAGCGTGGGCCACCTTGCTGAACTTGCCGCTGGGGGTGCCGCCCACATGCTGGGTAGGGCTGTCCGGCGTGACAAGCTGCGGGAATTGGGCTTCGATGGTTTTCAGCTCGCGGGTCAGCTGGTCATACTCGTAATCTTCCAGTTCCGGGGCGTCCTGGTCATAATACAGACGGTTATTCTTTTCAATCACAGCGCGCAGTTCTGCTGCACGTTTGCGGGCCTGCTCCAGTTCCATGGTAGTATTTCCTCCGTTTGCGCGGTTATTCGGCTTACTCTTCCGAGTTTGGTTTGCTTTTTCAATGCACTTTAGTATGCCCGGCTGCGGGCAGATATAGAAAAGGCCGCCCTGCCTGTGGGCGGCTTGGACGCGATATAAAACGAAAAGCGCCCGGCAAAATTGCCAAGCGCTTTTGTTCTGGTGGAGATTACCGGGATCGAACCGGTGACCTCTTGCATGCCATGCAAGCGCTCTCCCAGCTGAGCTAAACCCCCAGATGCTTTGCCGTGGTTGGCTTTTCAACCGGCGACAGGTGTTATTATAACAGGGTGTTGGGTATTTGTCAACTAATTTTTTGAAGTTTTTGGGGTTTGGCTCACTTTTTTGCTTTGCCGGGCATAGCATGGGCTGCGCGGAAAATAAAGCGGCGGGAGGTGATGCCCCATGCGCAAGTGCCGCAGTGCCGGGCACCGCAGCCGTCATGCCGCGCTTTGGCGGCGGCTGGCATTGGCAGCGGCAGTTTTCTGCCTTTGCTGGCACCTGGCCGACTGCATTGAAGATGCCATGTGGCCCGCCATGCGGGAAGTTGCCCAGCACGAATGCCGCAGCCTTGTGGTGCAGTGCCTGAACACAGCGGTCTATGGCGAGCTTTCCGCCAACCCGCAGCGGTATGCCGGGCTGTACACGCTGAACGGTGGCTGCCTGCTGGGGGACAGCGAACGGATCAACACCGCGCGGGCAGCCTGGTGCAAACCGCCCAGCAGGCATTGAATACCATGCCGAAAAATGACATCAGCATTTCCTTAGGCAGCTTATCCGGCAGCATTTTCCTGTTGGAAATGGGGCCGGGCTGGACGGTGCACCTGAACCCGGACGGGTATGTGGAGGGGCGCATGGAAGAAACCATGGAGCCCGCCGCCATCAACCGCACCCGATTTACGGCGGACCTTGTGCTGGAAACCACAGTGAATATTATCCTGAACGGCCGCGCCGCGCTGACCCAGGTGGAAGTACGGGTGCCGTTGGCCAGCTTTTTGTTGGATGGCGATGTGCCCGCTTATTATGGCAGTTGAATGATAAAAGCCGCAGCCCGCGGCAGGCTCCCCCCTGCTGCGGCTGCGGTTATACGGTTTTAATGATGGTTGTGGCCACGAATGATGCGGTATTCCGGTTCCAGCTTATCCGTTAGGAACAGCTGGCTGTGGTAAAGCCCGGCATAGCCGGAAAGCGCATAGGTAATGCCACACACGATGGCAAAGTACCAAAGCCCCTGCGCACCGAACAGCTCGATTGCCAGCACCAGTGATGCCACCACGCAGTTGCTGGCACCGCAGAATACGCCAGCCAACCCAAGGGCTGCGCCAAAGCCCGCCGGGATGCCCAGCAGCGGCGCGGCCACACAGCCAAAGGTTGCCCCCACAAAAAAGCTGGGCACGACCTCACCACCCTTAAAGCCAGAGCTGAGGGTAAGGGCGGTGAGCAGGATCTTGACGATCCAGTCCCACGGCAGGGCCTGGCCCTGTTCCACCGCAGCGGCGATGATGTTCACGCCCGCGCCGTTATAGCGCATGCTGCCATACAGCAGGGTGAACACCACAACCACACAGCCGCCCAAAAGGCCCGCACCCACGGGTTGGGCAGCAGTTTGGGCAGGCCGTGCGCAGCGCTGTGCAGCACAAAGCAGAACAGATGCACCACCACCGCGCAGGCCAGCGCCAGCAGCACGACCCGCACGACCATGGCAGGTTCAAACGCCGGGGCTTCCACCGCAAAGCGCGTAGGGGTAACGCCGATAAGCCGAGCAACGCCATAGGCAATGATTGCCGCCGTAAAGCACGGGATATACGCCGCATAGAACACAACGCCCACGTTGACAATCGTCATGGCAAAAAAGGTTGCGGCAAGCGGGGTGCTGAACAAAGCGGAAAAGAACGCCGCCATACCGCACTGCACGGCCATGCGGCGCTCGTGCTCATTCAGGTGCAGCACGCCGCCGGCCCACCAGCCGATGGTGCCGCCCATCTGCAAAGCAGCGCCCTCGCGCCCGGCACTGCCGCCGCCCAAGTGGGTGAGCACCGTGCTGATAAACATGACCGGCAGCAGCCAGAACCGGATGGGCTTGCCATCCTTGACGCAGTCGATCATATCATCGGTCGAAACGCCCTCCAGCTTTGCCGCTTTATAAAATGCCACGATGACAAGGCCGATGATCGGCAGCAAAAACAGGATGGCGGTGTGTTCGGTCCGCAGTTCGGTTACATGCTCCACAGCCAGATCAAACGCCGCACCAATGATACCGCAGGGCACGCCGGTAATCATGGCCAATGCCAGCCATTTCAGCAGCTCTTTTGCGCAGAACCATACGCGGCCCGCGCAGGATACAATTCTTTCCCTGATGTTTTCCATCCGATAGGTTTCCCCCTTCTACTTTGCAATAATTCTGTTACTTCATCGCCTGCAGCTGCACCTGCAATGCGGCGCGGGTATACAGCGTATTGAGTACCTGAATGATCTCTTTTTTGCTCAGCCGCGGCGGCAGGCCCAGAATGCGCAGGAACGTGCGCCGCCGTTCGCTGGCGTTGGCGCTGCCGCTTAAGCCCCACTCATACAGATCGGTATAGGTAATGGGGTCCGTGTTCTGCTGCTGGGCCTGCAGGGGGGCCGCGGCCAGGGCGGTATGCAGCCCCTGCAGAATCAGGGCATCGTCCACACCTTCCACGCCAAGCAGGCCCTCCTTGCCGGGTTCCGGTTTGCGGGGTTCCTTACCGGGCACGGCGGGGATATAGGCCTGCAGCACGTTTTTGCGGCCCCACAAGGCCGGTGATGTAGTGGCGGATCTTAAAGCCTGCGGCGTCGGAGTCCGTCAGCAAAATCATGCCCTGGGCGGCGGCAATGCGTTTGAAGAGCGCCTGCATGGTTTTATCCTTAAAGATAGCAAAACCATCTGTTGTCAGGATGGTGGCATCCACAAGGTTGGCCAGGCGGGCGGCATCGTATTTGCCTTCCACCACAAGGGCCTGGGTCAGGTTCAATTTATTCTGGTTCATGCACGGCTCCTTGCCAGCGAAAGTTCGCAGATGGCTTTTTGCATCAGCAGCGGGGCATCCAGGCGGCTGCCTTTCAAATCCAGGTCCAGCTTTTGCAGGATGCGCAGGCTTTCTTCGATCTGGCTGCGCTGAAGCGGGCGGCAGTCTGATCCGCGTTGCCAAGGCGGTAGTTCCATTTGCCGGTATACTTAAAATCCTTGGCCAGGTCCGCCAGCGGGCGGCGGCTCTTTTTTAGCCAAAAAAAGCCCGGTAAATATCCAGATAGTTGCCGATCAGCGCGCCGGTAATAAGGATTGGCTCGTTTTGCAGTTCCAGCAAGGTTTGCAGTTTGGCCAGAGCCTGGCGGGTGTTGCCCACCGCCACCAGCTTGACCATATCAAAGGTATCAGCGTCCAGCGTGACGGTGCCAAGCTGCTGAATCATTTGGGTAGTGATGGTGGTATAGCCACTGAGCGCTGCCAGCTTGGCGATCTCATTTTGCAGCAAAAACTGGTCGTCGCCGCAGCGGTCCAGCAGGGCGGCTTCGGCACCGGGGGCAAAGGTGGTGTGATACTCCCCTGCCCAAGTGCGGGCCATCTCCTGCAAGGCGGCGCGGCCGGGTTTAGCGATCTGTACACAGTAGCCCAGTTTTTCGCATGCGGCGATGAGCTTTTGCTCCCGCTTGCCAGGCTTGATTTTGCCGTATTTTTCTTCCAGCAGGCTGGTCAGCACAAAGACGCGTTCTCGGTATCGGAAAGGGTATCGCAGAGCTCCTGCAAATCTTTATCCGAATAGGCAGACGGACGAATGAGCGGCAGCATAACCAGCCGGCGGCCGCCAAAGAACGAGATGGTGCCCGCCGCCAGCACAATATCCTCCACACTGGGGGCGGGGCCATCCAGCGTGGTGGTATCGGGGGCTTCTTCGCTCAAAAAACTTTTCGGCTTTGGCGGCGGCGCTGCGCACCAGAGCTTCATCACTGGCATAAAAGTAAAACACCGGGCAGCCGGACTTGAGACGTTTTTTTTTTTCAGCTCGGTTTCACTGTACAGCAAGGGGCTGCACCTCCTCATACACAACACTTTTGCCGGGGCGCACCACGCAGTCGGGGTTTCGGCATCGTAATAAACAGGGGTATCCCCCGCTTTGGACAGCCATTTGGGTGTTTGCTGGTTGCACAAAATTGCCTTTGCCTGAATGGCTTCCGGGCAGCTTCCACCCGCGCAGTACAGATCCACTTCCACCGGATCGGCCAGGATCAGCTTGCCCGCACTGGCCGCGGCGTGCCAGCCGCCGACATCCAGTACCGCAAGGGCTGCGGCGTTGGTGTGCAGCAAATCAACTTCCACGGTATCCAGCAGCTGCAGATGGGTCAGGCCCTGCGGCAGGTCGGCAATGGTCAGCAGCTGCGCGGCCTGCAGGGGCATTTCGCCGGGTTCGGTGCGCAGGTCGATCACTGCGGCAAGTTCCGGCGCGCCGTTCTGGGTCAGATACTGCTGCACCGCACGGCCATTGGCGGCGCTGCCGCGGTAGAGCACCACGGCGCGGTTATTCTGCACCGCCACCACGCAGCCATTGCCCGCGGTGCCCACCATGGCCAGGTGTACCACATCGCGCTGCATGGTGCTGCCCAACATAACGGCTGCCACTGCGCACACAAAGCCAACGGGCACAAAGCGGCGCAGCTGCCGGGTACGCCAGAAAAGCGCCGCCAGCACAGCAAAAACAGCCAGCACCCACAAAGTATACCGCACCGGCAGGGCAATGTGTGCCACCGGAAGAGCCGCGCACCAGGCGGCCAGGGTGGTCATCAGGCGCAGCACAATGCCAAGCAGCAGGCTTGCCCGTGGAACAGCGGGTCCAGCACCGGCACAAAGGAAAGCACCAGCGCCAGGATCCCCAGCCGCAGCGCCGGGCCAAGCAGCCACACCACCAACAGGTTGGCGGGCACTGCGGCACCACTGGCTGCCATGCCGTGCAGCAGCAAGACCGGTAAGGTTGCCAAAGTGGCCAGTACCGCAGTCTGCACCGCATCCACCGCGCGGAGCACGATGGCAAGGGGCAGCGGCAGGGCGGTTTGCCGCCTTGGGTTATGGCGGGCCGCATAGCGCACCTGCACAAACTGTGTTTGCCGTTTGGCCAGCGCCGAAGCTGCCAGCACGCCCAATACCCCGCAGACGGAAAGCTGGAAGCCGATATCACACGGGGCAAAAGGCTGCTGCACCCCAATGATGATGGCGGCCAACGCCAGCGCGGTAAGGGAATCCGGCGGCTGGAGCAAAAGGCTGCCCACCAGCATGATGAGGAACATAACGCCCGCACGGAACACCGAGAACGGCAGCCCTGTCAACCCCATATAGAGCAGCAAAACCGTGATTTGCAGCAGGACCCGCGGAACCGAGAACCGGCTGCGCCGCCGTCCCTGCCCCATGGCAAACAGGCCGCACAGCAGCGCCACATGCAGGCCGGAAACCGCCAGCAGGTGGGCAATGCCCGCCGTGCGGAAGGTATCACTCCATTCGTCCGTCAGTTCGCTTTTCTCGCCCAGCAGCATGGCAGCTTCCACCCCGGCAAGATTTTGTGGCAAGTAGGTGGTTAACCGTTTGGCAAACGCCTGCCGCAGGTGGTACAGCCGGTACGGCAGCGCATCCGAGGTTTCCTGCCAGATATAATCCGCCTGATAGGATGCCCCAAGCCAAGTACCCTTGGCATAGCGGGACATGCGGTAAGAGTCCGCCCGCAGGGGCTGCAGTTGGAACTGCCCGGTAATGATATCCCCCGCCTCGGAATACGGCAGGTCTGTGCAGTAAACCTTGAGCGAGGTTTTGCGGCCATCCAGCTGGGTGATAAGCAGCGTTGCCCGCACATTGCCCGGCTGCCAGGAGGTTTCGGCGTCCGGCTGCACAATGGCGGTGCAGGCATAGGTTTGCCCTGCCAGGCTTTGGGCCGGTTTTACCACGGCCAGCTGGTAAGCAGCGCTCCACACCAGGCCAGCCAGCAGCCCTGCCACGGCGGGTAGCGCAAAGCGGGCCGCCCGGCGCTGGGTAAAGGCAGCAAAGAGGAACAGCGATATAAAAAGTGCCGCCGTCAGCAGCGAGGCCAACGGCGGCAGGTACGCCGCGGCCAGCTCTGCCAATGCGAAGGCAAGACCAAAGCCAGCCAGCTTACGAGTCATGAGTTTTTAGTGGGCAAACAGGGGCAGCGGCTCAAGGAAGATGATATCCTTGCGCTCGGCTGCATCGCCTTCCGCCAGAACAGCTGCCTGGGCCACAATGGTGCCGGAGCTGCGGGCTGCCAGTGCATCCAGCGCATGCAGGCTGCCGCCGGTGGAAATTACGTCATCTACAACCAGGATGCGCTTGCCGTTCATATAGTCAAGGTCTTTTTTGTCAATGACCAGGGTCTGCTTGCCGGCGGTGGTGATGGACTGATCCTCTACGATGACCGGATCCGCCATGTACCCCTTGACACCCTTGCGGGCGGGGATCCACTGCTTGCCGCTCTGGCGGGACATTTCGTATGCCAGGGGGATGCCCTTGGCCTCGGCAGTCAGGATGACATCAAAATCCGGGCACTTTTTCCAGCAGGGCCTTGGCGCAGGCAATGGTCAGCTCAACATCGCTGAACATGATGAATGCGGCAATGTCCAGATGGTCATTGATTTTGCAGATGGGCAATTCACGGGTCAGGCCTGCCACATGCAAGGTATAGGTTTTTGCCATAGTAAACAACCTCTTTTCACATTTCGGTGCAAAGGAGCCTGCATCAGCCCGGAGGCCATGCAAGGCTGCGCTTTGCCAGCACATGGAAGTGCAGGTGCTTCACGCTCTGGCCGCCATCGGCGCCAACGTTGGTCACAACGCGGTAGCCGCTTTCGTCCACGCCAAGCTGCTTGCACAGGTTGGCATGGTAGCGTAAATATGGCCCAGCAGTGCAGCGTCCGCTTCGGTAAGCTTTGCCGCAGATTCAATATGCTGCTTGGGGATCACCAGAAAATGCACCGGTGCCTGCGGGTCAATATCATAAAATGCCAGCAGAGTGTCATCCTCATACAGCTTATTGGACGGGATCTGGCCCGCTGCGATTTTGCAAAACAGGCAGTCATCCATCGGTTTTGCCCCCTTTCCCAGGGTGCGGGGCGGTTGGCCCGGCACCCCAAAATTGTACAGTTGTATTATAGCACGCTCAGTTTGCTTTTTCCAGGTTTTCTTTCACAATGCCTTCCACAGCGTTCAGTGCATCGTCGATCTTGGAAGTATCGCGGATACCGGCCATGGCGAAGTCCGGCTTGCCGCCGCCGTTGCCGCCTGCAATGGCAGCGATCTGCTTAACCAGGGCACCAGCCTTCAGACCGCGGGCCAGGGCGTTTGCCAACGCCGACAGCCAGGGTGGTCTTGCTGCCATCGGTGCCGATCAAAGCGCCGACTGCGTTGGGCTCTTTATCACGCAGTTTATCCATCATGCTGCGCAGGGTATCAGGGGTGGTGCCGTTCAGATAAACGGTAACAATGCGCACGCCGTCAACCTCGACAGCATTCTGGAACAGGCCGTCGATCTGGCTGGATGCCAGCTTTGCCTTGGCGATCTCCAGCTGCTTGTTGGCCTCTTTCAGTTCAGCGGTCACAGCTTGGGCGCGGGCGGCAACATCCTTCATGTTGTTGGCCTTCAGGGCAACAGCGGTGTTGGCCAGTTCAGCGGTACGGTCGTCCAGCAGGTTCAGCACGCCGTAACCGGTGGTGGCCTCAATGCGGCGGATACCGGCGGCAACGCTGGCTTCGGACAGGATCTTGAAGCAGCCGATCTGGGCAGTGTTTTTGACATGGGTGCCGCCGCAGAACTCAACGCTCCAGCCGCCTGCATCCACAACGCGGACAACCTTGCCGTACTTTTCGCCAAACAGAGCCATAGCGCCCATCTTTTTGGCTTCCTCAATGGGCAGGTTCTGGATGGTGACAGGCAGAGCGGCAAAGATTTTTTCGTTCACGCGCTTTTCCACTTCCACCAGTTCTTCGGGGGTAACGGCGTTGAAATGGGTAAAGTCAAAGCGGGTGATCTTGTCGTCCTGGTAGCTGCCGGCCTGGTGGACATGCTCGCCCAGCACTTCGCGCAGGGCTTTCTGCATCAGGTGGGTGGCGGTGTGGTTGCGGCAGATGGAAGCGCGGCGCTGTTCATCCACAGCAGCGGTTACGGTATCGCCTACGCGGATGGTGCCGTCCAGCAGGGTGCAGGTGTGAACATAGAAGCCTTTGGGGGTCTTTTTTGACCTGGTTGACTTTCAGGTTTGCAGTGCCGCTGGTCAGGTAGCCGTGGTCAGCAACCTGGCCGCCCATCTCGGCATAGAACGGGGTACGGTCCAGAACGACCAGCACATTCTCGCGCTCTTCATAGTCGGTGGAAACCGCATCGTTCAGTTCTTCGCCGTCAGACAGGGCCAGAACCTTGGCGGTTTCTTTCAGCACATCATAGCCGTCAAACTCGGTCGGCTCAGCGTTCAGTTCACCGAACAGGTCCTCGCTCCAGCCGGAGATATCCTTGGCCAGGCGCTCGGCACGGGCGCGCTCACGCTGGCGGGTCATCTCGACATGGAAAGCAGCTTCGTCAATGCCAAGGCCGGCTTCGGCAGCGATCTCCTTGGTCAGATCAAGCGGGAAGCCGAAGGTATCGTTCAGCTTGAAAACATCCAAGCCGGACAGGATCTTCTTGTTGGTCTCGTGCAGGTGCTGGATCATGCCGTTCAGGATGTTCATGCCGGAGTCAATGGTCTTATAGAAGCGCTCTTCCTCGGTGCCAATAACTTTCTTGATATAGGATTCATGCTCGCGCAGTTCGGGGTAACCAACCTCGCTGGAGATGATAACGGTATCCACCAGATCAGTCAGGAACGGATGGTCGATGCCCAGCATACGGCCATGGCGGGCAGCGCGGCGCAGCAAGCGGCGCATAACATAGCCGCGGCCTTCGTTGGAGGGCAGGATGCCGTCAGAAGCCATGAACACGGTAGCGCGGATATGGTCGGTGATGACGCGGATGGAGATATCGTCCTTCTCGTTTGCACCGTACTGTTTGCCGGAGATGCGCTCCACATGGTGCAGAACAGCGGCAACGGTATCGACCTCGAACAGGTTATCCACATCCTGCATGACAACGGCCAGACGCTCCAGGCCCATGCCGGTATCAATGTTCGGTTTGGGCAGCAGCGCATAGGTGCCCTTGCCATCGGAATCATACTGGCTGAACACCAGGTTCCAGATTTCCATGAAGCGATCGCAGTCACAGCCAACGCCGCAGGTCGGCTTGCCGCAGCCATACTTCAGGCCGCGGTCAAAGTAGATCTCACTGCAGGGGCCGCACGGACCAGAGCCATGCTCCCAGAAGTTATCCTCTTTGCCCAGGCGGACCATGTGGTCTTCGGGGATGCCGACAGACTTGGTCCAGATATCATAGGCCTCGTCATCGTCCTGATAGACAGAGATATACAGGCGGTCAGCGGGGATTTCCAGCTCTTTGGTCAGGAACTCCCAAGCCCAGGGAATGACCTCTTTCTTGAAATAATCCTGGAAGCTGAAGTTGCCCAGCATTTCAAAGAAGCAGCCATGGCGTGCGGTAATGCCGACGCGCTCAATATCCGGGGTACGGATGCACTTCTGGCAGGTGGTAACACGGTGGCGGGGCGGTTCTTCCTGGCCAAGGAACCACTTTTTTCATAGGTGCCATACCGCTGTTGATAAGCAGCAGGCTGGGGTCATCTTTGGGCACCAGCGGGAAGCTGCCAAGGCGCAGATGGCCTTTGCCTTCAAAATAGTGCAGGTATTTTTCGCGTAATTCGTTAAGTCCTGTCCACTGCATGATCCTGATTCTCCATTTCGTATGCTGAAATAATTGGGATACTGTTTTGCCCCGGGTTTTACCACAGCCGCAAAAAAGAAAGGAAACGAAAGACCGCTTTGCCCCGCCAGACAGCTACAATGCCGTCCAGCACAGGGGCGAAAGCCGTATAACTTCCGTGGTACCACCCAGATTGCAGGCTGTACAGCCTGCCGCTTTGGTGCGCCTTAACGCGGCGCATACGTCCGATTTTTTCGGAAGCTCCGGGGCGGCACTGCCCTGCCCGCACCGGGTGTCTTGCAGCTTAGCGGCACCCTCTCTGAACGGCTGCGGATAATGGGGCATTGACCCTTTCAACGCTATTTTTCCTTTTACCCTATGATTATATGCCAGCGTTCGGTGCTTGTCAACTGTTTTCTGCCGGTTTTCTGTTATAGCTGCATCCAGAACGGCAAGGGCATCCGCCACCTGGGCAAACAGGGCGGCGCTGCTGGTTTGGGGCTTTTGCTGGGAATCCTGCAAAACGGTGATGGTATAGCGCGGAGCATCCGCCGGGTAAAAACCGGCAAACCAGTAATGCAGCAGCTCCCTGCCGTCTGCATCAAACTGGCCGGTCTGAGCCGTGCCGGTTTTACCGGCGGCGGTACCGGTATGGGGCTGGGCATCGCCGCCAATGCCGCTGCGGACAACGGTTGCCAGCATACTTTGCAGCACCCGTGCAACCGCCGGGCTGCAGGCCGCTGCGGGCTGCGGCTGCTGCGGAACTTGCGTCCCGCCGGTGATGCTGCTGACAATACAGGGGCTGTGATATACCCCGCCGGAGGCTATGGCATTGAACATGGCCGTTACCTGCAATGGGGTAACGGTCAGCCCGCCCTGCCCGAAGGAAAGGCTTGCCAAACTGCCTGCATTTTGCAGATCTGCCGCGCTGGGCAGCTCCCCCGCCGCGCTCTTCAGCCCCGGCGCCAGCAGAGCCGGGGTGCCAAGGCCAAAGCTCTGCGCGGCATTCAGAATTGCCTGCCTGCCCAGCAGCTGGCCCAGCGCAATAAAGTAACAGTTACAGCTTTGTTCCAGCGCGCCGCGCAGGTTGACGGTGCCGTGCGCCCGCCCCAGCGCACAGCGGAAGGTTTCCCCCGCCGTCTGGATACTGCCGGTGCAGTCATAGGTGAACCAGTCCAGCCCCTGGGCATAGGCCGCCGCAGCCAGCACCACCTTGAACACCGAACCCGCGCTGAAAGCGGACAGACTGCGGTTAATGAGGGAGGTATCATCAGCGCGGATGCTGGCGGCGATATCATCGGGGTCAAATTCCGGCATACTGGTGCTGGCCAAAATTTGCCCACTGCCCACCTGCATGACGATGATGCAGCCTTTGCTCATATTTTGGGCGGCAATCGCTTCGCAGGCACGCTGAATGTTGGCATCCAGCGTGAGGGTAATGGCTGTGTTGGTACCGCGGGCGGTGGTTTGCACCTGCGGCGTGGTGCCCGCCAACAGATCCCCGCGGGCAGTGGTGGTGCAAAGCACGGCCTGGGCATCCCCCGCCGCGGCCAAAAGATCATCATAGGCCTTTTCCAGCCCGGTCATACCGTGGCCATCCCCATCCAGGTAGCCGATCAGGTGACGGGCGATGGGGGTTGGCAGATAGCGCCGGGCATCCGCCACCATGAACACGCCGTTTGCGGACAGATCATCTTCACTTCAATCAAAAACGGGGTGATGCTGTTGCGGCGGGCATACAGCTGGGCCTGCTGGGCAAACGGCACAAAGGGAAACAGTGTGGCATAGCTGGAATCCCCCGGTATGCAGAGCGCGTACCACCGCGGGGTAACACCAGTTAGGGGGCGGCCTATCCTATCATAAAAAAATTGCCGCGCCGGATGGGGAGCACGGTTTCGCTGACGGTCTGTGCCGCCGCGCTGGCGGCATAGCTTTGGTCCGCCGCGATCCAGAACACACGGCAGAGTACCAGCATCCCTGCACAGAGCATGGCGGTGCAGAGGACAGCAAGGCGGCGGATGCTCATGGGCGTGGTTTCTCCTTTCCTAAGGCAATACCGCATAATTCTAAGTGCCGATACGGCGAGCGAGGTGCGGCAGCTGCTAAGCCAAAAGCGCAGATAATACTGGATGCTGCAAAGGTGAGCGCCGCCAGTGGCGGAAACAGCGAA
>ENA-OQAR01000290-OQAR01000290.1-human-gut-metagenome-genome-assembly--contig:-NODE-290-length-14701-cov-2.597502_pt1 | contig 14701 bp, 17 predicted proteins | sample MGYA00242738_ERZ504533 | MGnify/ENA primary metagenome ERZ504533 (study PRJEB26092, sample SAMD00036276) | human gut metagenome | host: Homo sapiens | study: EMG produced TPA metagenomics assembly of... | reverse complement strand
CACGGGCAATGCATGTTACGTCTTTTTCCTGCTAAAGCAAGGAAACCGGCGATGCTTCCTCCAACGCCGCCGGTTCCCACGATTAAATATTTTTCCATGTTAGTTGTATTTTGTTTTAGGAAACAAAACACTGACTTATCGGTCTGCCATCAGTTTTGCTGGTTTCCTGATGTTCTTTCATGCATTGCATGGCATGACAAGTCTTTTGCGTTTTGATTTACCTTATACATTGAAACGGAAGTGCATGATGTCACCGTCCTGTACTATGTATTCTTTACCTTCCACGCCCATTTTTCCAGCCTCTTTCACGGCGGCTTCCGAACCATATTTTAATGTAGTCTTCGTACTTGATTACCTCGGCACGGATAAATCCTTTCTCGAAATCGGTGTGGATGACTCCTGCACATTGGGGGGCTTTCCATCCTTTACGATAGGTCCAGGCTTTTACTTCCATTTCTCCGGCGGTGATGAAGGTTTCCAGTTCCAGCAGGTGGTAAGCCGATTTGATCAGACGGTTTACACCTGATTCTTTCAGACCGACTTCCTGAAGGAACATCTGGCGGTCTTCATAGGTTTCAAGTTCTGCGATATCGGCTTCGGTTTTGGCGGCTACGACCAGAATTTCTGCATTTTCTTCTTTTACGGCTTCGCGTACTTGTTCTACATATTTATTGCCGGTAGCAGCGCTTGCTTCGTCCACGTTGCATACGTACATCACTGGTTTGCTGGTTAGCAAGAACAGTTCTTTTGCGATTTTTTGTTCGTCTTTGCTGTCAAATTGTACGGTACGCGCAGATTTGCCTTGTTCCAATGCGTCTTTATATTTAACAAGGATGTCGTACATTTGTTTTGCTTGTTTGTCACCGCCCGTCTGTGCCTGTTTTTGTACTTTTTGAATACGGCTTTCAATGGTTTCCAAATCTTTCAGCTGGAGTTCGGTGTCAATGATTTCTTTGTCACGTACCGGATCTACACTACCGTCTACATGAGTTACATTTTCATCGTCAAAACAACGGAGTACGTGCAGGATAGCATCTGTTTCACGGATATTTGCCAGAAACTTGTTTCCCAGCCCTTCACCTTGCTAGCCCCTTTTACAAGTCCTGCAATGTCAACAATTTCTACAGTAGTGGGAACGATACGTCCCGGATGAACCAGTTCGGCAAGTTTTGGTCAGGCGTTCATCAGGAACGGTGATGACACCTACATTCGGTTCGATGGTACAGAAAGGAAAGTTGGCTGCTTGAGCCTTTGCATTCGATAAACAATTAAAAAAGTGTCGACTTTCCTACGTTTTGGAAGACCGACAATACCACATTGTAAAGCCATTATCTATTTGTTTTTTTGATTATTATCTATCTATTTGTTTGCAAAGATAACCATTCTTTTTGTATCAGACTTCATATTGAAGTCAGATTTGGCTTTTTTATATGCGAAAAGGGGGAGGCTTGTTACGAAACAGAAAGGGCAACCGTCACGGCTGCCCTTTCGTCGAGTTTTTATGAAAAGTGTTAGATTGTTAGAATAGATTTATTTGTCCATAGTTACGGTCATTTCGGGTACTAATATATATTCTTTCTTTTTAGAGTTCCATTTGTAATATTCAGTAGTCATACTTTTATTGCCATAAGTATAACGAATGCAGAGGTTATTTTCCCAGCGGTTTTTGTTACTGTTCCATTTTTGCGCCTCGTCCTCAGTACGTTGGTTGTTGGCGTCATACTTGTAATTGTGTTTCATATAATTAGTAAGCATGGTGCCTTCCATTTTAAAAATCGTTTCCGAAACAACTACTCCATTTACTTCTTCTGCATTGTAAATCAGGTTGTCACCCGGATTTCCTGCAAAAACTGTAAGGTTAGCAATAAAATAAAAATTGCTACAACGAGCATTCCTTTCAAAAAATTGATCTTCTTCATGATATTGATATATTAGATTGTTACTTTCATATTGTTTTTTAAAAGCGGTGCAAATGTACGAAATAAAAATTGAATCTCCTAACATTTCTACTAGAAAATGATGATATTTTTGCAAAATGTCACTGATTAAACAAATATTAAGAATTGCATAAAGGGATATTTGTTATAATTGTCTTGTCTTTGTGTTTTCCATTTACGTTCGGGATGGCAAATGAAAAGCTCAATGGATTGGAAAAGACCATTGAGCTTTTATGATATAAATACTTTACATATAGTACTATCTATCTTGCTAATAGTTGGTTTATGTATGCTTTAATGCGCTTCAAGCCAGTTGCTTCCCCAACCGCAGTCTGCGCGTAAAGGTACTTGCATATGGTAGGCATTTTCCATCTCTTCAATCACAATTTTCTGTACTTTTTCCTTTTCTTCGGGTAGAACGCTGAAATTTAACTCATCATGTACCTGAAGTATCATTTTGGACTTTATACTTTCAGATTGAAAGCGCTGGTATATGCGTACCATAGCTACCTTGATAATATCGGCTGCACTTCCCTGGATAGGAGCATTGATGGCATTCCGTTCGGCATATCCGCGCACAACCGAATTTCTGGAATTGATATCCGGAAGATATCGTTTACGGCCGAATATGGTTTCAATATATCCTTGTCCGCGGGCAAGGTCAATGCTTTTGTCCATATATTCCTTTATTTGGGGATAAGTTTCGAAGTAGCCGTCTATTAGTTCTTTTGCCTCTTTGCGGTCTACATTCATACGTTCTGCCAGTCCGAATACGCTGATGCCGTAGATGATACCGAAATTAGCTGTTTTTGCTTTACTGCGTTGTTCGCGGGTAACTTTGTCTATACTTATCTTATATACTTTTGCTGCGGTGGCGGCATGAATGTCATCTCCTTCCTTGAAAGCCTCTATCATATTGGCATCTCCGCTAAGGTGTGCCATAATGCGTAGCTCAATCTGTGAATAGTCGGCGGAGAAAAATTCGCAGCATCATCGGGGATGAAAGCCTTACGGATTTCCTTGCCGTCTTCGTTGCGGATAGGGATGTTCTGAAGGTTCGGGTTGCTGGAACTGAGCCGGCCGGTAGCAGTGACCGTTTGATTGAACGAAGTATGAATTTTACCTGTTTCTTTATTAATCAATAGGGGCAGAGCATCAATATAAGTACCGAGAAGCTTCTTCAGACCGCGGTGTTCCAATATCTTGCCTACTATTTCGTGTTTTCCTCGCAGACTTTCCAATACTTCTTCACTGGTGACATATTGTCCGGTTTTGGTTTTCTTGGCCTTCTCCACGATGCGCAGTTTGTCAAAAAGCACTTCACCTACCTCGTTTGGGTGAATGGCTATGTTGAAATCCGTACCTGCCAGTTGGTGCACTTCTTCTTCTATTTGGTTCATGCGGGCGGTGAAATGTTCCGAGGTCTGTTTTAAGGCTTCAGTGTCTACACGTACACCGTTGCGTTCCATATAAGCAAGTACGGGTACCAGGGGCATTTCTATTTCGTAGAAGAGTTTTTCCGCATCGTTGGTTTTCAATTCCTGTTCCAAGATGTTTTTCAATTTCAGTGTGACATCAGCATCCTCGCATGCGTACTTATAGATAGCTTCGGGGGAGAGGTCGCGCATATTCTTTTGACCTTTGCCTTTAGGACCAATCAGTTCTTCGATGTGGATAGTCTGATAATGCAGGTAGATTTCGGCAAGGTAGTCCATGTTGTGACGCAATTCCGGTTGTAGTACATAATGTGCCACCATGGTATCGAACAGGGGACCGCGCACTTCGGTTCCGTAGTTGCCCAGTACCAGCATATCGTATTTTATATTTTGCCCTACTTTCAATACTCCTTCTTTTTCGAAAGCCGGCCGGAACTCATTAACTATTTTGCGCTTCAGCCCGATCGCAGGTACAGGAACATAAAATGCTTGATTTTCGGCATAGCTGAAGCTCATTCCCACGAGTTCTGCGGTGATGGGATCGGTTCCTGTTGTTTCTGTGTCTAGACTGAAAATTTCTTTTGTAAGTAAGTTTTGTAACAATTCAGTTCTTTTCTCTTCTGTATCAACGAGTTGATAGTCGTATTTTAAATTATCTAAACATGCTAGATTCGAAATATTTCTCACTTTCCGTCCCTCCGTCGGTAAATTCTGCAAAGAGATTGCCTTGAGGAGAAGACGGGGAAGCGGGTGATTCACCGTTCGAAGCTGGTTCGCCGAAAAGGGAGAGTTGTCCCGAACCGTTCGGCGTATTTCCCTGCCGGGCGCTTCCTCCCGGTGTACGGTTTCGTCCTTGCGGGTCGTTTCCGGTCGCATCGGTGTATGTTCCGGCGAAGGCGGATTTCTTGTCTCGGTTGAAAAACGCGGTCGATGAGGGTACGGAACTCCATCTCTTCAAAAATCTTCCGTAGTTCCTCTTCATTCGGTTCTTCTCTTTTCAGTTCGTCCATGTTCAAAGCGATGGGGACATCAATCTTGATAGTTGCCAGAAACTTGGAGAACTCAATCATTTTCCGGTTAGTTTCCACTTTGGTCTTCAAGGCTCCTTTCAGTTCGGCAGAGTGGGAGAGGAGGTTCTCGATGCTGCCATATTGCGCGATTAACTTTTGTGCTGTTTTCTCGCCCACGCCCGGACAACCGGGAATGTTGTCGGAACTATCGCCCATCAGTCCCAGCATATCAATGACTTGTGCGGGTGACTGGATATCGAACTTTGCCTTTACCTCTTCTATTCCCATCACTTCAAAACCGCCTGTATGCTTGGGACGGTACATGAAGACATTTCCGCCCACCAGTTGGCCATAGTCTTTGTCCGGTGTCATCATATAAGTAGTGATCCCCCGTTTGCCGGCTTCGGTGGCCAGTGTACCGATCACGTCATCGGCCTCGTATCCCGGTACTTCCAGAATAGGAATACGGTAGGCCCGTATAATATCCTTTATAATGGGTACGGACAAACGGATTACTTCGGGTGTTTCTTCACGTTGTGCCTTATACTGTTCATAGGCTTCGTGCCGGAAGGTGGGACCGGCGGGATCAAATGCCACACCGATGTGCGTAGGATTTTCTTTCTTCAAGACCTCTTCCAGTGTATTGACAAATCCCAGTACGGCTGAAGTGTTGAAACCCTTGGAGTTAATGCGCGGGCTTTTGATGAAAGCGTAATACGCACGGTATATTAATGCATAAGCATCTAATAGAAAAAGTTTGTCCATTCTTAAAAATCTTTAGTTTTTTCATTGTAAAAGTACAAAAAAAATACCGTATTCCGTCTTTTATTACTACTTTTGTGCACAAATTAACCTGCATGGACAAATTACAGCAAATCAAATTGCCTATTGACAAGGAGTTTGAGGAATTTAGAAGGTTGTTTGACTCTTCGCTCCAAAGTTCCAATTCTTTACTTAGTGAGGTGTTATCCTATATTAAGCAGAGAAATGGCAAGATGATGCGTCCCATATTGGCGTTGTTGATTGCTAAATTATTCGGTGAAATCAATGATTCTACGCTTCATGCGGCTCTTTCATTGGAGTTGCTCCATACGGCCAGCCTGGTGCACGATGATGTGGTGGATGAGAGTGACAAGCGCCGTGGGCAGTCTTCGGTAAATGCTATCTATAATAATAAGGTGTCGGTTCTGGTAGGCGACTATATGCTGGCAACCAGCCTGAAGCATTCTGCCATGACCCGCGAGATTACAATTGTAGATTTGGTGGCTTGTTTGGGACAGAACTTATCTGAAGGCGAGATTATTCAATTGGCGAATATTAATGCTTCTGAGTTCTCGGAAGAAGTGTATTATGATGTCATTCGTAAAAAGACGGCTGCATTGTTTACTGCCAGTGCGGAAGCGGGGGCTATTTCGGTGCATGCATCCGATGAAATGGTGAAAAATGCTCGTCTGTTTGGCGAAATGATTGGTATTGCTTTCCAGATAAAGGATGATATTTTCGACTATTATTCTTCTGATGAGATAGGTAAACCTACCGGGAACGATATGCGTGAAGGGAAGCTGACATTGCCGGCTTTGTATGTGTTGAATATGTTTGATGATGAGGAGATGCGGAAACTGGCGCTACGCATCCGGGCATTAGACGCTTCGGATGAAGATATTGCCCGTTTCATCGAATATACTAAGGTGAAGGGAGGGATAGAGTATGCCAGGCAGGCAATGGTGGATTATCGTAATAAAGCGTTGGCTTTACTTCCACAATCAGCCGGTCAAGCTGTAAAAGATGCTTTGACTGCTTATATTGATTATGTGATTGAAAGAGATAAATAGTACGATTGTTGAAGATATGTACTTCAAAAGTTCGGGCGTAGTCCTTTATACAATAAGGATCACGCCCGAACTTTTTGAGGTACGCCTTTCTTTGGTAGAAGGTTTACCTTTAAAATAACCGGAATAGATAAGGCTCATTCCGGTCACTTTAAATGTGGTTGTTATTTAAATAGTGAAACGGTTCTTTGTTTAGAAGAACTTGGTTTCCTGACCTACAATTTCTGAGAGAAGCAGATTGGCCAGGCGGCTTGTTCCTAAGCGGAATAACTCGTTTGTCAGCCATTCTTCACCTAACACTTCTTTTACAATGGTATAGTAAACCAAAGCATCGTGTACGGTATTAATTCCTCCGGCGGGTTTGAATCCTACTTTGCGGCCTGTTGTCATATAGTATTCTTTGATAGCCTCGCACATCACCAAGGCAGCTTCAGGAGTAGCGGCGGGGTTTTCCTTTCCGGTAGAGGTTTTGATGAAATCGGCTCCGGAATACATCGATAGAATAGACGCTTTTTTGATGTTGGATGCGCTTCCCAGTGCTCCGGTTTCCAAGATCACTTTCAGGTGATGCTCACCACATACAGCTTTTTAATTCTTCTATTTCATCACACATTCCTTCGTAATCCCCACTCAGGAACTTGCCTACCGGGATAACGATATCTATCTCATCGGCTCCGGTATGGAGAGCCATGGCTGTTTCGGCTACCTTTACTTCGGTAAAAGTTTGCGAGGAGGGGAAACCGCCCGATACACAGGCTATGTTTACATGATCTGCTTCCAAGGTGTCGTTGACTACTTCTGCCATATTAGGATATACACAGATTGCGGCTACATTGTCCAGATCGGGGTACTTGTCAACAAATTCATTTACTTTTCCGGTGAATTTCATTACACTTTCATCTGAATCAGTACACTTTAAAGTGGTTAGGTCAATGCAATGGAACAGGAATTTCTTTACGTCCGGTGTATTGTTTTCTGCTACATGTTTTTCGATGAGTAGGGCAGTTTTCGCTTTTACATCCTCATCGTGCAAACGGATGTTATACTTGGCAAGTGCTTCTTCGTACTTGCTGTGCTCAGGTCCATGATCGTGGTCATGACGATGTTCATGTCCACCTTCGAATTCGTGATTATGTTCCATAATTCTTTATATTTGGGATTGTTTTTATGTCTGTCTTTATCTCTATTTGTTTTCTTCTCCAAGTTTTGACGGAAGGCTTCGGTCAGGTTTACTCCGGTCTGGTTGGCCAGACAGATAAGGACCCACAGTACATCTGCCATTTCATCGGCAAGGTTGTCTTTCTCTCCTTGCTTGAAAGACTGATCTCCGTATTTGCGTGCCATCACACGTGCCAGTTCGCCTACTTCCTCGGTCAGAACGGCCATATTGGTCAGTTCGCTGAAGTAACGTACACCATACGTTTTTAATCCAGCGGTCCACTTCTTTTTGTGCTTCTTCCAGTGTCATTATTCCTTGTTTTTTGGTGTCCATACATATAGTAACAGGACCGTTGTTCAGAAGTTCAACTTTCATGTCTGCTCCGAATTCTCCGGTTCCTACTTCTTTGCCCAGACCGATGCTCAGTTCTTGGCAGAAATAATTGTAGAGGGGGATGGCTACATCGTGCTTTGCAGCACGGATATAGGAGGGACGGTTGCCTTTTTTTGTAGATGCGTGTAGTGTGAATTGGCTGATCACCAATATGTTGCCTCCTACCTCTAGGATAGATTTATTCATGACTCCATTTTCATCGTCAAAGACTCTCAGTCCTATTATTTTTTTGCATAACCAGTCGGCATCTTCTTGTGTATCAGCTTCTTCAATGCCAACCAATATCATGAATCCTTCTTTTATCGCCGATTTGCATACGCCTTCTATGGTAACAGAGGCGTGGCTTACTCGTTGAATAACTACTCTCATATTTATATTCTTTAATTTCTTGTTAGAAAAATTCTAGTTGTTTATCGGTAATGTCTCCGCTTCTACAATGGACAATATGTTGCCGGCTTCTTGCCTGGACTGATACGAGGCAGAGCATGTCCCTGTAGTAGATGTATGCAAAGGTAGGAAATCCCTTTTTATTCTGTGAGATTTTCTTTGATATTTTTAGCGGCTGCTTCACCTACCACGGCTGCAATCTCTTCCAGTGAGGCTTGCCTGATGCGGCTGACGCTTTTGAATGTTTTCAGCAGGGCGGTCTTTCTTTTTTTCGCCTATTCCCTTGATATTGTCCAAAGCGGACGCCACCTGACTCTTGCTTCGTTTGTCCCGGTGGAAGGTGATGGCGAAGCGGTGTACCTCGTTCTGTATGTTTTCCAACAGATGGAACAAGGGAGTGCTTTGCTTCACACCGATGGTCAGCGGAGGGAATCCGTATAACAATTCCGAGGTACGGTGCTTGCGGTCTTTGGCCAGTCCGGCTATGGGGATATCCAGATGAAGTTCGTCCTCTATCACTTCTCTCACCACTTCCATTTGCCCCTTTCCACCGTCGGTAATGATGAGGTCGGGCAGGGGGGAACCTTCCTCTATGGCACGGCTATACCGGCGGCGTACCACCTCTTTCATCGAGGCGTAATCGTCGGGTCCGGTCACAGTCTTGATGATGTATTTCCGGTACTCCTTCTTGCTTGGTTTCGCCTTTTTGAAAACGACGCAGGCGGCCACCGCGTCCGAGCCTTGAATATTGGAATTATCGAAACATTCGATGTGGTTCGGTAGTTTTTTCATGTGCAGCTGCTCCTGGATTTCTTTCATCAGACGGACGCTTCTTTGTTCAGGATTCAACTTTTCCGCCTGTTTCAAGCGGTCCACTTTTATACTGTTTCACGTTCATTACGGAAAGATCCAGCAAATGCTTCTTTTCTCCTCGTTGGGGAACGGTAAAGGATACATTGTTCATCTCCATATCCAGTTCAAAAGGTACGATGATTTCGCGGGAAGTGCTCTTATATCGTTCACGCATCTCAATAATGCCCAATTGTAGAAGTTCTTCTTTCGTTTCGTTCAGACGTTTCTTGTATTCGAAGGTGAAGGCTTGGTTGATGCATCCGTTTGTGATATGCAGATAGTTGATATAGGCTGAATTTTCTTCCATTTCAATGGAGAACACATCCACATTATGAATGATGGAATTAACGACTTCGCTCTTGGAACGATAGTTTCTATCAAGTCATATTTCTCTTTTTATTTTTCTGTGCTTCCTCAAATTTCATTTCGGCAGCAAGCGCTTGCATCTCTTCCATCAGCAGGTCACTTACAATCTGGGTATCTCCTTTCAGAATATTTTTGATTTCACCGATATTCTTCATGTATTCTTCGTGTGGCTGCTGCCCGATGCAGGGCCCTTTGCAGTTCTTTATGTGATATTCCAGACATACGTTGAACTTGCCGGCGCGAATGTTTTCGGGACTTAGATTGAGTTTGCAGGTACGGATGGGGTAGAGCTTTTTGATCAAGTCCATCACGCAAGCATGGAGGGCATGTGACTGTACGGACCATAATAAGAGGACCCGTTGCGGATGACTTGCCGGGTTTTGAAGATACGTGGGAAATATTCGTTGCTTACACAAATAGAGGGGTAAGTCTTGTCATCTTTCAGCAATACATTGTAACGTGGCTTGTATTTTCTTTATCAGGTTGTTTTCGAGTAAAAGAGCGTCTTCTTCTGTTCTTACCACGATATAACGGATATCTGCAATTTTTGCTGACCAGCAATCGTGTCTTGCCGTTGGGGTGTTCTCTATTAAAATAAGAAGAGACTCTGCGCTTCAGGTTTTTTGCCTTTCCAACGTAGATAATGGTTCCTTCGGAGTTCAAGTATTGGTAAATGCCGGGGCTGTCGGGCAGGTTTAGTACAATTCCTTTCAGATAATCATTGGTTGTAATCTCTTCTTTTTCCATAAGTGTATATTGGTATTACCTGATTATATGTTAATGTAAGCTCGATATAAAAATACCTCGTTGCTGAATTTTGAGTTAAATGACAAACGATTGTTTTCCGGACAAATGAGCGCTTCCGTAGGGGCGGCCCCATGTGTCCGCCCCTACGGTGGAAACATCTCAAAATAGCATTTCGTGGTATGATTGTGGGTAATCATCTTATAAATCTTCAAGCTGTAAGATATATAATGTTACAGCTTGAAGATATATATCTTTCGGCTTCATCGTCCATATCTTTTCGTTGTCCATCCATTGTTGTCTTTCTATAGTGACTCGGGACGGACTTCGCTTTTTTACGGGCAGATTGTGCGGCGTTATAAAGTAAGCAGTGTATCCACTGTGATGTCTTCGGGGAATGCCTTTCTGCCGTTCAGACCTCCCAACTCGATAATGAAGTTGATGAAGATCTTTTTGGCACCACATCTTTGTACTAACCGATGAGTGGCCGCCATGGTTCCACCGGTAGCCAATAAATCATCGTGCAGCAGAACTACATCGTTTTCATTGATGGCATCCTTATGTATTTGAATGGTATCGGTTCCGTACTCTTTAGCATACGTTTCTTCTACAACCTCTGCAGGGAGTTTGCCCGGCTTACGCGCCATTACGAATCCGGCTCCTAAACGTGCCGCCAGAGCACCGCCCATAATGAAGCCGCGCGACTCTATACCTACTACTTTGGTGATACCTTTGTCCTTGTACATTTCATATAAAGTGTCCAGCATTTCCTGCAAGCACTCGGCATTCTTAAACAAGGTTGTCACATCATAAAACAGAATTCCCGGAATGGGGAAATCTGGAATTTCTCTTAAGTTTGCTTTAAGCGTTTCTTTGCTCATAACCAGTATTTTATTGTTAGTCTATTAAATTACTTGTTTCACGTGAAACATACCTTGTTTCACCGTCCCAGCAGGACTAGTAAGACATTGATGTCGCTAGGAGAGATGCCCGGTATGCGGCTGGCTTGCGCCAAAGTCTCGGGATCTATCTTCATCAGTTTCTGCCGGGCTTCGGTAGAGAGCGAGTTCAATGAGTTGTAGTCGAACTTGCCTTTGATGCGGATGGCTTCCAGGCGATGTATCTTGTCGGCGATCATTCGTTCGCGGTCAATGTATCCTTGGTATTTGATCAGCACTTCGGCGGCTTCAATCACTTCTTCTTTACGGTCGGTAATTTGGTCCAACATGGCTTTGAAAGCCGGAATGTGCCCGGCTATATTTTCGATAGTAATCTGCGGACGGTTCAGCAGGTCGATTAGTTTGCAGCCGTGTGTCAGACGGGCAGTACCCAAACTTCCAAAGCATCATTGATTAATGCGGCTTTGATAGAGAAGGTCTTGGCAAAGTCGATGATTTGGTTCACGGCTTCCCGTTTGCTGCAAAGATGTTCGTAACGGTCTTGTTTTACCAGACCTAGTTTGTAGGCACGTTCAGTGAGGCGCATATCTGCATCGTCTTGTCGGAGCAGGATGCGGTATTCGGCACGGGAGGTGAACATACGATAAGGTTCGTCCACACCTTTTGTAACCAGATCGTCAATCAAGACACCGATGTAGGCCTCGTCCCGTCCCAGTGTGAACGGTTCGCCACCGTGGCAATTGATGTGTGCGTTGATGCCGGCAATGATTCCCTGTCCGCCTGCTTCTTCGTAACCGGTAGTTCCGTTTACTTGTCCGGCAAGGAACAGGTTCTTGATTATTTTCGATTCCAACGTATGTTTCAGTTGGGTGGGGTCGAAGTAATCATATTCGATGGCGTATCCCGGACGATAGACTACCAAGTCCTTAAATGCGGGTACTTTCTTCAATGCCGCCAACTGTATGTCCATGGGCAGTGAAGAAGAGAACCCGTTCAGGTAAAGTTCCTGTGTGGTTTCTCCTTCGGGTTCCAGGAAAAGCTGATGTTGCGGCTTGTCGGGGAAGGTTACGATTTTGGTTTCTATACTGGGACAATAACGCGGTCCGATGCTTTGGATTTGTCCGTTGAAAAGGGGAGAGTCGGGCAGACCTTTCCGTAGTATCTCGTGTACCTCTTCGTTGGTAAAGCAGGTCCAGCATTGCAGTTGTTTCAGCTTGCGCGGTTCGCTCATGAACGAAAAGCGATGGAAGTCGTTTTCTCCGTCCTGTGTTTCCATCAGGTCGTAGTGTACGCTGCGCCCGTCTATGCGGACAGGCGTACCGGTCTTCATGCGTCCGGCGGTGATTCCCTGGCGGGTGATTGATTCGGTCAGATGGTAGGAGGCAGGTTCGGCCATGCGTCCTCCTGCCAGTTGTTTATGCCCGATGTGCATCAGTCCGTTCAGGAAGGTTCCTGCGGTGAGCACGATACATTTAGCATGGAAAGTCACTCCCCAGCAAGTCATGACTCCGGTCGCTTCGCCGTTTTCCACGATTAGTTCTTCTACGGTATCTTGCCAAATGTGCAGATTGGGAGTATTCTCCAGAATCTCGCGCCATGCCCAGATAAACTTGCCGCGGTCACATTGCGCGGGGGCTCCACATAGCGGGACCTTTGGAGCGGTTGAGCATACGGAACTGTATGGCTGTACGGTCTGTAACCAGTCCCATGTAGCCACCTAATGCGTCTATCTCTCTTACGATTTGTCCCTTGGCGATGCCACCTACGGCAGGGTTACAACTCATTTGCCCGATTTTGTTCATATCCATGGTAATCAGGCAGGTCTTCGAACCCATATTGGCTGCGGCCGCGGCTGCTTCACAGCCTGCGTGTCCGGCGCCTATTACAATTAACGTCGTACTTAAAATCCATTGATTTTATTTTCTTTTTTACCGATTGCAAAAATTACGAATTTTACTCTGTAAAGCGGTGATAATACGGTTAAAAAGAATGTGTGGCGGCAGAAATCTGTTTCTGCCGCCACATCATACAAACGCTATTCTTAAAGTAAACTATTTCCTGTTATTTCTTGTCCGGAGCAGGAGGGGTGTCGGTCGGGCGTTTCTTTCCGTCCTTGTCTACCGGTTCAAATCCTCTTTCTCAGGTTTATTCTGTGCATTTCCTTTCGAGGAAGGATTGACAATGTTCTGATAGGTATCATGAATGGGAAGCTTGTCTAGAATACCCAGTGCGGGAGCCACTTTGCTGACCACATTCTGCAAGAAATTGGACGTTGTGCCGTTGCCACCGTCAAATACAGTAACATTTCCCAGTTGGATATGTTCAAATGCCTTAACCTGTTCCGAAGCGATTTCCTTCCATTGGTCAACCATCTTGTATTGGATGGCGATTTCGGGATTGCGCTCGGCAGCCTTCACCATGGCCTCGAAACCTTCCGCTTCGGCCAGCAAGGATTTCTTCTTGCCTTCCGCTTCTGCTTCCAGTTTCATCTGGATGGCCTTGGCTTCCGCCTGTGCTTTGGCCAGGATAGCTTCCGCTTCTGCATTTGCCTTACGTTTTATTTGCTCGGCCAATGCGTCCGCATCCAAGATGGCCTGCTGTTTGGCTATTTCGGCAGGAACAATCTTATCCGCTTTCAAGGCCTGTTCCACTTTGCGGGCTTTCGCTTCTTCTATTTCACGCTGTGCGTTTTCCTGTGCGGTGAGGACGGCAGCTTGTGTCCGGGCTTGTGCTTCACCGGCTTTTCTAGAGGCTTCCGCCTTGGTAACTTCCAGTTCCGCATTGCTTTCGGCAACCTCTTTGGCAGCGTTATTTTGCCCGATGGCCGATTTCTTTTGTGCTTCCGCCTGCTTTATCTCCATATCGGACTGGAGCTCTGCAGTACGACTCTCCTGTTCGGTACGCGCCTGTTCCTTGTTCACTTCCATAGAGGCGCTGGCTTTGGCGATACGTGATTCTTTTTCGGCGTTTTTCTTCCGCTACTTTCGATTCACGTTCCTTGTCGGCTATGGCTACTTTAATCTCCTCGTCACGTTGCGTATCGGCCAGTTGAGTGTTCTTGTCGCGGTTGGTTTCCGCTACTTTGGTGGCGCGCTCTTTTTGCTGTTCTGCAATCTTGATGGCCCCCAGTTTCTGCTGTTCTTCAATGTTGGCTAAGGCTTCATTCTTGGCTTTCGCTTCGGCTTCTTTTCCCAGATTGACGATATAGTCGGCTTCATCACGGATGTCGCTGATGTTGATGTTCATCAGGTAAAGACCGAATTTCTTCAATTCGGAATCGATGTTTTTGCGGCAGTTCTCAAGGAATGTATCACGGTCGCTGTTCAGTTGTTCGATGGTCATGTCGGCGATGACCAGACGCATTTGTCCGTAAACAACGTCTTTAATCAGTTCCTGTTGTGCCTCGATGTTCAGTCCCAGCAAGCGTTCGGCCGCATTCTGCATGACTTCGGGCTCTGTGCTTACGGCCACAGTGATGGTAGTGGGCACATCTACGCGGATGTTTTTGTTTGGAGATGGCGCCGGTCAGTTTGCAGTCAATCTGCATGGGTTTCATGTTCAGGAAAGAGTATCCCTGGATAATGGGCCATACAAAAGCGGCTCCTCCGTGATACAGTTTAGCCGATTTCTTATCGCCGGTCTACCATATACTACCAATACCTCGTCGCTCTTGCACTTGCGGTAACGAC
>ENA-OQAR01000289-OQAR01000289.1-human-gut-metagenome-genome-assembly--contig:-NODE-289-length-14751-cov-2.302653_pt1 | contig 14751 bp, 18 predicted proteins | sample MGYA00242738_ERZ504533 | MGnify/ENA primary metagenome ERZ504533 (study PRJEB26092, sample SAMD00036276) | human gut metagenome | host: Homo sapiens | study: EMG produced TPA metagenomics assembly of... | reverse complement strand
CGGCAAGTCCTACGATGATGCGTGAAAGTGTGGATTTGCCCGACCCGTTTGGTCCTGCCAAGCATACACGTTCTCCTTGGCGAACGGTCAGGTTCACACCGTCGAGTGCCCAGGTCGCGCCGGAGTCGTAGGTGAAACGAATATCGTGCAGTTCGACCGCGATGGTGTTCGTGGCGCTGTCAGGATTCATGGAAAAAGTCTTTCATATAACGGAAGGAACCTTCCATACGTCGAAAGGTTCCTCCTATTCATCAATAATGCGGAATCGATATGGTGAACGAGGCTCAGCGGTTCAACAGGTTGGAGATCGGCTTGTAGATCAGGAAGGTGACCACGCCATGGATGGTGAATTTCAACGCGTTGAACGGCAGAAGCGCCGGCACGATCAATGCCACGACCTGTGCGGTGGTCATATGCGCGTAGAACGGTGTGACGATTATATTGCCCACAATCGCCATCGCCAAGGTGCGATCGCACCGACGATGATGCCGATGACCGCGCCTTTGCGGGTCTTGTTCCTGCGATAGATCAGTGCTGCCGGCACGGATAATGCCAAAGCCACGAGCACGGCCATAAGCGTGCCCCATGGGTTGGTAAACAGGTGCGGCAGGAAACCAAGCACGCTGACGATTACCGCCGCCGCTGGCCCGTAGGCGAAACCTGCCACCAGGCTGACAATGCCGGATGGATCATATTTGAGCCATTCAACGCCCGGCACAATGGGAAATTCCACAAAGCTGACGGCCATCGACAGCGCCACGAACAGCGCATACATGGCGATGCGTTTGGTGGACCAGCGTCCAGAGTCGGCCACGCCTGTGGAATGCGCGTTGTCGGGGCGCGTCATGCTTTCGCTGGCGATTTCGGCGTCGTTGTTTTGGGTATTGTTTGGTGAGGATACACTCATGTTGAGCCCCGTTTCTTCCATCCGGACTTTGACCGTTGGCTCCGGATTCTCACCGGATCAGCCGCTTTCGCGGGTCGCGGGCTTCGGCATGGGACCGTTATGAACGTCAGTCGTACCGTTACCGCCAGTAAGGATTTTCACCTTCCCTGAAACTTGCACGATTATATATACGCCTATCGTCGGAAATATGCAAACCGCGTCTCACTGGCGTCTATTATCAGCAGGCATCAATCTTTAATCCGGAAACCATGATCTTAGCCTCATATGCCTTTTGCCTATGGCATGAACGTCGCCTCATGGTGTGTTACCGCAGTGTGCGCTTTGCCTGTTGCTTTCGTATCGTGTGCGTTCAAGCAAGCGGCAGGTACGTTGATTGTTATGCCAGCAGGTCGAGCAAGTCGTCTTTGCTGAGTGTGCCGACGCCTCCAGATGCGGTGCCGTCGGTGAACTGTTGGGCAAGCTCGCTTTTTCTTCTCCTGCAGTTTGAGGATGCGTTCCTCAATGGTGTCTTTGGCTACGATCTGGTACACGTTCACATCCTGCGTCTGTCCGATGCGGTGCGCACGATCGGTGGCCTGGTTCTGCGCGGCCGCGTTCCACCACGGGTCGGCGTGCACCACTACGGACGCACCCACAAGGTTCAGCCCCGTATTGCCCGCTTTGAGCGAGATGAGGAACACGGGAACATCGTTGCCATTGAATTCGTCCACCAGTTCCACACGGCGTTTCTTCGGTGTCTCGCCGGTGATGGTGTAGAAGTCCACGCCCTGTTCAGCCAAACGTGTACCAATCAGGTCAAGGAATGAAGTGAACTGCGAGAATACGAGCACTTTCTTGCTTTCGTCCATGCACGTGGATACGAGTTCGCAGATGGCGTCAAGTTTTGGCGGAAGCGTTTTTTTTCGCATCCGCATAGACGAGTCTCGGATCGCAACAGATTTCGCGCAACAGTGTGAATTCCGCAAGGATTCGAATCTTCTTCGTATTGAAGTCGGCGTCCTTGGTTTTGGTAAGGGTGGCGCGCAACCGTTGCTCGTGCGCCGCATAGAGTTTGCGCTGTTCGCCTTCCAGTTTGACGGTGAGCACGTTTTCGAACTTGTCAGGTAAATCGGTCAGCACGTCTTTTTTTTCAGACGTCGCTTAATGAACAGTCCGACCAAAGCCTGCAGTTTGTCAGCCATGACGGAATGTTCAGAACCGGGTGCCATGATCGGCTGTTCGTATTTTTCTCGGAACTTCGTGTAGGTTCCCAGCAATCCGGGCATGAGGAAGTCGAAGATGCTCCACAGTTCGCTCAACCGGTTTTCGATGGGGGTTCCCGTCAATGCGAACCGGTGTTCGGCGGTGATCTGTTTGACGGCTTTCGCCAACTTCGTGGCATGGTTTTTGATGTATTGCGCCTCGTCGAGTGCCATCAATGCGAATCGGCAGTCGGCATAATCATCCACATCTCGACGCAGCAAATCGTAAGAGGTGATCACCACATCGGTTTGCTGCGTTTCGTTGGTTTCAGTCGAATTGTTCCATTGCTGTGCCACGGCTGCGATGAGCTTGCGCCGTTGCGCTTTCGTGCCGGCCACGACTTCGATGGTCAGATCTTGCGTGAATTTTTCGCATTCGGCGGCCCAGTTGTATACCAAGGACGCCGGGCAGACAATCAACGCTGGGCCGCTTCCCTTGCGAGCTTCCACCAGTGACAGCAATTGCACGGATTTGCCCAAACCCATTTCGTCGGCGAGAATGCCACCGAAGCCTTTGTCCCACAAGGTGGAAAGCCATTGGAAGCCTTCCACTTGGTATGGTCGCAGTACGTTTTTGAGGTTGCTGGGCACTTCGTATCGTTTCGGGTCGATGATTTTCACATCGTTGACATAGTCGACGAACGATTCGCTTTTGCCGTCGTCATCAACTTGAGCATCCAAAAGAACGCCTGATATCCGGGAATGGTGATTCTTCCGGAATCAAGCTGTTGCTCATCAAGGTCAAGATCTGTGGCAATCTGATCAAGTTCATGCAGATCGGCGTTCTTCAGATCAACGAACGTACCGTCCTTGAATCGATGGTAGCGGCGGTTCCTGCGGTAGGAATTCAGCAACGCGCCGACCTCGTTCATCGGCACTTCGTTGGCTATCGGCGAAATCTCAACCAGATTCGAGTCGATGGACAGTCCGACCTTCACTGTAGGGCTGCTTGGCATCATCATGCCGTCGAACGCGGCCGTGGAGAACACCTGCCCGACCGAGCGCAAGATATCCACGCCTTCGGTGAGCAAGAGCAGAATCGTCTGTTCGTCTTCCTCACGAATCCGCGCCACGTCAATGGAACTCCATGTCGGGAAAAGCTGGCGAACCACCTGCACCGCGAATGATTCGCGAGCCGTATCTCGTTTGATGAGCGCCGCTTTCGACCGCGAGTCCGGATTAATCACGCCTCGTAGTGCTTTGGCGGTCGGCACCAACTGGAACACGAAATCGCCGTATCGTGCCACAGCCTCACAGGTGATGCCCTGCAGATCACGGTCCAAGTAGAATTCGATCTGGCAGTCGACTCCCATCCGTTCGGCGACTTCCTGCGGAATATCGAAACCAATGCCCGCTTCGGTAAGTTTTGGCAGTATTGTTCGTGCGAACATGGGCCAGTCGTTTTCCGCAATGAACACACCATCGCTACGTTCGACGCGCACAATGTCATCAACGCGTCCACTGCGGGAAGGATGCTGTCGGTGCAACGGAAGAGTCCGCTCACTGGCCTCATATGGGAATCCGTCGGAGTGCCGTTATGTTCGGCACTCATGAGGTACACGCCCCGCTGCCCAACAATCCGATCCGTGATGGTACGGTTCGACGTGATACGCACGCCCGACGAAGCGCCTTCCTTCACATATTCGGCGATGAACCGAAATTGCGGATTGCCATCGAATATGGCGATAGTATGCGATCTGGACTCCCCTGGCGTGGCCACTTCGACATAGCCCGGAGCGGCGTCATCCGTATGGGCGAAATCATCCGGAGTGAGCTGCCGCGCCCTCTCACGCCCCTCATGCTTGGGAGCTTCCAGCGGCCCACGTGCTATCAGCACGTCTTCGATGTAGTCCTGTTGCGGTTCCGCTTCGAACAGGTTCAGTAGATCGCACAATTCTCCATCGGTAAGCATGATTTCACGTTCGATACGCACGTCTGGCGCGTAATAGTAGTTGTTCTGCAGTTGCGCTGCGGCACGTGATCCAACAACACCTTGCAGGAATCGGAACAGCTGCAGCGAGAACGGTTCGAGCATGTCCGGAGTGTGGGTGAACGAGAGTTTCTGCCCGTATGACACGTATGCCCCGTTGTGCATGTCGGCTACGAATTTGGAAATGCTTTTGATGATATAACTTGCGTCGCCGCAGCCGATTTTCAACGTCAGGCTCCACAGCTCACGGTTCATGATCAGCGTGGGCTCCAGACGCACGCTTCCCGGTTTCACTATGATGGAACCGCTCTTGCGTTTTGTTTTCGTGGCCCCTTGCGTAATGACGCCTCGTTGCTCGTCGGCGAGACGGCTTTTCGCGTCGACGATGCGCTTGAGCACGTCAAGCTGCGCGCTTTGACCGGTATTGTCATTCTTCGCATCCAGCGCACGCATGTAGTCGGATAGGATATGCGAGGTCACGCCACTTCGCTTGAATCCGCGGAACCGTTCGGGCTGGTCAAGAAACAGCAGCAGCATTGCGGCGACATGCTTGCACATGCCGGTATAGCGGCGCCCCCCAGCCGGATCCGAATCGAACTCGTCATCGTCCTGCACATGACCGAACGTCGATCCTGAACCGAAATCATCATAATCATCGACATAATCGTATTCATCGTCATCATCATCGAAACTGCGATATTTTGGATTGTTGCGGTAGCTGGGCGAATATGCCGACGAATACGTGCCATAACCGTGCTGCGAACCGTTGAACGCGGGGCACGAGCAATACCTGGCCAAGAAAAGCTCATCATGCAAATCAAGCGTGGCTTGCACTTCGTATCGGCTGGACGGTGAGGTGGTGCCCCGCATATTGGCATGCAGGGTGATGCGATCGGAATCGGAGTCGTTCAGGCAATGCAGATCCGACATTTTCGCACGCCACTGGTTGGCGATTCCACGGGCACGCTGCAATACAGGCTGACTGCATTCGCTGCGTAGTTCGTCGGAAAGCCATGACAAAGTATCCGCCAACTGAACCCCAATCGTTCGCACATTTGTTCTTATGAAAGAGTATCAGCACAGCGGAACAGGAAAGCCGTGGCTGCAATCCCAGCCACGGCTTCGCTCCATACCGGTTATATCAGCGGCAACGCTTGGTGAGCGGCTGCCATGGATCGAGTTCCACCGGTTCGGATTCCAGCAGCGGCCCGATCTACGCTGGTTGGTGATGGAGCCTGCTCAGTTCTATGGAGAAGTCGCGCGGCAGCGAGCGCTGACCCTTGTAATCGGTGGCGGCTTCGAGCACGCCCACAGATACCGTCGCGTTGACCGTGGAACCGACCGATAATACCGGTGCAGGCATGAGAACCGCTATAACCTGTGCAGCTGCGCGATATCATCGCGCAGCTGGTTGACGGTGTCCGTCAGTTCCCGCACATTGTGGCGCAACTGTTCCGTTTCCGATTCCGCCTCATCCGCACGCTTGTCGGTCTCGTCACGAACACGGTCGACAATCCATGAAGCCAGCGTCGCGGTGACGATGCCGATCAGGGCAACGCCGGTTATCATCAGTCCGATGGCGATGCATCTTCCCTGCCATGTCACCGGGGACAAATCGCCATAGCCGACTGTGGTGACGGTCACGAACGACCACCATATCGCTTCACCGAAATCGGTGATGGAAGCGCCTGGAACCCCACGTTCCACATCCAATTCGGCAAGGGCGCCGATATACATCAGCAGTGTCACGCTGCAGCATGTGTACAGTGTGATGCGCCCACGCACCGCCATGCCACCGGTACGGTTGAGCACGTTGAGCACTGCCACCAGACGCAGCAGTCTCAATGGCCTGAAGACGAGCAATGCGATGGACACCAGCATCAGCAGATTGCCTTTGAACCAGGTTTTCTTATCTTCCGCCAGCAGGATCGAAACGACGCAGTCGGCGATGAACACCATCCAGATGATGTTGATCACCATTTCACACAACAGGATATGCGTCCTCGCCAGAACTTCCCACGAATACGCGAACAGGAACACCAACGCCAATGCCGTCATGAACCATTCCGTCGCACGACGCCATTTGTTCAATGTCATACCCTTTCCTTTCTTCCCCGACTGCCATCATACGGGTCTCCCCGCACGCGCGACCGTCAGCTTTTGATGGGCATGCGATTGTCGAGCGACTGACCGTTGGCGTAGCAGCGGACGTTGCCTAATGCAATGGAGATGATACTGCGTTCGGTGATCTCAAGATGGTTGCCTCCCGCCACATGTGGGGTGATGAGCATTTCGGCTCGCACCACAGCGGTGAGTCGGCCGGCAGCGGTTCCGGTTCGGTCACATCGAGCGCGGCGCCATGGATTCGTCCTTCCGCGAGCGCGTCGGCAAGCGCCTGACTTTCAATGGCGTTGCCGCGGCCCGCGTTGATGATGATGGCGTCAGGTTTGAGAGATGCGATGCGTTCCGCATTGAGCAGGTGGTACGTTGTCGGAGTGGATGGTACGCACATGGCGATCACATCGGCGTATTGCAGGACGTCGTCGAGGGACTCGAAACCGACCATATGATCGATGCCCGGCGCTTCGACGGCGGGATTACGGCGAATTGCGATGGTTGTCATTCCGCGTTTTTGCAGAGTCGTGCGAAGTGTGATCCGATGTCGCCGGTTCCGATGACGAGCGCCGTTTTTCCGTTGGGGCTGATGGCGCGGCCCGCGTCTTGCCACATGGCGTTCGGGTTGCTTGCCGCGTAGATGTGCAGGTTCTTCATGATGGCCCACATCATGGCGAACATGTGTTCGGAGACGCTTTGCCCGTAGGCTCCGGTGGCATTGGTGAGCATGGATCCGGGCTGCAGGATGCCGGGTCGCTGGTATTTGTCGACGCCGGCGCTCCAGGTTTGAAGCCATTCGAGTTTGGGGCATTGCGCGCATTCCTCGGGCGCGATGTTGCCGATGACTGCGGTGGCTTTGGCTTTGAGTTCCTCCGGTACTGCGGCGGTCCAGCTCATGCTTCCCCGTTGGGTCGAATCGCCGACGAATTCCTGTGGTATGTCTTTCGCGGCACGTATGAATTGCGCACGTTCGGATTCGGTCAACGGCAGGCAGTTGACGATCAATTTGCGGTCGTTCCATATTCCCATGCGTTTTACCCTATGACAATCGTCGGATATAGGGTTTCACGTTGGGTTCTGGGTCAGACGCCGAGTTCGTCGGTGTCAAGGATGATGGTGACCGGACCGTCGTTGGCGAGCCGCACGCGCATGTGGGAGCCGAATCGTCCTTCTTTTACTTCGAGTCCTTGCGCGCGCAGGGCGTCGTTGAATCCGTTCCATACCTGTTCGGCATGGTCGGGCGCGCCTGCTTTCACGAAGCTTGGCCGGTTGCCTTTGCGTACGTCCGCATACAGCGTGAACTGGGATATCGACAGCACGCTGCCGTCCACGTCGTGGATGGAACGGTTCATTTTGCCGTTCTCGTCTTCGAAAAACGCGCAGGTTGGCGATTTTGCGGGCGAGCCAGTCGATTTGTTTCGCTCCGTCCGTATCTTCCACTCCGACAAGCAGCACATAGCCGATGCCTATATGCTGTGGTTCGAATGTGGTGTCGACTTCTCCGCTTGTCTCGTCGACCACGTCGACGGATCCTTCGCTGACCTTCTGCAATACGATGCGCATATTCCGTCTCGTTCTTTTCAGCCGGCGTAGTCGACGATGGCCTGCGTGACCTGTTTCAGATAGTCGAGCGATGTCTGCCAATCGTCCGGCACTTCGATGGAATGATTGGCACCAGCATACGTGCGCACATGGTCGGTGAGCAGATGCGCTTTGGCGTCATCGTAGTATGGGTCGGCGTCACCTGCGCAGATTAGCGGCATCGGGCTGCCGGCAGTTCCCGGCAGCGGCGCGGGAATGACCGACTTGTGCTTGTCGAATGGCGGCGGATTCAATACCGGAGTGAGCAGCACCACGCGCAATCCTAGCTTTGCGGAATGCGGATATGAGAGTGTGGAGAGCGATTTGGTGACGACCAGCAACTGCGGCTCCTCACCCGATTCGGCAGCATGTTCGAGCGCCGCCTTGCGCCATTCGTCGACCACGCGTTCCATGCAGGCGATCATTTCCGGAAACTCGACGCTTTCCGTCAGTTTCAGGTCGAGCCGGTCCACGAACCATCCGTTGGCCGCAAGCGCCTGCGCCGACCAGTACAGCAGCGGCCTGTCCACGGTGTAGCCGATGCCCGGCATGATGAGTACGTGCTTGCCTGTTTCGGTGTTCTTCACACGGTTCTTGCCCCATGGCGTGACCGCGGGGCGTCACATTCTTCGTTTTCGTTGACTTTGCGCTGTTTTCGTTGATTTTGCCCATGCCCTGCCGAATGTCTTTCGATGTCTTCGTATGGTTCGACCACCGTCTCGGTTTTCCGAAGACCGGTTTCCTTCAACGCATCATAGGGCACATAGGCTACATGGGCCCATATCCTTCCATATTGCGTTCATTCCGTTCGGAGAATACGGAAGAACCGTCACGAACGGTCGGTCGCCACGCGTCTGGTGGTGTCACGCAACATCAGCGTGGCCTCCTGCGATTCATAGGATGCGTCTGGCGTCTGTCCACGCAGAAGGGACAACGTCTTACGGGCGGCGTTGCGTCCCATTTCCAGCGGATTCTGTCGAACGGTGGTCAGATTCGCCGCCTGTGCGATGTCGGCATCATCGAACCCTATGACGGAGATATCTTCAGGAACATGCAATTGTTGCTTGCCGAGTTCCTTGATGACTGCGATTGCCACTTGATCGGTTTCGGCACAGATGGCGGTTGGCATGTGTGGCAATGACAGTAATTTCGCCACCAGTTGCGCAGCAAGGTCCGCTTTCGACAATGGCGCATCATGCTCGTCCGCGGTTATGACGTAGGCATACTCATCGTCGTAACCGTTTTGTTCAGCCGCTTCCAAGAACGCTTCCATACGCTGGCTGGTGCTGTAGACCATGTCGTCGGGAATGTAATCAACGACGAAAGCGATGCGCTGGTGTCCAAGCGATTTGAGCAGACGCACCGCCTTGGACATGCCATCGTAGTTGTCAACACCGATGGCTGCGTCGCAGAACGATTCGGCTGGAATGTTCACACCGACCGTCGGCATATCGGTGACACGCAGTTTCTCACGTGCGGATTCGTCGAGTTGGAACGACGAAATGATGATCGCGTCAGCATTGCGATTTTTAGGCAATTTTGCGAAGTAACGCTCCGTCTCCTGTCTGCCTGTGACAAATGTGGGCGACACGTCGTAGCCTTCCGGTTCCAACACTTCGCACACGCCCTGCAACACGTTGGCGTTGAACCATTCGTTGAGTTTGCCGGAAAACAGCAGGACAACCCGCATGGTTTCCCGGACGCCAAAGACGATGCGCTTTTAGATAAGGTAAAGCCCAACCGGTCCGCAGCTGCCTCAACTTTGGCACGCGTTTTCGGAGCGACCTTGCCAACACCTCGCAATGCCCGCGAAACCGTCGCCTGAGATACTCCCGCCAGTTCCGCTACTTCGGCGATGGTGGCTCGTGCCATATCCACTCCAGTTTCCCATTGTTTATCCAGCGCTTTCATATTAGCAGAATCGTTGATTTCACAAGCAGACACGCCATAACAAAACAATTATTGCATTCACAGAATGAAAGCGCTATCATTTTAAGCAATACGAAGACGAGAACGAAGTGATTCCAATCGTCAAAACAGAGCGTTCTCAACAGAATGAACTAGTGAAAACGCTTCCATAAAAAGCTATAACAAAATCACAATGCATCCAATGAAGGAAGGCAACCCAATGAGCAACGAAGCCATCAACCACCACAGCGCCGACGATCCATCACTCTGGTGGAAGCAGGCGGTCGTCTATCAGGTCTACCCGCGTTCGTTCAAAGACACAACCGGGTCGGGCCTCGGAGACATCGCAGGAGTCGCACAACAAATCCCATATCTAAAAAGACTCGGCGTGGACGCATCTGGCTCAGCCCGTTCTATCCGTCTCAACTGGCAGACGGCGGATACGATGTGGACGACTACCGCAACGTCGACCCGAAACTCGGCACCATGGACGACTTCGACCATCTCACCAAAACCGCACATGCGGCAGGCATCAAAATAGTCGTCGACATCGTACCGAACCACTCGTCCAACCAGCATGAATGGTTCAAGGCCGCGCTTGCCGCAGGCCCCGGCTCACCGGAGCGAGACCGTTATATTTTCCGTGACGGCAAAGGACCGAACGGCGACGAGCCACCCACCAACTGGATTGCCAGCTTCGGTGGATCCGCTTGGACTCGAGTGCCCGACGGACAATGGTATCTGCACATGTTTACCGTCGAACAGCCCGATTGGAATTGGAAGAATCCGGACGTGCGCGCCGATTTCATCAAGACCTTGCACTTCTGGCTCGACCATGGAGCGGACGGCTTCCGCGTGGATGTGGCGCACGGCCTGGCTAAGGATCTCGACCGTGACGATCTCGATGATTTCAAAATCATCGGAGGCGAGATGCATTGCGCCGACGGCACGCATCCGCTGTATGACAGGAACGAAGTGCACGACATCTATCGCGAATGGCGCAAGGTGTTCAACGAGTATGATCCGCCGGCATTCGCCGTCGCCGAAGCCTGGGTACCTCCGGAGCATCAATACCGGTATGCCTCGCCCGAAGAACTCGGCCAAGTGTTCAACTTCGAATTCGCCAAGAAAGACTGGATTCGCAACGACATGCACCTCGCCATCGAAGAAGGCATCGCCGCTGCGGAACGCTCCGGCTCCACCTCCACATGGGTAATGAGCAACCACGACATCCCCCGCCACGTCAGCCGCTATGGGCTGCCGCAGGTGCCGGCTGCAGCCCACCACCAACTTGCCAAGGATTGGCTGCTGCGCAACGGTACCTCTTACCATGAGGATCGCGAGCTCGGCACGAAGCGTGCGCGTGCGGCCATCCTGATGGAGCTTGCGCTACCAGGTTCCGCTTATATCTACCAGGGTGAGGAGCTCGGCCTGCCAGAGGTCGCCGACATCCCGTGGGACGAGTTGGAGGATCCGACCGCGTTCAACCGCGTCCGAGACCAGATCGAAAAGGGCCGCGACGGCTGCCGCGTCCCGCTGCCTTGGAAGGCCGGGACGCGACCTTCGGCTTCTCCCCCGCCACCAAGCATGAAGCGCCGGCGTGGACGCGAGCCAGGCGGGCGATCCGTGCGAGAAGCCGCATCTTCCGCAACCGCAATGGTTCGCCGACTACGCCGTAGACAGGGAGGACACGGACTCCGGCTCCATGCTCAACCTATACCGCAAGCGCTCGGACTGCGTCACGAATGGATGACGGCCGACACGACCCTGACCTGGCTCGACTGCGACCGGTCCTCCGGCAAGCCGGACGCGCCGAGGGGCACACCGGCGGCACCATCGCCTTCCGTAGGGCCAACGGCTGGGCCAGCGTCACCAACTTCGGTGCGGAACCGGCCGAACTGCCGGCAGGCGATATCCTGCTCGTCTCCGGACCCCTCACCGACGACGGCCGTCTGCCGCAGGACACCACCGCGTGGATCGCGCTCGGCTGACCGGACCCCATCAACCGCAATTCGCATTCAACAACCAAGCAAAGGAGCACATCATGAACCGCAACATCACACGAATCGTCGCCATCGCGGCGACGCTCGCCATGGGAACATCGCTGGCGGCCTGCGGCGGCAGCAGCGCCGATTCCAGCAAGGGCCACGTGTATTTCATGAACAACAAGGCCGAGGTCGTGGACCAGTACAAGGAACTGGCCAGCATGTACACCAAGAAGACCGGCGTGCAGGTGGACATCCAGACCGGAGCCGCCGGCACATACGATGCCACCATGAAGTCTGAGCTGGCCAAGGACAACGCACCAACCATGTTCAACGTCGCGGCTTCGACCAGTTCGCCAAGTATCAGAAGTACGTCGAACCGCTGCAGGACACCGACGTGTTCAAACTGCTCAACGATACCGGCAAGGCTTACTCGTACACCATCGACGGCAATTCGTACACCCTGCCGTACGCCGCCGAATGGTACGGCATCATCTACAACAAGAAGATCATCAAGGATTATTGCGCCAAAAGTTATGCGGTGATCAAGTCCGCCGATGACATCAAGGACTACAAGACCTTGAAGCAGGTGGCAGAATCCATCGAGCAGCACAAGGACGACCTCGGCGTCGACGGCGCGTTCGCCACCCCGGGCTTGGATACCTCCGACACGTACCGATTCGCTGCGCATATGACGCGTCTGCCGCTCTACTACGAGTATCGGGACGCGAACACCACGTTCTCGAAGACCATCAAGGGCACGTATCTCAAGAACTACAAGGACATGTTCGACCTGCAGCTCAAGACCAGCCCAACCGAGGCAAGCATGGTGAGCTCCAAGACCTACGATGACGTGACCTCCGAATTCGCGCTCGGCCAGGTGGCGTTCTACCCGAACGGCGTGTGGGCGTATTCGCAGATCAAGGGCAATGACGTGGCCGATGAGGACCTGGGCATGCTCCCCTACTACATGGGCATCAAGGGCGAGGAGGATTGCGGCCCCGTAGGAGTGTATGACGCGAGCTGGGCGGTGAACAAGAACGCCTCCGAAAAGGACAAGAAGGCCACGCTCGACTTCATCAAGTGGATGATCACCGACAACGAAGCCAAGAAGATCCTGTCCAAGGACATGGGATTCTCCGTGCCATTCACCACGTTCACCGATGACTACCAGCCGGACAATCCTCTGACCGAGGCTGCCCGAGCCTACAGCAATGACGGCAAGACCGAAGTGCGTAGCTTCACCATTCCGGATCAGCAGTGGCAGGACGACATCGCCTCCGCGCTGGTCGAATACACACAGGGCACCGGCAAGTGGGACAAGGTGCAAAGCGCGTTCGTGGACGGCTGGTCCACCGAATGGAACAACAACGAGGAATCGCTGGGCTCCGTGCCGGAAGCGCAGAAGTTCGACGCAAAGAGCTGACGCCATCCGACTCGTGAAAAAACGGCTGGACACCGGTAGATAACACCCCAATCTACCGGTGTCCAGCGTTTTTTCCATGCGACGGTCGTCCGATCCGCTGCCGTACACTTGGTCGTTATGAAAGTTTCCCTGCAACGCGTGACCGAAGCGAGCGCCATCGTATTGAACGAGTTAGGCACACCGGATCCGACATTCGACATGGCACAGATCGGGCCCGGATTGGTGCTGACCATTGAAGTGGAACCTGATGATGATGAGGGAACGCTTGCACGGATGGCGCATCGTGTGCTCACGTTACGCTGTTTCGATGGTCCGCAGGGCAGACTGTCGCTGTCTGTTCAGGAGATGCACGGCGAGATTCTGTCGATTCCACAGCCGCTCACCACGTTGCGGCGTTCCGCGGTCGGCAGGCCGCAGCTGGTATCTCATGATGCCGATGATGAGCATGCGAATCTGATATGGATCCGGTTCAATGAAGCGCTGCGGTCGGGCGATGTCCCCGTGTGTGAGGGCCGGTTCGCGCCCGCATGCGCGTCGGTTCCGTGGCGGACGGTCCCTTCCAATTCACATTGCAGGAATGACCGCAACGCTTGCCAGCATGGATTCCAAAAACGTTGATCACCCTTTCCCGAAGCATAGACGCGATATTACGAACATAGAAGATCACGCCATACGGAATGTGCTCCCGTATGGCGGGATCTCGTGTATAGACAACAGCATGACATTCGCATTACAATTGCTTGTAACCGTCACCTGCATATGATGAGGAGCGACTATGAGCGACACTGCGACGATCAGTTTCCGCACGGACCCAGCGATCAAGCGAGAGGCAAAGGAACTGTATGCCGATATGGGCATGGATCTGTCAACGGCAATCAACATCTTTCTGCGCCAATCAATCCGCGAAAACGGCATGCCTTTCAAGATCACCAGGGGACAATCCGTCCAGCATTGAGGCACGCCGCCAAGCGGAAACCCATGACGGAGAATCCTTCACCAGCACGGATGCGTTGATGAAGGATCTGTTGGATGCTTAAGTCGGTTTTTCGCACAACGCAATTCAAAAAGGATTTCAAGGCTCTGCTTAAAAAGCATTACAATCCCGATAAGCTTAGACAGGCCATCGACACGCTCATGGCCCAGGACAAACAGTTGCTCAGCACAAAATACCGCGACCATCAGCTGACCGGAAGCTGGAGGGGATACCGCGAAATCCACATCGAGGGTGACTGGCTCGTCATTTACCGTGTGGAGAAGCAGGAGCTGCAACTCGTGCTCACACGCACCGGATCGCATGATGATTTGTTCTAGCGATTACCCGATTACCGACTACTTGAACAGGTCGAACAGGCTGAACGTGGTCTTCTTGTAGATGGCGTTGTACAGTTTGCGCTTGGGATGCAGCCACCCCATGCCCTTCTTGCCGTAGCCGGGGATCAGCGCCCGCTTGACCGCACGGATGGCGCGTCCCTTCGTGCGCGCGGGCAGGCTCTTCTTCCAGCTGGGTTTTCTCATTCCGTATTTCATGGCGGCCTCTTTTCGGACGGTTATGTATCGCTCAACATTGCATACGCATCGGCTGGATAAACTCAAAGATGAACATAGATGAACATCAAGTACAGTCAAGCAATTACTTACTGGCAGCTTCTTTGAGAGCG
>ENA-OQAR01000288-OQAR01000288.1-human-gut-metagenome-genome-assembly--contig:-NODE-288-length-14755-cov-5.055920_pt1 | contig 14755 bp, 25 predicted proteins | sample MGYA00242738_ERZ504533 | MGnify/ENA primary metagenome ERZ504533 (study PRJEB26092, sample SAMD00036276) | human gut metagenome | host: Homo sapiens | study: EMG produced TPA metagenomics assembly of... | reverse complement strand
CGGTTCGCTGTTTCCGCCACTGGCGGCGCTCACCTTTGCAGCATCCAGTATTATCTGCGCTTTTGGCTTGGCATCTGCCGCACCTCGCTCGCCGTATCGGCACTTAGAATTATGCGGTATTGCCCTTGATATAAGGAGACAACCCAATGAAATTTGATAAAAAAGAGGCTGCAGGCCAGCCCCTTCCATTTTCTGCACCCAAAAATCCGCAGTGGGTCATGCTGGCCGCCCTGCTGCTGAGCTATGCGGCGGGCTATGAATATGTTGACCGCTGCCTGGGTTTTGGGGTGGCGAGCGAGTACTCCGCCTGGCGCGCCGGAGTGCTGGTGTTTGTGGCGCTGTATACCGTAGTGGTGGAGCTCGCCGCCTGGGCGGGGGACCGCAAACCCAGCCGGACCGCCGCGGCCTGGTGGTGCTGCTGGCTGGTGCAAAGCCTGGCCATGGCGGGGTGGAGCCTGCACACGGACGACCTTGGCTTCTGGCAGGTCGTGGCGTGGCACTGCACGGCTATTTATTATGTGCTGGCCCGCAATGATTTACTGGCGGCTGGCCGCACCAGCTGCCTTGTGCTGCTGGATGGCGTGGCGGGCATGTTTGCCATCCCATTCGGCAACTTTTTGCTGCGTACCCAGCTGCTGTGGCAGGCACTGCACCGCTGGTGGGCCAATCATGCGGGACGCAAGGGCCGCACGCTGGAAACCGCCGTCAGTATAACTGCTGCCCTGCTGCTGGGCGGTGCGGCCTGCGCCACGCTGGCGGGGGCGGATGATAACTTTGCCCGGCTGTGGGGGCATCTTGGCAGCTGGCTGGGGCGACTGTTCGGGCAGGATGCCCTGCTGGCAAATCTGCTGATCTTTGCGCTCTCCCTGCCTGTTGGTGCCTGGTTGTTTGGTCTGGCGGGCGGCAGCGCCCGGCGCAAGGCGCCGCCTGTTGCGGCGGAACAGTTTTACGACAAACTGGCAGCCCTGCCGCGCCTGCCCCAGCTGATGGGAGTGTTAGTCATGGCGGTGCTGTGCGGTGTGTATACGTTGTTTTTTTGCCGTGCAGGCGGCGGAATTCGCCGCTGCCCTTGGGGCACCGCTGCCCCTAACCGCGCCGGATGCCGCCGCGTTTGCGGTGAACGGTTTTTGGGAGTTTTGCCGCATTCTGGCGCTGGACCTTACTGTGCTGGCGGCACTGCACTTTTTGGGGGCGCAGCCGGTTACCCAAAAGGGCTTATCCCGCGTGTTGGCCGTGGTGCTGTGCGGGTTCGGTGCCGGGTTTGCGATGCTGGCTGCGGCCAAGCTGGCGGTGTATATCAATCTGTACGGCCCAACGGTGCGACGCATTTGGGCTGCGTGGGTGCTGGGAGCATTGTTACTGGCCAGTGTTCTGGCTGCGGTGCGGTTGTTCTGCGGCATCCCGGCGGCACGCATGGCCTTTGTGGCGGCGGCGTTCAGCTTCAGCCTGCTGTGCTGCCTGCCTCTGGAGCGCTTCTGTGTGGATGCTCAGCTGGCCCGCCCCGATTGCGATTGGCAGCTTTTGCAGCGCTATACCTGGCAGAGCAGCGAGCTGGACGAGTATATCACCCAACAGGCAGGGGAAAACGCGAACTTGTCGGAGTGAAACTCCTCCATCTTGCTATCGCAAGACCGTTCTGCCGCTTGAAAGCCCCACTGGGGCTTTCATTGCTTCACTTCATTTCGCAAACGCGAACTTGTCGGAGTGAAACTCCGCCATTTTGCTTGCGCAAAAACGTTCTGTCACTCAAACACCCCGCAGGTGTTTGTTGCTAGCGCAAACGCGAACTTGTCGGGGCGCAGCCCTCCATCTTGCTGACGCAAGACCTGTTCTGTCGCTTGCACACCCCACTGGGTGTGCATTGTTGAACTTCATTCAACAAACGCGAACTTGTCGGGGCGCAGCCCTCCATCTTGCTGACGCAAGACCGTTCTGTCGCTTGAAAGCCCCACTGGGGGCTTTCATTGCTTCACTTCGTTTCGCAAACGCGAATTTGATAAGCTCCTCTAAGAGATTATGTTTCAATTTTTCTTCTATGTATTTCACTACTCTATCTATATTTCCGCTTTCATATTCATCATGTGTTAATTTGAAACACTCATCCTTACTAACACTGCTGTAGTCTATATACCTAGCAATATCTTCTGGAATTAAAAACAAGTTTACTCCTTCTCGTTTCAGCGATTGTAAATCTCCGTGATTGACATCAACAATTACTTCCGCTTCCCAATTTTTTGCTTTAATTACAGACTGTTGTGAGTTTCAGAGAGAATGAAAAATGGGGTTGAACGGCGGGCGGGGCCGAAATGAATGTGCAAAAAGGCGGAATACGACGTTTTTTAACCAAATAACGTAAAATTTAATGATGCGTGAACGGAAAAGTTCGCATAAAAAATGCAAGTCCCTGAAAAGGGGCTTGCAATTTTTTTTTGCCCCTTTTTAGGGCGATTTTGGCACCGACAGCCAGATGACAAAGCGCAACACAAAAATGAGGTCGGAGCGTGTTTAAGAAGTGTTCAAAGATTTGAACGCACGATAAAAAACAACGAATATTCAGCAAATATCATTTGCACACTGCCATTTAAGAAAATCTTTAAGGCGTTCAAATATGGAAGCAGAAATGCATCGGAAAATGGCAATCCTGATTATTCCAATGCGAAAAAGTGTTTCGCATTGCTTTTCGCCTTTCGCATTACGATAACACGTTGATTATTTGATAATAACACGGTGCGAAGCAATTTCTGGATTTCGCATTAAAATGCCGCAGAAATGTCCCCTCCAGGGGTATCTGTGCAGCGCTTTTTTTATATATGCAAAGTAAGCAGGCGACTATTGAAACACATTGCAAAAAATTGCTGTAAAAATAACCCCTAGCGTTGGAATCCAACAAAAGCGAGACAGAAAGGCCGCTCTTGTGCCATGCTGGATTTGGAATTAGAAGCCCCTTTCGTCCGATGTCCCGTCATCTCTGCGACGCGGATCGGGGCTGGAGGGGAAGTAATATTGTTGGGTATCCACCAGATCTGCGCTCAATAACTTCATGTAGAAGTTATATGCTTTTGCAAAATCTATCTTTTGCCCCTCTTCACCGCGCCGGGCTTCCTGCTGATAGTTACGGGAAAAATCATAGGCGATGTTACAAAAATGCTCCAGTAAATGAGTGGTGCGGCGCTGAAACTCGGCATCTTCCACATGCAAAGCGTTGGCAATATAGGCCAATGCTCCGCGTACATAGAACTGCGTTTCAGGGCTGGCCTGCTGGTAACTTTCCAGAAGGCCAGGCAACAAAGATACATCTATTTTCTTGAGTTCATCGAGCGTTGAGGACGATTCCCATATAGGCCGAGTTGGATCATCACTCTCGCCACGAAGGTAGGCTGCTGATATGTCAAGTGCGTTGGCAATTGCAAGCATTGCCTCAGCACGGGGCTCTTGGCCGCGATATAAATAATTTTTTATCGTATTTTCGGATATTCCAGTTTTCTCGCTGAGTCCAGGAACAGATATTTTCCTGATTTTCATTTGCTCCTTGAGCCGATCTGAAATATTCATTTGAGATAGCTTCTCCCCCGTTGCAAGATGGCAAATTTTTTTTTTTATAAGTATAGCATATTTGTGTCTATATGAACACTAAAAAAGCGAAAAAAACTCTTGACGTGCCTGTATAGACACTATATAATAATTATAGTGTCTGAACAGACACGGAAGGGGGCCGGATACCTTGAATTATATACCTAAGATTTCACGCCTCGTGAGCAAAGGGAAAAATGTGGACTGACTAGGTTTGCATTGTCGAAAAAAATCGGCATGGGTGGGAGCGCATTATACAGGATAGAAGCTGGCATAAGCCCCAGTGTTCATGGACTCACCGCAAAAGCCATCGCTGATGCCCTGGGCTGTCAGGTAGAAGATATTTTCACCATTCCCAGTCGTTCCAGCCAGAAGGCTGCTTCAAATAGGTGACAGAAAGGAAATCACCATGAACAAATTGACAGTGTTTCAGACGTTGAGCCGAAACGGCCCATGGGGCCGTCTGCCGGGGATGGCCACCCGGCACTGATGATGGCAGGCCAAGGAGAACGCCATGCACATTCGCATTATAGATGCCATACAGGAACAATACGGCGAGAAATACCCCACACTGGAGGATGCTCTGAACTGGTGGGCGTGGCCCGAGCATTGGCGGCGCGGCGCATGGGACAGCGATTTTGTGACAGGTATAAAGACCGTTGAAACGGCGTTCAACCGTCCATTCAAAAAGGAGGAAAAAGGGTTGGAAGATGCAATCTTGACAGCGCTGAAAGAAATGATCGGCGAAGAGCCCGGCACGATCGAGAAGGCGCTGGAGCGGCATTACCGCCGGGAGCTGCTGGACATCTGGCTACGGTATGAGGGCTTGATCGGCTATACTGGTGAGATCCTGCATGTGATGGAGGCGCTTGGTTATGACATTGATACCGAAGAATGACCGGGTGCCGGTTCAGAAGCTGGGCGATCCGCTGCTGGTTGGCGAGACCTACCCCAATGCTGGGAGCCAGTACAAGGTTCTGAAGGTGGAAGGGTACTATGGGGATGCCTGGGTACAGAATATCAAAAGCGGATGGACCTGCAAGGCACACCGCCCCGCCCTGTACCTGATGCCGGATGGACAGATCGAACTGCAATGGGCTTACAGCACAGAGGGGCATTTCGATAAATCTCTTGCGTAATGTTGCAAAGTAAATATGCTGGATATGTCAACAGCCGAAACGGCCCTGCGGGGCCGTCTGCCGGGAATGGCCGCCCGGTACTGATGATGGCAGGCCGAAACAGAAGTCCACTCCAACGCGGGACGGACAAAAAGGACGGTAAGAATGTCTAACAAGAAAATCTCAACAAATCCTAGCTCTCTCAGGACGCTGAAAAAACTCATGCTTAAAAATGGAGTTCCGCTGAGCGTGTGCGTTGATGACGGCTCTGCTCATATGCCGTTATCAGAGAAAATTTCCCCAAAAAGTCGGAGAACATATACGTTAAGAAATCCGAATCGGAATCCGGGACAGATAGCTTGCGGTCTTGATCGGCCTGAACGAGTTCTTGCGTGACTTGCCAATAAACAGTATATGCAGTAAGAACAATTTCAGGCGGAACTGTACGGTTAGCTATAGAAGGAAATTCCTTATCATCCAGATGCAATGCAATGGCATGAATATAAGCCATTGTAAGACCCCAGTTTTCTTCGCAAATATCATACCGCTTCTGTAAGTCGGTGAGAGTGGAAAACGATAGGTACTTTTCATGGAACTCCGGTGTATTGATTACAGGAGAAAACAACCGAAACAAGCGATTTCTTACATCATTCACTGTTATTTGCATTGATGCTACATCCTTTCCCTTTGTGTAGAGCAGAGTCACTACACAGTACTCGTTTATAGAATATCACAGTCTGGAAAGAAAGACCAGCATTGCCGAAACGGCCCTGCGGGGCTGTCTGCTGAGGGGTGACCGCCCAGCACTGAAGATGGCAGGTCAAAAATTGAGGTGAATGGATTGGAAGCACTACTGAAAGCAACGGAGGTCGCCCACCTATTGGGATGTACCAGCAGGGCTGTCCAGCTTCAGATTAAAGCAGGTCGTTGGCTCATCAAATGGAAAGAAATGCACAAAACCGGCCAATCTGCCTGATTCCTCTTTCTGCTCTGCCGGAGCCTGCTCAAAAAAATACATCGCCGATCACAGTCCGGCGGTCAAAACTGCCGCCCCGGCCGTTGCCCAGGATAAGCCAGCGCCCAAGAACAAGCCACTGGAAAGCTACACCGCCGAGGAACGTGCGGAGATCAGCTGCTGGATAGCCCTAGTGGAACAGTGGCAGGAATACCGCAGCAAGGCCGGAAAGAAAAAGGCCGAGTGCGATGAGAAGTTCGTGCTGCTTCGTCAGTTGGAAGAGCCGGAGCGCCAGATTAGCGTGGAAACGCTGTACCGCAAGTGGGCGGCGATCCGCGAGGGAGACCTGGATGCCCTGGTGGATAAGCGCGGCAAGGCCCGCAAGGGCAAGACCGTGCTGCTGCCGGAGATCGAGCAGGAATTTTTGAGCCTGTTCTTGGATGAGGCGCAGTTGCCGATCCCCCGCTGTGTGGCGCTGACCGAGCAGTGGCGCGGGAAAATATGCCCACGGCCCTGCCGCTGCCCAGCTATCACACCTTTTACCGCAAAGCCAAGGCGGTACCCTATGCGGTGACGGTGCTGTGCAGAGAGGGCGAAAAAGCCTACTACGACAAGTGCAGCCCCTACATACGCCGCGAATACGAGAGCATTTCCGCCAACGACTTCTGGATCGGCGATACCCATACACTGGACGTGGAGAGCGTGGGGCCGGATGGCACCCTGCATCGCCTATATCTGAGCGCCTGGCTGGATGCCCGCAGCGGTATTTTTACCGGCTGGTATGTGACCGCCAATCCCGGCAGTCAGGCCACGCTGAATGCGCTCCGCAAGGGCATTATCGCCCGCGGAATTCCCTCGAACGTGTATGTGGACAACGGCCGCGAATTTTTGACCTACGACATCGGCGGGCGTGGGCACCGCGCCAAGAAGCGTCTGGCCGATGGCAGCGAACCTTTTGCCCCGCCGGCGTGTTTGAGCGGTTGGGCATCAAGATGACCAACGCCATTGTGCGCAACGCACGCGCCAAGCTGGTGGAGCGGCGGTTCGAGGATTTCAAGAACTATGTGAGTCGGCTGTTCCCTACCTATACCGGCGGCAACGTGGTGGAAAAGCCCAACCGGCTGAAATACGTGCTGAAGCAGGGCGACCACGTGCCGACGGACGCCGAAGTGATTGCGGCGGTAGACACGCTGATTGAAGGGTATTTGAACTGTGAGCCCTACGGCGGCAGCGTTGCCGAGGACAAAGGCAAAAGCCGCGTGGAGGTCTGGCGGGAAAGCCTGCCCAATGGCGCGGTACGGCAACCGGCCAGTGAAAACGACCTGCAGCTGATGCTAATGCGTACCAGCAAGCCGGTACGGGTGACCCGCCGCGGCGTGACACTGAAGATCCACGGCCTGGAGTTGGATTTCTACACCCCGGAACTTGCCAACCTGCGCATGCAGGACAAGGTGTATCTGCGGTATGACCCGGAGGACCTGAGCAAAGTGCGGGTCTACGATATGGAGGACCGTTTCCTCACGGAAGCCCCGCAGAGCAAGCTGACCGCCGGGTACCTGGCTACACAGGAGCAGATTGCCGAGCTGATGGCCGCCAAGCGCAAGGCCGAAAAGGCAGTACGGGAGTACGGGCAGGCGCTGCGTTTGCCGGATGACCCGGAGCGGGCGCTCAACCTGGCTACCGCTCTGGCACGGCACAACCTGGACGAACTGGCCCTGGCTCCGAACCCGAAGTGCATCGAACTTCGTCGCGCCGAGCAGGAAGAACCCCTGCTGCGGGCCGTGGGCGATATCGATATTGGAAGCATGAACGACTACCTGATCAGACAGCGAGGAGGTTTCGAAGATGGAGAAGATCTATGATGAGTCCATGATCCGGCGAGTGCAGGAGTACATGGAAACGCACAAAATCAGCCAGAACCAGATGGCGAGCAAGGTGAATATCAGCAGTGCGGCCCTGAGCAGCTACATGAACCAGAAATACAAAGGTTCGGTGGAGACTGTGGAACGTCAACTGAAGGAATTCTTCGCCATCGCGGAGGAGTCGGCGGCCGCCGCCGAGAAGACCGGCGGTCTGCTGCCCCGTGAAAGTTACATACCGACCTCGATTTCGGAGGACGTGTACCAGGGAATCCGCTTCGCGCAGCTGGAACACTGCATGGTGGTCCTGCACGGGGGACGCAGGCGTGGGTAAGAGCAAGGGCGCGCAAAAATATCTGCGCGACCACTCTACCAGCGCGGTGGGCATCAGTATCACCCCCAGCACCGGCACACTGACCGGCGCGATCAAGCTGCTGGCCCGCGCCCTGCGGGTGCCGGAATGCCGCAACAAGATGGACCAGATGATGGCGCTGCGGCAGCGGTTGGATGGCACCAACCTGGTTATTATCATCGACGAGGCGCAGCACCTCAAATACGCGGCCCTGGAAGAGATCCGCTCCCTGACCGACGATAACCCCATGACCGGGGAGCACGGTGTGGGCGTGGTGCTGATCGGAAACAGCGAGGTATACAGCCGCCTGCAGGGACGGCAGCAGGCGCAGTTTGCCCAGCTGTTCAGCCGCATTCGCATGCAGCGGGAATACACCACCCGTAAGGTCAAGCGGGAGGACGTGGAGAAACTGTTCCCGGTGCTGGCCAGCCGCGGCGCAAAGAAGGAACTGGATTTTCTGCTGGGGGTGTGCCGGAGCCCCTGGGGCATCCGCGGCGCGGTGAACCTGTACAGCAACGCCGCCAGCGCTGAGGATATCAGCTACGATAATCTGTACCGCATGGCCGCCCACATGGGCATCGGCATGTTGGGGCATGTGTAAGGAGGGCACTATGAGCAAGGTAAAATTCACGGTAATCTTCGCCGCCGGTGCGGTGGCCGGGGCGTTTGGAATGTACGCGTTGAACGTGGCGCTGGCGCGGGACGGCGGCGCCCTGGGCGGCGAGGCATTGGTGATTCCGTTGGTTGTCCTGCTTCTGTGGGCCGGGTACTGTCTGGGCCACGCCAAGGAGACGGTAGCGGAACTGCTGGACCTGCCGACCGATGAGATCGAGCCGGCAGGCAATGCCGAGTATTGGCATGGGTACACCGAGGGCTACGACGACGCCCTGGCCACCATGGAATTCGCCAGACCGCCCCGCAAGCGGCCGACCAAAAAGCGGCGGCGCAGTGACCGGCAGGCTTTGCCGGAACGCCGCAAGGGGGCGTAAGCCCCTTCCTTAATGCAGCCGGAGCCGATGGCTCCGCCGGTCCCAAGCCCGGAAAGATGCAGAGGGAGGAAGGAGATTGCCTATGGAAAACAAGAAGTCATTTCAGCCCTGTGCTGCTGAGCAGGTACAGGCGTACATTGACCGGCTGCAGGCCATGATCTTCCCGACTGGCGGCGCGGATCTGCTGTATGCGTACATCGCGCTGATCGTGCTGCGGAACAGTATCCGGCCGTTGCTGCCGTTCGGCGCCGAAGATTATGCCCAGCTGCTCGCCAGCAGATTCCAAGCACAGATCGAAGGAGAGGATTGACCTATGGCAAGACGAAAAGTGACCGCCGCGCCGGTGCTGAGCGACTGGGCCGCGGTGGATCAGGCGCTGCGGGACATCCGCGAGTGCCAGCACGCGCTGACCGAGCTGGCCGTTGACCGGGACCGCCGGCTGGACAGCATCAAAAACGAATACGCCAAAACGGCGCTGCCACTGCAGAACCGCATCAAGCGCCTGGAGTCCGATGTGAAAGACTATGTTGACTGTCACCGCGCCGAAATGGCTGGCAAGAGCCGGACGCTCAACTTCGGCACGGTCGGTTACCGGATCAGTAGCAAGCTGATGCTTCCCACTGGCAAGGTTGCCGAGGCCATCGCCACGCTGAAGGCTATGGGACGGAAAGAGTTCATCAAGACAACGGAATCTTTGGACCGGGAGGCGCTGAAACGCCAGCCGCTGGAGTTCCTGAATCAGATCGGGGCCTATATCCGCCAGAGCGACGAGTTCTACTACGACGTGTCGGATGAGCAGCCCGATATGACCTAATATGGAGTGCCATGAGTAAACGGGATTGGAGGCTGCTGCAGGCGTACCTGGCCACGGGCCTGACGCCGGAGCAGATCGAGGAGCTGAAAGCCGCTGCCGGGTTGAAGAAGGAGGCTGAGGACAATGGCAGCAATCAACACATATCAAGTCCGAAAATCTATGCCATTGCCGGTGCACTGGGCATGAAGAGCAGAGACGGTGACGACGCCCTGCATGACCTGGTATTTGGGATGACCGGCAAGCAGCACATCAGCGGGCTGACATCGGCCGAGCCTACGACGTGATCGCTGAGCTGGAAAAGAAGCAGGGTTCCAATCCCACACCGCGGCGCCGGGGCCGCCCGCAGCGCCCGACGGCACCGGGGCACGCCAGCGAAGGGCAATGCGGCAAAGTATGGCACCTGATGTATCGCCTGAACGAATTGAGCCCCAGCAAAGCGCGGCTGGCCGACCGGCTGCGCGGCATTATCAAAAAGGAGCTGGGCATGGATTCCGGGTTTGAAAAGCCGCTTGCATGGCTGAGTTACCAGGATTGCAGCAAGCTGATCGAAATCCTGAAAGCATACATCGCTTCTGCGGAGAAAAAGGCAGGTGGTGCGAATGGGAGAGTGGGAAGTCAGGATAGATGATCTGACGGATAAGCAGAGAGAGGTCGCTGACCTGATCGGTTTTGATAACTATCTGAAACTGATCGAATACTACTCTGCCGATACCATTTACATCCCCAAGCCGGACAGTTTTGCACGGATCAAGCGCAACCAGGCCATTGTGGCCGAGTTCAATGGCTATAATTACAACGAACTGGCGAAAAAATACGGTCTGACTTCCGTAATGATCCGGAACATTATACGAGAGAAAATCCGTGAAACCGGCCGGACGCCACAACCCGAACAGATGAGCCTGTTTGACCCGCCGGAGTAAAATAAAATATTAAAGCATTTCACATTCCCCATTTTACGAATCGTGAGTATCATTGTAGATGCAATGATACTCACGATTTTTTATGGGGTGCGAGATGGAAGGAATGCAGTTTGACGCAGGGACCTGGTGGCTGGCGGTGCTGCTGCTCGGCGGCGTGACCGGCCTGCTGTGCTGGCTTTTGAAGCGGAGCTACGACCGGGTGGAAAAGAAAGCTGAAGGTGCCGTGCCGAAGGCTGAGTTCGACAAGCAGCTGGATTCCTGTAAATCCCAGATCCGGGCGATCCAGGAAACCTATACCACCCGCGCCACCCATGATAAGGATATTGACGAGTGCCGGAAGAAGATTTCCAAAATCAGTGAAGTGTACCTGACAAAAGAGGATTTTTACCGCGAGCAGGCTAAAACCGAGCGGAAACTCGAACAGCAGAATCAGAAGCTTGACCGCGTGTTGGAGATTTTGATGCAGATGCAGCGGAAGGAGAACGCATGATGGACCTGAAAGAAAAATTGCTGGCTGAGATGAAACAGAATGAACTTGCCCGCGCCAACGGCAGGGTCATGCGCGCACTGAATGTTCTCTATCCGAAGTACAACAGCCTGCGCGGTATCCAGATCGCTTTGTCCGATGACGGTATCGGTGAAGAGCTGTACACCGCGAGCGTGGACTTTCTCGCGCTGGAAGGGTACATCCTGCTGCGCACCGTCAAGGACCATGTGCCGGTGCCCGATCTGGCAGACCACAGCTGGGTCGATCTGGAAGGCAAGCTGTCCGGCAAGGGTACCCGCCTGCTTGAGGGCGGCATGAAAGACAATCTGGTCAACTGAGGTGTGACATGGGTTGGTCGTTTGGAAAGAAGGGCAACCGCAAGCACAGCAAGATCGACGCGCTCCCGCCGGAGATGAAAGCTACCGTTGAGGAAATGATCCTCGACGGTAGCGCCACATACAGCGAGATCGTGGAGTACCTGGAGAAGAACGGATACAGCCTGAGCACGTCGAGCGTGTGCCGGTACGCCCAAGGGTATGTGGAGAGCGTTCAGGCTTTGCAGATCGCTCAGCAGAACTTCAAAAATATGCTGGAGCAGCTGGACCGCTACCCGGACCTGGATACCACCGAGGCGCTGGTGCGCATTGCCAGCCAGAACCTGATGAACGCGCTGGCCAGCAAGAAGGATGAGGACTGGTCCAAGGTCAGCGTGGATAAGCTGATGAACCAGATCAGCGGCCTGACCCGCGCCGTCGCCTACAAGAAGCGCGTGGAGCTGCAGAACAAGACCGATCTGGAGGCCGGCGCGAGCGACGTCAAGACGATGCTGTGGAACGCCATGGCGAAGGAACGTCCCGACCTGTACAAGCAGGTATCCGGCTACCTGGACCGCAAGGTGCAGGAGGGCAAGCCATGATGTACGTGCTGCAGGTGCTGACCGGCCGGGAGACCGAGATCTGCGGCAAGCTGCGCAGGGCCGGGATCACGGCTTACTGCCCGCAGGAACGCCGGCAGATTCGCCGCGGCGGGCGCTGGCAGGAGCAGCTGTACACGCTGTACCCGTCGTATCTGTTTATCCAGGTCAATGACGTGATCCGCGTCTACTACGCGATCCGCAAGGAAAACGGCGTGCTGTACTGGCTGGGCGCGACCAAGGGCGCGCCGGAGCCGCTGAGCGAGGACGAGGAAGCCAACATCCTGTGGCTGGCCGGGGACGGCCCGCTGCCGCCCAGCAAGGCGGTACGGCGGCCGGACGGTGAGCTGGACTTCACCAGCGGGCCGCTGAAGCGCCTGGCCGAGCTGGAGGCGCTGCGCAGCGTACTGGTCCGGGAACGGCGCGCCACGGCGGTGCTGCCGTTACATGGAATAGAACACAAGATTCGGCTCAGTTTTGAGCTTGAACAGGAAACCGGGAGTAGTGACGGGGCTGGTTCGCCCCCCAGAGCGAAAGCGGCGGACATACTTTGACATCCGAGGAAAAACCGCTGGTTTTGCCCCGGATGGCGAAGCATATCCCGCGGAAATTCCCGTGCTCCTGTACGGCGGCGCCCAGACCCCGTTTAATCGCGCCGCAGAGCCGTTTAATTTCGTTTAAGAAACGCGGGCGGCAAAACTGCCCGCGCACAAACACACGCGAAAACAGGCCCGTTTCTGCGGGTGCTTAAGCGCGGTCCCGGCGCCTGATTTTTTACCGAAAGGAGTCCGCTGCATGAGGAGCAAAAACGCAACGATCCGCGAACTGCTGGCGGACATCCGCACGGCAGCGCAGCAGGAACAGTATAACCCTGCTGAGGATTTGAAGACCCTGCAAACACAGTACAAACGGCTGTCAAAGCGGGAATTTTCCCAGCTGCTTGACGCCACGGCGGAGAAGTACGCCGCCGGCGAGTGGTCGGCCATCCATGCGGCGCTGGTGGAGAAGGCCCGCGCCGGGGATGTGGAGGCCATCAGGATGTACCGCGAGATGCAGCAGAGCGGCGGCAGCGACAAGGTGGTGATCGTGGATGACCTCTAAGGACACGCAGACGATCCGCCTAAAGGACGTGATCGGCCCGGCGTTTACGAAACCCACCGGCAGATCAACAAGGGCCTCATCGATGAGGCAGTCGAAAAAGGTGGACGTGCCAGCCTGAAAAGCTCCTATGTGAGCGTGGAGGTGATCCTGCAACTGCTCCGTCACCCGGACTGCCACGCGCTGGTCTGCCGCCAGGTGGCCGACACGCTGCGGGACAGCGTGTACGCGCAGATCCTGTGGGCCATCGACAAGCTGGGGCTGACAAGCGAATTCAAGTGTACCCAAAGCCCTCTGCAATGCACCTACCTGCCCACCGGGCAACGCATTTTGTTCCGCGGCCTGGACGACACGCAGAAGATCAAGTCCATCAAGCTGCCGTTCGGCTACATCGGTGTGCTGTGGTTTGAGGAAGCGGACCAGATCAAGGGCGGCGAGGACGCGGTGCGAAACGTCCAGCAGTCCGCGCTGCGCGGCGGCGAATTCGGCCTGACCTTTATCAGCTTCAACCCGCCCGCTGCCGCGCGGAACTGGGCCAACAAATACGCGCTGGCCCAGCGCCCCGGCAAGCGGGTCCACCACAGCAGCTACCTGGAGGCCCCGCCCGAATGGCTGGGGCCTAAATTTCTGGCCCAGGCCGAGTACATCAAAGAGACCAGGCCCACCAAGTACCGCCATGAGTACCTGGGCGAGGCTGTGGGCAACGGCACCCAGGTTTTTGACAACATCCGACTGGAGGAGCTGAGTAACAAGCGTATCCGCAGCTTCGGGGATGCGCTGAATGGCGTGGACTGGGGCTGGTACCCGGACCCCTGGGCGTTCAACCGCTGCTGGTATGATGCCGGACGGCGAACGCTGTACATCTTTGATGAACTGACCAGGCTGAAAATCAACAACCAGGAGACCGCCAGGCTGGTGCTGGGGCGGATCGAACGCTGGGAGACAGTGACCGCCGACAGCGCCGAGATGAAGAGCTGCGGCGACTATCGAGACGCCGGTATCCGCTGCCGCGAGGCGGTCAAGGGTCCCGGCAGCGTGCGGGAATCCATGAAATGGCTGCAGGGCCTGACGGCTATCGTCATCGACCCCAAGCAATGCCCCGACACCGCCAAGGAATTCACCGAATATGAATACGAGACCGGAAAGGACGGCGAGGTGCTGCCTGGATATGTGGACGCCGACAACCACCACATCGACGCAGTGCGCTACGCCACCAACCGGCTGTGGCTGAGGAGGGGCACCTGATGAAGCTAAAGCACTGGTTTATCGAGACGTTCCTGGCGCCGTTTGCCCAGGCGGCATTGAGAGAGGAGAACCGGGAATTGCGGGAGGAGCTGGCACAGCTGCAGATTCAGCTGTGCCGCCGCACAGACCCGTTTCTCTGGATGGAGCATGAGCACGGCGAAGATCTGTGACGCGGGAGTGGGTACCATGAATCAATTCAAAAAGTGGCTGGTGGAGAACTTCCTCCCGCGGTATGCGAGGGAAAGCCTGATCGAAGAAAATGACCGGCTGAGGCAGGAATTGCAGGAGGCCCGGCGACAAGCTGATGAGATTCGAGCGAGTATGCAGCGGGATGGAGTACCGGCCCTGCGGCCGACATGCCGGGTGTGGTGGTAGCACAACCATGAAAGTAAAAATCGCGATCCCCTGATTGCAGGGGCTGTCCCTGGCAAAACG
>ENA-OQAR01000287-OQAR01000287.1-human-gut-metagenome-genome-assembly--contig:-NODE-287-length-14758-cov-2.117490_pt1 | contig 14758 bp, 20 predicted proteins | sample MGYA00242738_ERZ504533 | MGnify/ENA primary metagenome ERZ504533 (study PRJEB26092, sample SAMD00036276) | human gut metagenome | host: Homo sapiens | study: EMG produced TPA metagenomics assembly of... | reverse complement strand
TTTCCTTCTTTGTAACGGATGGAGACAGATACGGTCATGCCAACCCATAACGGACCGGAAAGGGGCGGGAACGGTGCGATGATGGAAAGAATCAGATTTCGAAGTCCGCTGACCAGGTTGGAACGGCTGGAATTGAAATCAATGTACTCATCATCTCTGGACTGCGTGCTCAGTAACCAGGGTTTCTGTGGTAACAAAATCACCAAATGCGATAACATAGCATACAAGTGCCAGAGGAAGCGCTTTGATAAACATGGAAAGCGGCGGGATTCCCACACCGAAAATACTTACCTGTGAGATGATCTCTTTAAACTGCGGGATCTTGATAAAAGTTCCAATCTCTAATCCCGGTTTGTCCAGCTCCCCCACAAGAAGGCCAACTACCATGCGATCAGATACGGGAAAAGGTTTCCATAGCGGGCAACAAGATCCAGAAATTTTAATTGTTCTTTCTCTTCTCCTGGTATTTATCCGAAAAACTGATCAGGATCAGAAGGCCAACACCTGCGACGATCGCCAAGGGATATTTGTGCATATTGCCGCCCTCTCCCAGCTGACCTGCCATAACCGTAACCGGCGCTGCAAGAAGGATTCCACCCTTGACGGAATCCGGTACAGCATGGACAAATTTATCCGCAAGTTTGGTAACGCCCATAAATATGAACACAAGACCAACCAGCATCTGCAGGGCGATCATTGCCTGGATACGCTCTTTTCCCAGGGGAAAGCCTTCCAGAAATACGATAGTCAGCGGAAGGGTCGGCGTGATCCATCCGGGAACTACCGGATCGCCAAGTAAACTGTGTAGCATATACAGCATGGTCTCTATGATGACACAGCTCCATGCCAGCTCATAAGGCAGTCCCAGATACTGTTCCAGATAAGGGACAGCCGCAAGTGCCGTAACGCCAAGGATCAGGCCCTGGATAAATTCTACGGACTCAAGTTTGTAATGAATAAAGGGAAGACGAACCTGAAATGGCCCAAACGGAATGTAGGGCAGTTCGTTTTCTCTTCTCTGTCTTGCTGCACGCGCCATAACGATTCTCCTTTGTCAGTTTTTTTGATAATACATATATAGTATCTTTTGTTCTGGAAGTTTGTTAATTAACAAACATTTCCAGAAACATCAAAGTCCAATCCGGGAATTGTTCCCGAATTGGAACTTTATTTTGTACAGATTCCGTCATCTTCGTCCGAATCCATACAATGATTGTTACGGTTCACTCCGTGACCTGCGAACCGTAACTGATCATTCACTTATTTCCACCCTGTCTCAGGCTTCTTTTCCACGGTTCATCTTGACAAACAGTGCAAGAAGGATCCAATGAATGTCACTGCCATGTTAAGAAGCAGGATCATTCTCGGAGCGCTGGTTCCGGCAGTCTTTGTAATGTAACCTGCCAGTGTCAGGATGGTATAGTTTGCAACGCTGGATGCGATCATAACCATGGATGTTGCAGTTCCCTTGTTCTCCGGGAAGAATTCAGCGGTTGTGGAAACTGCCAGCTGCAATACACCGCCTGCGCCCGCGAAACCGATGACAAATCCACCGATGAGGCAGATAGTCGGGTTCTGGATAAAATAGCACAGTCCCAGCATGATAAAGGAAATCAGCGGATAGATGATCAGGATATTGATCTCTTTCAGTCCTTTTTTGATAAATACAGAGGAACACAGGATCGCTGCAAAAGTTCCAACTGCATAGAAGGACTGGATCTTGGAAGGATCACTTAAATTATAAAGTTTTCCAAGCTCCTGGTTACAGTTCAGCCACAGCATGAATGTGGAAGAACTTGTAAATCCAATGAGGATCGCTGCAATTGCCGCAGGAGTGATCTTTAACTTTGTTTTCTCTTTCTTTTCTGCACCTGTTGTATTTCTGTCCGGGAATGGCAGGAACAGGATCAGGATTCCATCGATGAAGATTGCAGCACCTGCAACGATAAAGATGGTTCTGTAGGACATATTAGCCGCTGCTACGAATCCGATGAGGAACGGAAGCAGGAACTGACTGATACACATGGAGAATTTTGTAAACAGGTTCGCCACAGAAGGATTGTTTACATAGATTTCCATGCATGTAGGGCTTACACAGGTATCCAGGAAAGAGTTTGCGATACCACCTACAATGGCAAAGGCATAGGCAACGCCCATAGACGGAGCAAATGCGATTCCCATAAAGTATGCTGCATAGCAGATCACACCAATGATTCCACTTAATCTGCGTCCGAATTTGTCGGACAGGGGACCGGAAAACGGAAGGGAGATCAGTCTTCCAAGTCCCAGTGCAGCGATTACGGATACTACCATGCTGACATCCATAGTTCCGTCACTTAAAGCCTTTGCTCCCCAGTGAGCCGCAAGCTCCGGCTTGTACTGGCCCATGATGGAAGCTCCGATTCCGTGAATGAAATATGTAAAATACAGCGCGATAGAAGTAATTACCAAATTTTTCTTACCTGTCTGGCTCATGATTCTTATTTCCCTTCGTTCTCAGCCTGGAATTTCTGGTACTCATCTGTAGGCATCTCAAGTCCTGTGTACAGTTTATAGGACTCAGCGCCCTGCCACAGAAGCATTCCTTTTCCGCCTACTGCAAGTTTTACGCCTGCTTCTTTTGCCTCTTTTACCATTCTTGTCTCTGCAGGATTGTATACGCAGTCAGCAACGACAAGATCTTTTGTGGAACATGGATTTGTCAACCAGAGTAAGGTCATCGTGTGGTTTTCATTCCTGCAAGTGTTCCGTTTTGCAAGAATGTCTGCGTTTGCGATCTCTTCTCTCAGTTTGTCCTGATCGTCCAGGCAGTATACGCTTACTTTGCAGTCCGGTACTTCTTTTGCAAGCTTCTCTGCTGTTCCCTTTGCTCTTTCAAGGAACGGGTCATCCGGATTGAAGATCGCGATGGATGCTGCTCCGTCAAGGGCACACTGTACAGTAAGAGCTGTAGCTGCTCCGCCTGCTCCTAAGACTACCATCTTTTTTGCCTTTTTACGTCAACGCCGTGCTCTTTTTAAGTTGCGGACAAATCCGATACCGTCTGTGATATGTCCTACAAGTTTTCCATCCTCATTCACAATGGTGTTTACAGCGCCGATGATCTTTGCTGCCGGTGAAAGCTCGTCTACACACTGAGCTACTTTGTTCTTGCAAGGCATGGTTACGTTGCATCCTCTCATTTTGAAAAGGCGCATTGCATCAAGAGCTGCCGGAACCTGATCCTCTTTGATATCGAATGCCATGTAAGCATAGTCCAGGTTATGGTACTGGAAGCTGAAGTTGTACATAGCCGGTGATCCGGAGTGTCCTACCGGACTTCCGATCAGCGCGAGTAAACCAGTTGTTCCTTTAATTCTCTGTTCCATTTCTTTTTTTCCTCCTGCATTCTCTCCTTGCAGCCACCGGATGTTTTCTCCGGTGCCTGTCAGGATGTTTCTTTTATTTTTCTTCTGTCCTGTTTATTGGACAATTATTTTCTTGTGTATTGATACGATCCGGTGCCTGACGCTGTCAGGCGGATATCCCATCAGAGTCTGGAAGCTACCTCATAAGCCTCTTTTGTTGCATCCAGTGCACGTCTTGCACGGATGGCATCTCCGATCACGTGTGTCTCAGGTACAAGATCTTTGATCTTTTCTTCAAGTGGATTGTAATTGCGGAATCCCATGGAAAGGATAACGGAATCATATCCTCTTGTCTCATGACGTACTCCGTCAGCTGTCTCGTACTCTACACCGTCTTCATAGAATTTGCATACCTTTGCTCCGGTGATCTCTTTGATTCCGTAGTCCTCGAAATCTTTCATGAGATAGACTCTGTGCTCATGGATCACGTCTGCACCTACGGTATCACGGAACTCGATCACCGTTACATCATGCTCCTGCTCGCCCAGGAATGCAGCGGTCTCACATCCTACCATTCCACCGCCCACAACAAGAACTTTTTTGCCTGCTGGTCTCTTTCCGTCCAGAAGATCAGAACCGTGGATGATGGCCGGATTGTCGATTCCCTCGATAGGAAGGATCAGAGTCTTGGAACCCGTTGCGATGATCACACTGTCCGGTTTCTCCTCTTTGATAAGCTCCGGAGTTACCTCACAGTTCATCACGATCTTCACGCCGTCTTTCTGGCAGCGGTGGATATAGCTGCGGATCATGTTTGTGATATCACCTTTTCCTGGTGGATAAGCCGCAAGTCTCATGTTTCCGCCGAGAACATCTCCTGCTTCATAAAGTGTTACTTCGTGTCCTTTCTCTTTTGCGATAAATGCAGCGCAAAGTCCTGCAACACCACCGCCGATCACCATAACTTTCTTCGGATTCTCTGTCTTAGCAATTGGCTCTGCCTCATGTCCAAGGAACGGGTTGGTCAGACAGCAGATCGGGTTTCCTGCATACATGTTTGCAACACATCCCTGAAGACAGGCGATACATGGAGTCATATCCTCCAGACGCTCTTCCAGTGCTTTTTTCGGCATAGCAGGATCTGCAAGGCTCTGACGGCCAAATGCTACAAGGTCTGCTCTTCCTTCTTTTACCATCAGTTCTGCAAACTGTGGCTCTGTATACGTCCGACTGTGATCACGGAATGTTTACCGCACGTTTGATCTCCTCAACCTCTGATGCGGAGAATCCACCATGGATAACCGTCGGTGCCCACATAAATTCATCTTTGATATGAACGGCACGGGATACGTGGATGGCATCCAGTCCGCAGCTTTCCAGGTATGCTGCGATTCGCCGCGCTTGTCATGGATGTCAAGCGCCTGGAACCTCATCTGCACAGTTGATTCTTGCAAGGATCGCAATCCTGCCCTGTGTTGTTTTCTTGATCTCCTCAATGATCAGGCGTGAGAAACGCATGCGGTTCTCAAAAGCATCCGCCAAAACTCATCCACTCTCTTGTTTGTTCTTGGAGAGAGGAATGTGCTTACCAGATAGCCGTGTGCCATATGGATCTCAACAGCATCTGCACCTGCTTCCATGGCTCTTCTTGCTGCCTCGCCATATCCTTTGATCAGCTCATAAAACTTCCTCTGTTGTAAGCTGTTTCGGAATGTCACGTCCACATACAGACGGGATGCTGGTTGCTGCTGTGATCGGTGCTCCTGCGTTCTTTGCATTTCCTTCCGGACCTGCATTCTGAAGCTGGATGGAAACTTTTGCACCTTCCACATGGCATCCGTCAATAACTTTGCGGAAGCTCTCGATGGTAGAATCATCATAGAGACATGGTTTACGCGGGCCGCCTTTTGCGCCTTTGTGAACGACGGTAGCCTCGATAGTGATCAGGCCAAATCCGCCTTTTGCTCTTTCCTTATAATATGCAGCGGACTGCTCGCTCATAGTTCCGTCTGTATTTGCAAAGTTATTTCCCATTGGCGGAACAACGAAACGGTTTTTTACGGTCATAGGGCCGATCTCGATCGGCTGAAACATCGCATTGAATTTCATGTGGGTTCTCCTTTCTGATTAAAGTACCTCTGGCCAGGCTTCTTCCAGTACCTTCTTTGTGTTCTCGTATGTATGTTTTGCAGCATACTCGATACCTTTTTCAAGGTTTGCATCGCTGATAACCTCTACGCCGATAGCGTTTGGTTTAATTCCTTTTTCACGGATCATTTTCACGAACGGTACGGTTGTTCCGATTCCGGTTCCAGGAGCAAGGCGGTCATGCATGGACTCATCTCTTAAGATAGTTGTCGCATATGGTCTTTCCCATACATCGTTGATCTGGATGGATACGATCTTATCTGCCGGGATTCCCTCAAGTACAGAAAGTTCGATCGGCTGGTTTGCTCTTACCCAGTGCCATGTATCGAGGATCAGTTTTGCATTCTCGCAGTCAGCAGCTTTTACAACAGCCCAGCCTTTTTTTACATCCGGGATTCCGCTGTATGGCATTGGCTCAACGCCGATGATGTATTTGCCAGCTCTCTGGCAGAGCTCACGAAGTTTCTGTGCTGTATACTCCACAGAATAGTTCTCCATCAGTCCACAGTTGATCTGTTTTACGTTAAATAATTCACACATATGGAAGCAGAGCTGTTCTTTGTATTTCTGCTCGTAGGAACGATGCTCCTCTGCCCACTGTACGATATACTCAACCTCTGTTACCTTCATGTCATATTTATCCAGGATTGCCAGGATATCCTTATCGAAAAAGTCCCTCATTCAGGGCATCTACGTAGGTTTCCGCTCTCAGGCCGATTCCCTCATAGCCAGCTTCTTTGGCAGCTTTTACACGGTCCTCAAATTTGCACTGATCCCCAAGTGTCCAGGAACTGATTGTAATTGGAAATTCTTTTGACATGATAACTCCTCCTGAAAATATAAATAATTTTTTTTAGGTTTTTTTTAATTTATTTTGTTATCTTTTTTCTTATAAGCATTATATAACTTCGTTAAATACAAAACAAAATTGATTGTACCAGGAGAATTCATAGATTTTATCAATATATCGTGGTATACTATATAAAAACATTTTCACTGTACTGCCACCGTCACAGCAGTCAGACCGGCAATTCCTTCTGATCATCCGACTTCACTGGAATCTGCCTGAATAAAACATTCAGCTAAACTTACGAAAGGAGCTTCGAAAATGAACCTGTATCATCTTCGTTATTTCGTGACACTGGCGCATCTGGAACATTACACGAAAGCTGCTGATGTTCTGGCGATCACACAGCCAGTTTAAGTCATGCGATCTCTTCCCTGGAGGAAGAACTTGGAGTGAAATTATTTGAAAAAAACGGACGGAATGTTTCTCTCACCAAATATGGCAAGACTTTTCTGGGAGATGTGGAAGAAACCCTGAACCGGCTGGATTCCTCTGTAAACGGCCTCCAGCTTGCAGGAAAAGGAGAAGGGCAAATTGATGTGGCTTTTCTCAGGACCCTTGGAGTTGATTTTGTGCCGAAGATCATCCGCAATTTTCTCACCGCCAACGAAGGAAAACAGATCAATTTCAATCTGTTCTGTGACAAGGTTCTTACCGGCGATATCCTTACCGGGCTGAAAGAGAAGAAATATGATATCGGCTTCTGTTCCAAATTTGATGACGAACCGCTGATCGAGTTTATCCCGGTTGCCAAACAGGACCTGGTGGTTATTGTTCCGCCCGGCCATCCTCTTGCGGAGAAATCCGAGATCCATCTGGAGGAAACCCTTCCTTACAAACAGATCATTTTTAAGAAACGAAGTGGCTCCGCCAGATCATCGACCAGCTGTTTAAGAGTATCGGTCAGTACCCGGATGTGGCCTTTGAGATCGATGAGGACCAGGTTGCCGCAGGATTTGTTGCCAATGATTTCCGGCATCTGCATTGCCCCGGATATCCCATCCTTCATTCTTGATCTAGATCTGCCCTTGTTTCTCCAAGCTGGCAGAGAAATTTCTACATGGCCATGCTGAAAGATGTATACCATCCTCCGGTTGTGGAAGCCTTTAAGAAGTTTGTAATCGAGAAAACATCAAAAGAGATTTTCTATAAAACAAATTAAGAGCTTCGGGAGACCTTCCAAAGGAGATCTCCTGACAGCCAAAAAGACAGCTAAAAAAGACAGCTGTCCAATTCCGTCTTGTTTCTGTACGGTTTTATTTGGACAGCTGTCCTCTTTATTATGTAAGAATATTTCTGTTTCTGTAATCAGTAATTATTTATTCGCATCTGCCTCACGAAGTCTGTGGATCATCTCCTCACAGATCTCAAGCTCGCTCTTACCATCGGTCTCAATAACGATGTCGGCTGCTGCCTCGTATTTCGCACGACGTTTCTCCATCAGATCTGCGATGAACGGAACCGTCTTGTTGTTCTCAAGCAGCGGACGGTCATGGTTGTCTTTTACACGCTCCAGGATCGTCTCAGGTTTTGCGGTAAGGAGTACAACACGGCCGTTTTTCTTCATTTCAACAACGTTGCGCTCTCTCATGGGAACACCACCGCCACAGGATACGACAACATTGGACTGAGACTGCATCTCAATGAGAAGGTTTGTCTCAAGCTCACGGAAATACTCTTCTCCGTAAGTCTCAAAGATATCGGAAATGCTCATTCCCTGTCTCTCCACGATACACTGATCCATCTCCACAACATCCATAGCCAGCGCGTTCTTCAGATAATCAGAGATTGTGGATTTCCCTGCGCCCATGAATCCGATCAGGAAAATATTGTAGTTGAAAAGATTTCTGGACTGGATTCTCTTACTGTTCTGTGTGATGCTTGCGAAAACATCATTAACTTCTTTCTTATGGCGTCTGCCTTCCATTCTGGCTTCCAGCCATCCTTTCTGCTTCGCCTCCTGCTCCGGCTGCAGTACCGGAAGATTGTTGGCTTCCTTGTATACCATGATGTCCTCTACGATTCTGTTTCTCATAAGCAGTGCGTCCAGGATGATCTCATCGCACTGTCCAAGGCTCTCTCTTAATACTTCTAACTGGTTCATAACTTCTCCTTTGCTTCGTTCGTTGTATCACGGATTTCCGTCATCACTTTATCACTTTAAACCAAGTGTCTGTTCTTATTATACCAACTGGTCATTTTTATCTCAACCTAAACTTTTATTGAATTTGTCACATGTGATTCATAGATATTTTCTATGATTTTTTTCAGGGAATCCTGTCACATATCTTACCGAAGAATGAGCCCTGACACCCGGAATCACACTTCTTCCTCTGCCCTCATAACCAAAATCCTATTGAAATCTACAGTCAAACGGATATTCGCAATCCGCATTCGCTACACAGCTCTACACCGAATAACTGCTCCGCAGTTTATCAGGAGGATCACTCCTCCTGATACAAGCAACTCCCCCCCGCTGCTTATTGCTTTTCGCAAGTGAAGCAGGGGGACTTCCTTGATTCGATTAAAAAAATCTCTGCCCTATTATTACAAAAGCAGAGATTTTTTCATACAATTCTTTCACAGGTATTCTACTGTATCACTTCATAGATCCGGTAATGTTTGAAAATATAATCCCGAAACTGCTCCACAAGAGAACTTGGGTACCGTTTTTTCAACATACCCATGTATATGTAACGGCGGTAATGAAGATTCTCGATATTTAAGATCTTCACAGGCAGAGTATGGATCACCGGCACATCCGGCACGATTCCCACACCGAACCCTTCTGCCACCATTCCCGCGAGCGCCATCCTCCTCCACTTCAAAGCGGTTTCCGGTACGATCCCCTCTTTTTCAAAAAGTTCACGCACCACAAAATACAGCCCACTGGTAGGGGTAAAAGTCACCTGGGGATACTGGCCCAGTTCCTCTATGGTCACTGTATTTTTCCGGCAAGAGCATGATCTTCCGGTACAACAGCCACCAGTTTTTCTTCCGCTACCGGTACAAAACTGATCTCTTTTCCCCTTCCGCACGGGAGCAGAAGATCATGTCAAACTTTTCTTCTTTCAGGCCCCGGATCAGGTTCCCGGTAGCTGCATTCTGGAAATGAAAATCAATCTTCTTCCCTTCCTGCTCATCAAGAAACCCACGTACAAGTTCCGGAATAAATCTGCGTCCCTGGGTATGGATATATCCGATGGAAATGCTTCCGCCTGGAATCCTTGCCGCCTCCTGGATCCTCTCCACACCAAGATTCAGGATATGTAAGGAGTCCTGCACATATTTCAGAAACATTTCCCCGTATTTGGTCATGGTCACATTTCTTCCGTGACGCTCAAAAGTGGAACCTGGAGTTCTTTTTCCAGGTTGGAGATGGCATGGCTGAGGCTTGGCTGTGTAATATCCAGCCGCTTGGCTGCCTGGTATAATTTTCGATCTGGGCAAGCGTCACAAAATATGTGAGCTGATTTAAGTTCATATGTTAAAAAATCCTTTCTTTCCTCCGCTTAAGAGACTTTCCGGCAGGTAATTCAGCCTGCCTCGCTGCCTGGTCTGTTTCACATACCAAGGCTCAGGAGCTCTTTTCCCGCCGCAAGTCTCTCGTAAAACTGCTCATAAAAATCCCGGTTTCCATCATAAGGTTTCCGATAGAACTGGTTTACCACATACATATTCAGGTTTCGGATCAGGTCACTGTCCTCACTCTCATAGAGAACTTCCTGTACATCCAGAAGAAAATAATGCCAGTCACAGACAAATTTTTCGTAATTTTTGAAATCCGGTGTATCTACCCATTTCCGGACCTTGATCTTACTGCGGCTGGTCTTTTTGCACTCGTGGATCTGAAGGATGTACTTAAATCCACCATCCTCATAATATCTTCCCAGCGGAAACAGGCGGCAGAAACCCGGACGGAAGCTGTGGATGGAGCACCTCCCGTTTCCATCCAGAAATACGCATCGTTCCTCTGCGCCCGCCATCTTAAGATGCGGCAAAATGTTCCCGTCTGTAACGCCAAGTTCGATTTTTCCCGTGAGAAGCTGGTCCGCACTTAAATGAAGGCCCTGGCTTAACCGCCATACATCCAGCGGGTCCAACACAACGGAATCTCCCATTCCCGTACAGCAGTCAAAACAGCCTTTGCAGTCCTGGCAGTCTGCCTTTACCATGTCATTTGCTTCGTATAAACGGCCGTCGGAAATCTCCTCCAGCGTAACTTCCCGCCGCATCAGACCAGAGTCTCCAGTCCGGTACGCCCCAGTCCTCTGCCAGGCTTTTCACTCCGTCCAGAACCTCTTCTCTGGAGTAACCGTGGTCATCCAGGTAATCTCCGTCCATATCGTTGAGATACAGATAAAAACGTAAGGGCAAGTTCCAGATAATCTGGATCATCATCCTCCATATTCATAAGAAGCTCATTTTCCGCTCCGTTGATATCTCCCTCATCAGCAAGTCCGATAACCTTCTTAAAAAGATGATCTGCTTCTGTATAATCTGCCTCTGCTGCCGGAAGTGTATACTGTGGCATGTCTCCTTTAAGAAGAAGCCTTGTGATCAGTCTTGCGATATCCTGAATATTTCCTGACATTCTGTCATCCTGTAATCCCATATCCGTTTCCTCTCTTTCTGCTGTCCTGTTCTGCCAGATACCTGCTTTCTGACCGGCGCATCTATATCCAAATCTCCGGGTACCTGCTTCTGACAGCCAACTTATTTAATCCAGTCTGATTCCTGATAATGCCTGTGCAAATGCGTTGTTTACCGGCTCGTTGGCCTCTTTCTGCTGTTTTTTAAGATAACGCTGCACATCCCTTTTATTGACACCTGCACCTTCTTTGGCACGTCTTGCCTGGAAAGCTGAAAGCTTCTCTTTATATCCGCACTGGCATACAAAGGTCTCTTCTTTTCCCTTCAGAAGCATCTCCATCCGCTTGTGACATTTCGGGCAGCGCGCGTTGGTAGTTCTGGATACCGTCTCCCTGTATCCGCATTCTCTGTCCTCACATACCAGCATCTTCGCATTCTTTCCATTAACTGCCAAAAGGTGTTTGCCACAGTTGGGGCATTTCTTGTTTGTCATATTGTCATGGCGGAACGTTCCCTGTCCGCTCTTGATCTCATCTACGATCTCACAGGCATACTCACGGATCCCTGTGAGGAATTTATCCTGACGGAGTTTCCCGTTTGCGATATCGCTGAGTTTCATCTCCCAGTCTGCGGTAAGTTCCGGCTTCTTCAGTTCTTCCGGAACCAGTTCCAGGAGCTGTTTTGCCTTGGAGGTAATGTAGATCTCATTGCCTCTTTTTCCATCATAAAACTGTTAAAAAGTTTCTCGATGATATCGGCTCTTGTTGCTACTGTTCCAAGACCGCCGGTTTCGCCCAGAGTTTTTGCCGCCTTTTTGTCGTGGCTTTCCATAAAGTGGACCGGATTCTCCATGGCGCCAAGAAGTGTGGCCTCTGTAAATCTTGCAGGCGGTTTTGTCTGTCCATTTGTAAGGGATGCAGATTCCACAGTAAGAATCTGGCCTTCCGCAAGGGCCGGAAGCTTCTGGTCTTTCAGCCTGTCAGCCTCCTCTTCTTCCTCATCCTGACAGCCACCTTCATAGACTTCTCTCCATCCGGCGCTTTTTACGATTCGTCCGCTTGCGGCGAAAGTTTCTCCTGCTGCCGTTCCTTCCATGCTCACCTGCTCATATACAGCCGGCGGATACAGCACACTTAAGAAACGGCGGACTACCATATCATAAAATTTTTCCGTTCCTCATTTTGTCATATGATCCAGCTGTACAAACTGTTCTGTCGGAATAATTGCATGATGGTCACTGACTTTCTTATCATCCACAAAACTTGCATTGGCCTGGATTGGTTTGTTGGCAAGCACACCGGCAAGTTTCCGGTAAGGACCTGTTCCACATGCCTGAAGACGTTCTTTAATAGTAGGAACTACGTCTTTTCCGATATATCTGGAATCGGTCCTTGGATAAGTAAGAACCTTATGGTTCTCATAGAGCCGCTGCATGATGTTCAGCGTCTCTTTTGCGGAAAACCGTATTTCTGATTGGCCTCTCTCTGAAGAGTTGTCAGATCATAAAAGTCCCGGTGCATAAGTTTTCTTCGGCTTTCTGGAAACTTTTGTTACGGTAATGCTGCCTTTTCCGGCTTTTGTCTGGATCTCCTGGGCACGTTCCTTCTTAAATGTACGGAGGCTTCCGCTCTTTCCGTCACGCCAAGTCCAGCGCACGTTTCCTGCCTCAATAGTAATTCCGTAATAGCTTTCCGGTTTAAATTCCCGGATCTCCTGCTCTCTTCTTGCGATCATGGCAAGGGTCGGTGTCTGCACACGTCCGCAGGAAAGCTGTGCATTGTATTTACAGGTCAGCGCTCTGGTTCCGTTCATTCCCACCAACCAGTCTGCCTCTGCCCTTGCCTGTGCCGCACGGTAAAGATTATCATAATCATGACCATTCTTAAGGTGGGCAAAACCGTCACGGATCGCCTTGTCCGTTACCGATGAGATCCACAGACGTTTGATTGGTTTATGACAGTCTGCCTTTGCAAGGATCCATCTGGCTACCAGTTCTCCCTCTCGTCCGGCATCTGTGGCAATGATGATCTCCCCGATATCCTTCCGGTAAAGCTGGGTTTTTACTGCATTGTACTGTTTGGATGTCTGACGGATCACCACCAGTTTCATCTTCTCCGGCATCATGGGAAGAGTGGAAAGTTCCCATTTGGTATATTTTTTATCGTATTCTTCCGGATCTGCCAGGGTTACCAGATGTCCCAGTGCCCAGGTCACCACATAGTCTTTTCCTTCCAGGGTTCCGTTCCCTTTCTGGCTGCAGTGGAGGACTCTGGCAATGTCTCTGGCAACCGACGGTTTCTCTGCGATCACTAATGATTTCATATTTTTTTTATTTCACCTCATGCTCTTTGGAGCCTTCTCGATTACGCTCCAGGGTTCACCTATTATAGCATGAAAAAAGCACTTCGTCCAGAAAAGGGCCAAAGCCTTTTTCCGTCGAAATGCTCTTTATTTTTTGTGTTTTTTGTTTTTATTACGCGCATTTTCCGCTGATCTTATACTCACCCACCGACGTTACCTCACCAGATCACCGGCTGAACCAAGTTTCTGGCGGAGGGTACGGATATGTACATCTACGGTTCTGCTTTCCCCGTCAAATTCATATCCCCAGATCTGATTTAAAAGCTGAGTTCTGGAGAGAACCGTTCCACTGTTTTCAGAAGGAGACAAAGCATCTCATATTCTTTCAGTGTCAGATTCACTGGTTCCTGGTCAACCGTCACCTCATGTCTTCCCGGACACACATAAAGATTTTCCATGCGGTATTCCTCTGCGCCATTGTCCTCTGATCTCCGAAGAAGGGCCCGTACCCTGGAGATCAGTTCCATCATGCGGAACGGTTTCGGAATATAGTCATCTGCACCGCTGTCCAGGCCTACCACTGTATCAAATTCACTGCCTTTTGCAGTAAGCATGATCACCGGAAGTTTCCGGACATCCGGACGGATACGGATTTTCTTTAAAATAGACAGTCCGTCTTCTTCCGGAAGCATAATATCCAGAAGTACCAGAGAAGGCTGTTCTTTTTCCATCGCCTTCCAGAAAAGTGATGGCCGTTCAAATCCCTGTGCATCAAGGCCCTGACTGTTTAATGTATATACAACAAGTTCACGGATACTTTCGTCATCTTCCACCAGATATATCATAATTTTCCTCCAACTTCATTTTTCACCTGACAGTTGCAAGTATAAAGTGCCTTCGTAAAATCCAACATAGAAAAAAACGTTAAGTTATGTAAAATATAGAAATCCTTAAGAAATTTTAATTTGTAAAAGCCGGACGTCAATGTTATGATAAAGCTGACAGTTGTTTGGAGGTTTTTTATTATGTATTCTTTTATTGTGAATCCCAATTCAAGATCCGGAGAGGGGCGTAATGTCTGGAACCGGCTTCGCAGCATCATGGAAAGTCAGGGGGATTTCATATCAGTATTTTCTCACAGAATATGTGGGACACGCCACAGTGCTGGCGGAAAAGATCAGTGCCGCTGGAACGCCGGAAGATCCGGTAACGCTGGTAACTGTAGGCGGTGATGGCACAATTTACGAAGTACTTACCGGGATCCGTGATCTGTCTTCAGTCATCTTTGGATTTATTCCGGTTGGGTCCGGCAATGATTTCTGCCGCAGCATGGGCCTGCCATTTGATCCTTTTGAAGCACTTCACTCCATCCTTGAGAACAGAAGGACGATTTCCATGGATGTTCCTGTGATCCATCTTGGCAGCCATTCTTACCGGTTCGGCATCAGTGCGGGAATGGGTTACGATGCTGCAGTCTGCCAGGAAGTCCTGATCACCCCGGGGAAAAATTACGTTACTACCG
>ENA-OQAR01000286-OQAR01000286.1-human-gut-metagenome-genome-assembly--contig:-NODE-286-length-14793-cov-2.976613_pt1 | contig 14793 bp, 14 predicted proteins | sample MGYA00242738_ERZ504533 | MGnify/ENA primary metagenome ERZ504533 (study PRJEB26092, sample SAMD00036276) | human gut metagenome | host: Homo sapiens | study: EMG produced TPA metagenomics assembly of... | reverse complement strand
CCGGTTACATATAGATTGTCATTTTTTGTCAAATTTGCAAAGGTGTCCTGCAGGACTGACTTTTTTTTGTCAGTCCATAACTGTTTTTCCGTCTTTTTTTTCTGAAGTACGACGATTTTTTGAGCTTTCAAAAAACATAAACCTTATCTTTGCGGACAATACATTTTGTCCTTGGAAGCTCTGTAGCAGTATATTTCTTTGTAACGTATTTCCAGACTACTGTTTTCTTTGCATCCAGTCCTCTTACAGTCATGGATTCTTTGGAATTGGAATAGGAAGTTTTGGATTTAACGGTTGTAGCTGCAGGTTTGGCAGCCTGAGTCGGGATTGATATGATCAGTATTGAGAATACAAACAACAGTGACGTCAACAGGATTTGTTGGATTTTCTTCTTCATGTAAACACGCTCCTTTCTGATAAATGAGTGGTTGGGGGATATTGCAAATTATTTTTCTTTAATTATATCATATCTTTTTGAAGCCTGCATTAGTATTTACTTGTATGGAGAGTAATTATTCCATCACCGAAGGCGATTTCTAAAGATTTGAGTTTGAGAGCGTAACTGTGTGAAGGTGCTGAATCGTCATAGTTGCTATAGAATGTGGTATATTGTATACAATTTTACTGATTCCACATCCTTTACAGTACAAATATCTGCACTTCATAGAAATTTTTGGATGAAATCCATAGAAGAAATTTATAAAATTTGCTAATAAAACTGGATAAAAATGTGCATTTTATGTTACATTTAATAAGGTATATGTATTGAACTTATTTATCTGGTTTTTATTAGCCCTTTTTGAGTGCAGAGATGGAGGGAACGGATAAGAACAGATATCATAAGGATAAAAATTTTATCGTGAGGAAGGTGAGCAATTGGAAAACTATACTAAGTACAAACTGAAAAGCAGTGATGAACTTGCAGCAGTGCTTGACGGTAAGGACAACCTGTTTGTGATTGCCTGCAACAAATGTTTCAAAAGAATTTGAAACTGTTGACGAACCGGATTGTGACGAATTTCTGAAATTCGCTGCAGATCAGGGAAAGAATGTTACAGGCAGTGCGAAATTTGATTTCTTATGCAACAAGATGCACACAGAAAGAAAATTACAGGATCTGATTCCGGAAGGTACAGAGAATGTAGTAGTAATTTCCTGTGGCCTTGGTATTCAGACCGTTGCGGATCTGTCAGGTAAGCCGGTAGTTGCTGCAAGCAACACCCTTAACTACAGAGGTCATCATGGCATGGCACTTACCAAGAAGAGCTGTGACGCATGTGCGCAGTGTTATCTGAACATTACCGGAGGTGTCTGTCCGATCGTTGACTGTTCAAAGAGTCTTGTCAATGGACAGTGCGGTGGAGCAAAGAATGGAAAATGCGAAGTAGATCCGAACAAAGACTGTGCATGGGAGAAGATTTACCAGAGACTTGCAAAACAGGGACGTCTGGAAGAATTCTTAAACCAGCCTGTACAGGTTCGTGATTTCTCCAAAGTTAATTTCAAAGTGATCAACGACTATGTGAAGTCCATCAGAGAAGACAGACTGGACGGATATTATGGCGGTGTTCATCCGTCAGAACGTAAGGAATTCAGTGAGCATATCGCTCTGAAGAAATTCCCGGATCCGAAGACAGTTGTAATCTCCATGTCACAGCATCTGGGCGCACCGGCCAATCCGATCGTTCAGGTTGGTGACACTGTAAAAGTTGGTCAGAAGATCGGTGAAGCTGCCGGATTTATCAGTGCTCCGGTACATTCCAGCGTAAGCGGAACCGTAGTTGCTGTTGAACCGCGTATGCATGGCACACGTGGAAGCGAAGTGATGGCTGTTGTTATTGAATCGGATGGAAAAAATACTCTGCACGAATCCGTACAGCCACATGGTGATCTTGACAATCTTACTCCGGATGAGATCATTGATATCATCGTGAGCTGGAATCGTTGGTATGGGCGGTGCAGGTTTCCCGACCTGTGTCAAACTTAAACCTGCCAAACCGGTAGATACCATCCTTCTCAACGGATGTGAATGTGAGCCTCTGTTAACAGCAGACCACAGAGTACTCCTTGAGTATGCAGATGACATTATTTTTGGCCTGAAAGCAGTCCTTAAGACAACAGGTGCCGAGAAGGGTATCATCGTTATCGAGGACAATAAGCCGGATGCCATTGAATTAATGCAGAAAAAAAAGTTGCTGACATCGGAAACATGGAAGTATTTGTTGCAAGAACCAAATACCCGCAGGGTGCTGAGAAAACTCTCATTAAGCGCGTTATGGGAAGAAAGGTTCCGAGCGGCGGTCTCCCGGCAGATGTTGGCGTTATCGTAGATAATATCAGTACTGTAAAAGCAATCTCCGATGCAATCCAGAAGGGTATGCCTCTGATCGAGCGTGTTACAACAATAACAGGCGAGAAGATCAAGAATCCTGGCAACTTTATCATCAAGATCGGTACCAGCGTAAAAGAACTGATCGATTACTGCGGCGGATTTACAGATGACGATGTTTTGGTCAAGATGGGCGGCCCGATGATGGGATTCCCTCTGAATACTCTGGAAGTACCTATGATGAAGGGCTCCAACGGTATCATCGCCATTGATACAGACGAGACCAAAGAGCAGCCATGTATCAAGTGCGGACGCTGCGTGGACGTATGTCCGATGGAACTTTCTCCTCTGTATTTCGTAAAATATGCGAAAGAAGAGAACTGGCAGGGCATGAAGGACATGAATGTCATGGACTGTGTTGAGTGCAGATGCTGTCAGTATATCTGTTCTTCCAAGATTCCGATCATTAACAGTATCAAAGCCGGAAAAAATGCAGTAAGGGGGGATGAAGTGATATGTTGATTACCCCAGTTAAAAAAGCAAAAAGAAAACTATCGTATCACTGGCAGCCGGAAAAGAAAAGTTTTTTTATCATCAACTGCCATGATGCAAAGGAAGTTCGTTTTCCGGAAAAAGAAGCTGTTGAACTTCAGAAGGAGCTTTCCGCTGAAGGAAATGTGACAGGGGATCATGACAACGGATTATAATCTGTAATCCGGAAAATATGCAGTTACGTCTTCAGAAACATATGGATAAGATCAGGAAAGCGGATCTGGTCCTGGTATTCTCCTGTGGTGTTGGTGTACAGACCATCGCAGAATATCTGGAAGACAAGATGGTATGCGCAGCCTGCGATACATACCCGGTACCTGGTTTCCAGGGTGTAACACCGTTAGAATATAAATGTGACCAGTGTGGTGAGTGTTATCTGAACCTTACCGGCGGGATCTGCCCGATCACAGCATGCTCCAAGAGTCTTGTCAACGGCCAGTGCGGCGGTTCCAAGAATGGTAAATGCGAAGTGGACAGTGATATGGAGTGTGGATGGGAGCGCATCTACAGACGTCTGAAAGAGATCGGACGCCTTGACGTACTGAAATGCCCGACACAGATCCACAATTTTGCTACAGATGATGAAGTGAAATAACAGGTTAATCCTAAATTTTTAATGATTGGAGCAAATATAATATGAAAATGAAAGAATTATTCGATCGTGGTGAATTTGCAGTTTCAGCAGAAGTAGGACCGCCGAAAGGAATCCATGTAGATGAGCTGGTAGAAGAAGCCAAAACATACCTTACAGGTGTTCATGCAGTTAACGTAACAGATAACCAGTCTTCTGTTATGCGTCTTGGATCTCTTGCAATGTGTAAGGTTCTTAAAGATGCAGGCATGAATCCCATTTTCCAGCTTGCATGCCGTGACAGAAACCGTATCGCTCTGGAGTCTGATCTTCTCAGCGCAGCTATGTTTGGTATTGACAATATTCTCTGTCTTACCGGTGATCATACTAAAATGGGCGATCATCCTCAGGCAAAACCGGTATTCGACCTTGATTCCGTATCTCTTCTTCACACAGTGAAGCTTCTGGAGTCTGGCGTAGATCTTGGTGGAAACCAGCTTGTTGGAGAGCCTCCGAAATTCTCCAAGGGTGCTGTTGTTTCTCCATGCAGTGATTCTGTTGATGCACAGCTTGCGAAGATGGAGAGAAAGGTGCAGCAGGCGCTGACTATTTCCAGACACAGGCTGTATTCGAGCCGGAGAAATTTATCAAATTTATGGAAAAAGCAAAACAGTTCGGAAAACCTGTACAGGTTGGAATTATTATTCCGAAGTCCGCTGGAATGGCGAAATTCATGAATAACAATGTTGCCGGCATTCATGTTCCGGATGAGATGATCGAGGAGCTGAAGGCAGACAAAGAAAAGACAAAAGCTGGAATTACCGGTGTTGAGATCGCTGCACGTATTATCAAAGAGTGCAAGCCATACTGCCAGGGTGTTCATATCATGGCACTTGGCTGGGAGTCCAAGATTCCGGATCTGCTGAAATTAGCTGAAATCTAAAATTAAAATTACACGGGCCGTCTGAACCATGAATGCAGGAATCTGCGTTTGTGGAGGATGGCTCGTTTTTTGCTTACTATGAAAATAGTATTGTTTTAAACAGAAATAAACGATATAATTTTATTATTGGGAAGTGAACGGGAGGTACCGGGATGGAAAAGATTATCCCTTTGGAAATCTGTGCGGATATTAAGATCTATGATTATAAGAAAAAAAGTAAAATATGATGAGAAATAGGCTAAGGGTAAATGAATTTATTTATCCTTAGCCTAAATTATTAGCTTTGTTGATAATAATTATGCCGGTAAAGATGATCGTCTACCTGCTGCGCCAGGTGGTCCATTTCCTTTTGTGCATCAGCACCCATGGCAACATTATAAAAACGCATAGGAAAACTGCTTACTGAAGAAAGGATATGCGGGGGTCTGCGGTCTGGTAAAAGAGGTATTCCGTAATTGGGAAAATAAAAATATTGCTGTTGCCGGAACCGGCCTGAAAGCTGTCCATTACGTCATAAATCTCTTTTAAAAACGGGGAATACCCGTTAACTGACTGATCTTCAACTGGTTCTGCAGACTGAAAAACATAACGGATAAAATTTCACAACATTCTTTGGGATATTTGTGTCTGTCTGGACATGCATAATCCCCCAGCTTCCATGGGGCGAAGCTGCTTTTATACCATGGGGAAGAGGAATTTATGCCGATATTGCTATTTCTTTTCCGCGATTGAAAATAAGCACTGGGCAGGGAAAGACTCATGGCAAAGTGTTCAGGGAAATGAGCACTGAGATTTTCCACATGGGTATAATGATATTTATGAAATAATTCGCCCAGCCAATTCATGGCAGCGACGGAGGCTGGAGAGTTAATATATCCAGAGGTTGCCGTCAGCGTATCGTTAAAAAAACTGCCATTGTTTTGCACGATAAATGGCAATCCTGCATAGCTGTTCCATTCTCCGGATTTTGGAGAAAGACCACGTCCGGAGTCCATAAGCAAAGGATAGGGAAAAGAGGTTTTGGCCTGTATTGTATGGCAGACATTCAGAAACTCATCCCAGCTCCAGGCATCTTCCGCAGAAGTCGGAATGCGGATACCAAGGGAATGGAACAACTCCTTGTTATACAGAATACATAAAGTGGATTCCGTATAACCCAGATGATATAGCTTTCCCTGATAGGTTCCCTGTGTCACAATGGGAGACAGAAAAGAGGATAGGAAAGACGAATCCATATATCCATCAAACGGCAGCAGAGAATTCATATATGCCCAATAGGGGACATCAGGACCGTCCAGAGACAGAATATCCGGGGCATTTCCACTAGTAAAGCTCTGCAATAGCGAGTCACGCAGAGGAACCTTATCGTTGGTGAGAAAAGTCGGTGTTACGGAAAATTCGGAAGAGGTCAGATTAAATTGTTCGATCAGAGAGACCCAAAAATGTTTCTCATTATCTTCCATAGGACATAAATAAATTGATAGGTTTATTTTATCTTTGGAGCGGTCTGTTACAAAAGTGCCTTTTCCTTGCTGACGTATAATATATCCTTCAGATTCCAGACATTTTCAGGGCTTGTGTAACAGTGCTTTTACTTACATTTAAAAGTACGCATTTAATTCATTGTCGGAAGGGATGAGATCGCCGGGACGATAATATCCGCTTTCGATTTTCTGGACAAATTTCATTTTTTATAAGCATGTATTTTGGTGTTCTGGTGTTCATAAAATCCCTCGCATTTTGAAAAAGTGATTGACAATATATTTTTGCTATGCTAATATCATAGCATAAGTTATTCGAACAAACAAGAACAAATAAAAAAACTCTCTGCAAAAGCGGAGAGTTAAAAAATAAAACTGGTTAGTCGAACAACCGAACAACCAAAAGGAGGAGAAGATGAAAAAAACATTTTCAAAAGAGATATTGTTTGACAGAACACCGCGGGTCTTTAAGCGGGATGCAACGGAAGTCCGTTTTTTGCTGGGCGGAATCGGAACAGGTAATTTCTCTGTAAATTCAAGAGGAAAGTTCCTTGACTGGGAAATCTTTAACTGGCCTTCGAAAAATACGAAATTTCCCCTTTCCTTTTTTGCAATCCGTACGGAAAACAAAGAACTGGAAAGACCTATATCGAAAATTCTGGAATCGAGAATGGTTCCGCCATATACCAGCTCGCACGGATACCTTCAGGCTGAATTAGTAAATCTGCCAAGAATGGAAGATTCGGAACTGATTTGTGAATATCCTTTTGCAAGAGTGAATTTCAAAGATTCCGAATTGCCCGTAAAAGTGTCAATGGAAGCATATACACCGTTTATTCCTTTAAATACAGATGATTCCAGTATTCCCTGTGCAATTATCCGATACACGGTGAAAAATATTGCAGACTGTCCGACCAAAGTAAGCCTGGTAGGCACACTTCCCAATGCATCTGGTTTTGAAGGATATGATGTTATTGAGAACCTGAAGCTGGCCGACAGCGTAAAAAATGAATATCGGGAATTTGATGATGTGAAGGGATTGTATTATTCACCCGAACATTTGAAAGAGGATCATCTACGGTATGGAAACATGGCGATTCTGACCAGTGGATCCAAAGTAACCTATAAAACACAATGGTTTGACGGCGAATGGGTGGATGGAATACAGGATTTCTGGGATGACTTTACCAGTGATGGACGATTGGAAAAAGAGACCGTATCTGACAGTGTGGGGTGTGAATTTGCACAATTTCATAATTTCAGTTTCCTGAAAAGAAGAGAAAAGATCGGATCCATCGGAGCCTGGGAAGAACTTCAGCCAGGAGAAGAAAGAACTTTTGAATTTGTCATTACATGGTATTTTCCTAACAGAGTAAAGGCATGGATTGAATTTGATGAGGACTACGAGAAATTCCAGCGCGGTGAATACGGAACAGTGAGAAATTACTATGCAACAAAATTTACAGATGCATGGGATGTAGCAAAATATGTATACCATAATAAGGAACGACTGGAATCCGACAGCAGAAAATTTGCCGATGCTATGTTCCATAAGACTACATTACCTTATTATGTGGTGGATGCTCTGACTGCAAACATTACGAATCTTCGAAGTAATTTATGTTTCCGGCTGGAAGATGGAACCTTTGCCGGATTTGAAGGGATACGAGACTATATAGGCTGCGGTTACGGTAGTGTGCCTCATGTATGGAATTATGCACAGACGGTTGCATTTCTGTTCCCGGATCTTGAAAAAACAATGCGTAATGTAGAAATTTTTGAGAGAAACAGATGAGACAGGATGTATGTCTACACGAATGTTTTCCGTATTTGATCAGGACGGTATGCAATGGTTCCGGCCTGTGATGGAGAACTTGGAAGTGTTGTTCGTGTCTACCGGGATTTCAAGAATCTCGGGGATGTGGAATTTTTAAAGACCATTTGGCCCAAAGTAGTGTTGGCAATGGAATATGCCCTGAAACAATGGGATCTGGATGGAGACGATGTACTGGATGGTCAGCAGAATACAACCTATGATATTGAATTCTACGGGCCGAATCCTATGACGGACAGTATCTTCCTGGCAGCACTGAAATGCTGTGAAGAAATGGCTGAGATCGTAGGGGATGAAGAACATCATCAGTTATACGCAGATGCTTACGCAAAAGGAGCTGCAAGAGCCGATGAACTGATGTTTGACGGGGAATATTATATTCAGGTACAGAAGGAGATTGATAAATATAAATATCAATTCGGAAAAGGCTGCCTGTCAGATCAGCTTCTCGGACAGTTTCTGGCATATATGGCCGGAATCGGGGAAATTTTACCGAAAGAGCATGTAAAATCTGCGATGGAATCCGTATTCAAGTATAATTACAAAACGGATTTTTATCATACGGACAGTGTGCACAGAGCATATGCAATCAATGAAGAGCATGGAATGGTAGTAGCTACCTGGCCGAAAGGCGGCAGGCCTAAATTCCCGTTATCCTATGCCGGAGAGGTGTGGACAGGAGTAGAGTATGAAGTAGCCGTTAATCTGATTTATTCAGGTTGTGTAGAAGAGGGTCTGACGGTGGTAAAGTCAATTCGGGATCGTTATGACGGATACAAGAGGAATCCGTTCAGCGAGATCGAGTCCGGTCATCATTATTGCAGGGCAATGGCAGCTGGGGAGTGCTGAATGCATTATTGGGACTGCAAGTGATATGTATCGCGGAACCTTGTCATTCCATCCTGCAATAGAAGGTGAAATGTCCAGCTTCTTCATTTGTGGAAAAAGCATGGGGTATCTACAGTCAGAAGGAAGAGAATGGGAAAATGTGCAAACATATTGACATCCTATATGGGACGTTAGATGATATTCATCTACAAGAATAAGGGGGGGTACAATTATGATGAAAAGTATTTGGAGGAAAATGATGGCACTGACTTGTGCGGCCGCTACGCTGTTTACAATGGCAGGATGCGGAAATGCAGAAGGGACTGAAGGCGGTGCAGAGACGATGGAAAGCTCTACGACCGCAGATGAGTCCGGACAGATTACGATCGAGTTTGCAGAGCATGTTGCTGATATTCAGGCACAGGAGCCGCATCTGCAGAAGATTATCACCGCCTTTGAAGAAAGCCATCCGGGGATTAAAATTGATATTACGGGCAAAGAAGTGTCCGAGCATAAGACACAGATGACTTTACTGGCAGGAGAAAATAAGCTTCCGGATGTATTTTGGCTGGAGCAGGCAACCGCAAAGGAGTTTGCACAGAATGGGTATTTATATGATCTGACGGATGCATTGGATCAGTATGGTATCAATGACAGCCTTCTTCCCGGACTGGTGCATGCATGTACCGTTGATGGCAAAGATATGGGAATGCCCAGTGAAGTTATGATGGTAGGATTTTATTATAACAAAGATCTCTTCCAGCAGGCAGGAATCGAAAAAGCGCCTGTTACCTATGAAGAGTTCCTGGATGTGGTAGATAAGCTCAATGCAGCCGGAATCACACCGCTGACGTGGGGGCGCAGGATAATTACAGTATCTGGGCATTTGAGACAATGCTGGCAAGATATGGATTCTTTGAAAAGCTTGACGGCCTGAGGGACGGAAGCATTTCCTGGAATAACGAAGATTTTATTCACTATTTTGAAAAAGTAGAAGAAATGCGTGAAAAGGGAACTTTCACAAAGGACATTTCCAATATGGGATATTTTGAAGCAAAAGAGCAGTTCCTGGGTGGAAATGCAGCAATGTTCAATTCCGGAGCATGGGATATCGGTGAATTTGAGAAAAGTGATATGGCTTCTAAAATCGGATTCTTCTGGGGACCTACCTTTTCCGACAGCCAGTATGAGCAGCAGATCGGAATCAAGGCATCCGGCGGTGTTTATGTAGTATCTTCAAAGGCAGCAGAAGATCCTGCGTTGTTAGATGCAATTATGCAGTTCTGGCAGTTCTATTACGGCGAAGAGGGAACCAGGATCATTGCTGAGGATACTGCGACATTACCGTGCTCTACATATAATGGACAGATTGATGAGAGCCAGCATCCTGTACTTTCCACGATGATCACGGCATTAAATGATGATTGGAAAGCAGTAACGGAGCCGTTTAATTCACTTTCATCCAATGTGGCATATGGATATTTTGATGCTACCTTCGGTGTTATGACCGGCGTTTACACACCGGAAGAAGCAGCTGATTATGTAGAAAATTTACAAAGTGCTGAAGATAAAATCAAAGGAACGGTATGAAATTAAGTAATACCGTTCTTCTCTATAAAATGGAAAGGGAGAAAGCTATGTATTGGTTGAGTACAAAGAAAGCAAAAATCATTATGCTGCTTCCGACTCTTATGATTTATGCAGTATTTATTATTATTCCTGTGTTTATCGCAATTTATTATAGCTTTACGGACTACAGTGGTCTTGGAAAAGCATCCTTTGTGGGAATAAAAAAACTATATTGCTATGTTCCATGATAAGCTATTTCTGATCGCATTGAAAAATACATTTTTTGGTATTGTTGTTCAGTGTGATATTCCTGATCATTGGATCTTTTATGGCAGCATTATTGATGAACAAGAATTTTCATGGAAACGCATTTTTTAAAATGGTGATTTTTGCTCCCTACGTCATAGCACCTATTATCATAGGAATTATCTGGGGATATATCCTGAATCCTAATTATGGGCTGGTAAATAGTGTATTGCGTAAAATAGGACTGGATATGCTTGCGATTGAATGGATCGGTGGAACTAAATGGTCTCCATTGTCGTTGGCAATGGTATTCACATGGCAGGTACTGGGTTTCCATGGAACTATTTTTTTATCCGGAATCAAAGCAATACCGGGAGATATTTACGAAGCTTGTGATATGGATGGAGCCAATTTGTTACAACGCTTGTTTTATGTGACAATTCCTATGCTGAAAGAGACTTTTATTATTAATATTGTTCTGGCGGTAACAGGCGTATTTAAAATATATGAACTGGTATATCAGATGACAGGCGGAGGACCTGCTCATGAGTCGGAGCTGCTTACCTCATATATGTATTTTACAGTATTTACATCCAGAAGGTATGGATATGGAATGGCAATTGCGGTTGCAATTCTGTTGCTTTCAATTCTGGGCTCGTTTTCCTATATTAAGATCACAACGAGGAAGCAAAGGAGTTAAATATGAGAAACAAGAGAATATCGATAAAAAAAAGTCATTTTTTACATATGTCTGCTGGGATTGATTATTCTTTTTGGTCATGCCCATACTGTGGGCTATGTTGCTTTCATTAAAGACAAATAATGAGATTGTCAACAGCCCACTTTCTTTGCCGCAGACAATAAGATTTGAGAATTATCAGCGTGCGATTGATACTATTGATTTTTCCAGAATGTATTTTAACACGATTTTACTGGTAGTAGTATCTACTTTTTTCAGTATTTTATTTACTTTTATGAGTTCGTTTCGCAATTTTCCAGAATGGTTTTTCGAAACCACAAGACATCAGAAACATTGTATCTTTTCCTGCTGATCGGGATTGGCATCCCTATTTATGTACTGCTGTTTCCGGTATATCGGATTGATTCACTGATGGGAATCCTTGGAACACGGTTGGGACTGATCTTACCGTATGTTGCAGTGAATATCTCGTTCAATACCTTACTGTTTACCGGGTTTTTGAGAGATATCCCCCGGAGAATTGGAAGAAGCAGCAATTATCGACGGCTGCAATCTATTTAACCTATGTACCAAAGTGGTGATTCCGGTTATGAAACCCACGTTCGTGACGATCATTATTTTTAATGCAGTTTATATTTACAATGAGTTCCCGTTTGCATCAACCTTTATTCAGAATAATGTCTTAAACACCGTGTCGTTAATGACATCTATGTTTAAAGGACAATATTCCATGGATTACAGTGGGATCATTGCAGCGAGTCTGATGATCATACTTCCTGAATTAGTATTTTATGTCATTTTGCAGAAGTATATTATAAGTGGTATGACTGCAGGAGCAGTGAAAGGATAAGAAAATGAGAGAAATCGTAAGACCATCCCTACATTTTACACCACAGAAAGGCTGGATCAATGACCCTAATGGATTAGTGTTTTTTAAAGGACAATATCATATATTTTATCAGTATAATCCGTACCATGATAGCTGGGACAGTATGCACTGGGGGCATGCGGTAAGCCGGGACCTGATACACTGGGACGAATTGGAACCGGCACTGGTCCCCGATATGCCCTATGATAACGATAAAAACGGTGGATGCTTTTCCGGATCGGTTGTTGTACAGGATAATCAGCTATTTTTATTCTATACAGGAAGAACGGAAGATGAAACCGGTATTTTTGAGACGCAAAATCTTGCGGTGTCAAAGGATGGGAGACATTTCGTAAAGATAGAAGAAAACCCGTTGATAAATGAAGTCCCGGAAAAGGGAGGAAGAGATTTTCGAGATCCCAAGGTGTTTTTCGCGCAAGGAAAATGGAGAATGATCTGCGGAGGATCCACCGGAAGAATTGAACATCCAGAGAGCCGCGGAAGAATTTATCTTTTCTCTTCTACCGATCTGTATCATTGGACGTATAGCGGAATTTTGTACGAAGCAGAGCCTGGTGAGGGCAGAATGTTTGAATGTCCGGATGCCTTCTGCCTTGACGATGTCTGGTTTTTGACAGCTTCGCCGATGTATGAAAAAGACAGTGCAACGACGCTATATCTGTCCGGACAGGTGGATTTTGACAAATGTGAATTCCATAAAAAGATAAGCGGAACCTTGGATCTTGGAACTCATTATTATGCAGCACAGACATATCCGGTATTGAATGGGGAAATTCGGTCTGTTGCCTGGCTGGGAGGCTGGTTGTGGATGCCCTGGATCCGGGATTTCGGTCCCAAGGAAGGGTATCGTGGAATACTGGATGTATCACGAGTATGGTATTTAGATGATAACAGGCGTTTGTGTGCAAAAGTGGCTGATAAAGTGAAAGATGAGATGAAGCTCTTCCGCAGAACATTGGAAAAACATTGGACCGGTGAAAACATACCACCGCAAAGTCAGCCAGTAATGGTGGAATTGAAGGGAAAGCTGCCGGGAGATGGAGAGTTATTGTGCATTGATCTATATGATACAGATAGACATACCGTGACAATATGCTTTGATTATTCAAAGAAAGAAATGACCGTGAATTATAACCGGGCAGACACAGCTTCCAGATATGGTATACGAACTGTTTCCTGTGAAATGATGGAAAAAGAAACAGATATTGATATCCTCATAGACGGAAATACATTTACATTATTGTGGGAGCATGGTCTGTATCGTTATACAGGAAAATTATACCCACAAGGAAATATAGGCGTAGATATAAAATATAGGGCAAAACGGCATTATGATATTACCTCTCTGGGAGAGATATTGATTGATTTTACCGGGAAAAAAGAGAGTGAAAGACAAACATTGTCTTATACACAAAAATCCGGGAGGTGCACCTGCTAATGTTGTGGTCGCGGCACAACGGCTGGGTGCCCAAACAGCATTTATCGGAAAAGTAGGAGAAGATTTCCTGGGTGATTTCTTAAAGGAAACACTGGATAAATGCGGTGTATCAACCGAAGGATTAATAAGTGATGCTGACTATTTTACAACACTTGCTTTTGTTAAACTGGCAGATAACGGAGAACGAAATTTTGCGTTTGCCAGAAAACCCGGAGCAGATATCAGACTGAAGGCTGAGGAAGTACGGAAAGATATAATCTGCCAAAGCCGTATTTTTCATGTAGGATCTTTGTCGTTAACAGATGAACTATCCAGAAATGCAGAGTTTATTGCATTAAAAGCTGCGAAAAATAATGGAATAATTATTTCTTATGATCCGAATTACAGAGCCAGTTTGTGGGATTCACAGGAAGAAGCCTGTAAATGGATGAGAAGTATTTTAGAATATGCAGATATCGTTAAAGTATCAGAAGAAGAGATTGAGCTCTTAACAGGTTATACGGATGTTCGGAAAGCAGCAGAGAGCATAACAGAGTATGGTGCAAAAATAGTACTCATTACTTTAGGCGAAAAAGGATCGTTTGTATATCTGCAGGATCAGCAGGAAGCATATGTTTCAGGTTATTCCAGCAAAGTTGTGGATACCACCGGTGCCGGAGATTCTTTTATGGGAGGCTTTTTATATAAGATTTGTGAATCCGGTAAGCGTATAGAAGAATATTCTTTACAGGAAATGATAGAATGTGTCCGCTTTGGAAATGCGATGGCTTCCCTATGTGTTGAGAGAGAAGGAGCAATACCTGCGATGCCTGTAATGGAAGAAGCAATTTTCGATCTCGTCGTGGCTCAAAACGCAGTCCAAGAAGGATTTGTGCCAGACATCATCAGTTCCGATAACAATGCATCCAGTTGGTTTCTTCAACCCCTTCATTCCCTTCCCCGCATTCTCTCAAAATATGTAGATTTCGGGATGAGTTTAGAAAGTGTGCTCTTAACAGCAACAAAGAAACCAGCACATCTCATTGGCCATCCTGAATTAGGAACGCTGAAGGTCGGTACGCCTGCAGATCTTGTAATTTTTAAAGATAAAAGAAAACAAGTCCCCTATGAAGATTGCAATGGTCATACCTTCATTGGCCATCATGTTCTTGTACCTCAAATGACATTTAAAGATGGTCGCTGCGTCTATTGTCAAGCTGACTTCCAATAAGTAAACAAAAGCTTGTGCACTCCAACCTATCAGGAGCCGCCAGGCTTTTGTTTCATCATAGAGAGATTTTTGCAATGCATCGATTACATCAATCCTTCTTGCCTCACAATCCAATATATTTAATTTGAATTTTAGATAATATCATGATATATTATCTTTAAAATTAATTTTCCAGGAGGTGCCATGGATACTGATTTGATTCG
>ENA-OQAR01000285-OQAR01000285.1-human-gut-metagenome-genome-assembly--contig:-NODE-285-length-14799-cov-3.138700_pt1 | contig 14799 bp, 22 predicted proteins | sample MGYA00242738_ERZ504533 | MGnify/ENA primary metagenome ERZ504533 (study PRJEB26092, sample SAMD00036276) | human gut metagenome | host: Homo sapiens | study: EMG produced TPA metagenomics assembly of... | reverse complement strand
ATTCACTGTCTGAGCGAAGCGAGTTTGAATTTTCCGGCATGGTTTTAGCAAATTTCCGGAGCTTAGTATTCCTGCCTCCGCAGCCGTATCAGAAAACAAATATTTTCCTGCGCGTCCCCATACTCGCCACCTAAAGAAGCGCAAAAAGACCCCCGGAGAATCCCCGGGAGTCTTAAATTGCTAAAATCTATTATGCTAATTTCATCGGGTTGATCTTCACACCAGGTCCCATTGTCGGAGCAATAACAACGCTCTTTAAATACTGACCTTTCAGTGTGCTTGGTCTAGCCTTAACGATAGCATCGATCAGCGTCTGGAAGTTGTCGCTTAACTGTTCCTCTGTAAAGGATGCTTTACCAACCGGAACATGAATGATGTTGGTTTTATCAAGACGGTACTCAATCTTACCTGCTTTGATATCGTGAACTGCTTTAGTAACGTCCATTGTTACTGTACCAGCTTTCGGGTTTGGCATTAAACCTTTCGGTCAAGTACACGACCAAGACGACCTACAACACCCATCATATCTGGAGTTGCAACAACAACGTCAAAGTCTAACCATCCTTCGTTCTGGATCTTCGGAATAAGATCCTCAGCTCCTACGAATTCAGCACCTGCTGCTTTTGCTTCTTCAGCTTTAGCATCTTTAGCGAATACTAAAACACGAACTTTTTTACCAGTACCATGTGGCAGAACTACTGCACCACGGATCTGCTGGTCTGCATGACGTCCATCGCAGCCTGTACGGATATGAACTTCGATAGTTTCGTCAAATTTAGCAACTGCAGCTTTTTTAACTAAGCTGATAGCTTCTGCGGTATCATATAATGTAGCGCGGTCTACTGCTTTAGCAGCTTCCACGTATTTCTTTCCTCGTTTCATTTCTATAACCTCCTGTGGTATTTGCGGGGAACGCCCTCCCACTTACTATTTAATATTAAAATTAATCAACTACTTCGATTCCCATACTTCTTGCAGTACCAGCGATCATGCTCATAGCTGCTTCAAGGGATGCTGCATTTAAGTCTTTCATCTTAAGTTCAGCGATTTCCTGAACCTGAGCTTTAGTAACCTTAGCAACTTTTGTCTTGTTCGGTACGCCGGAACCGGATTTGATCTTAGCAGCTTTCTTAAGAAGAACTGCAGCCGGCGGAGTTTTGGTTATGAAGCTGAAACTTCTGTCTGCATAAACAGTGATAACTACAGGAATGATTAAGTCTCCCTGATCTGCTGTTCTTGCATTGAACTCTTTTGTGAACTGAACGATATTTACACCGTGCTGTCCAAGAGCTGGACCTACAGGTGGTGCTGGAGTTGCTTTACCAGCCGGAATCTGTAATTTGATATATCCTGTTACTTTCTTTGCCATTTTTCGGCACCTCCTATGTGGTATTGGCGGGGGTTTATGGTCCCTCCCACGATATTGTTACCTTTGCTTGTTACATCTGTTTGATTTCTGCGAAACTAATTTCTACCGGCGTTTCGCGGCCGAAAAGTTCAACATTGATCGTTGCTGTCTGTTTCTGCACATTAAGGGCAGTGATAACACCAACGGTATCTTTCCAGGCACCGCCTGTGACAACAACTGTATCACCCTCTGCGAAATCGACCTGAATTTCCTCTTTCTTGATACCAAGAGGAAGCATCTCTTCCTCGGTCAACGGTACCGGCTTGGACCCTGGTCCAACGAAGCCTGTCACACCTCTGGTGTTACGGACAACATACCATGTATCGTCATTCATAACCATGTTGAGAAGTACATAGCCAGGAAACATTTTCTTCTGAACCTGTTTCAGAGCCCCGTTTTTCAGCTCAGCCACTTCCTGCAGCGGAACACGAACTTCAAGGATCTGGTCTTCCAGGTGTCTGTTTTCGATGGTTTTTTCAATATCGACTTTTTACTTTGTTCTCATACCCGGAATAAGTATGAACAACATACCATTTCGCTTCTGACATACAATCACCTTATCCTTATTTCATTAAAAGATTAATGCCTTCGAGAATAAATGAATCCATGACGCTGATCAGTACGCAAAGCACGATCGACACGCAAACTACCACGATAGTCTGCTTAATCAGTTCATTGCGGTCTGTCCAGACAATCTTCCTGAATTCTGACTGAAGTCCCTGAAACCAACTCTTCTTCTGGCTCTTGCCAGCAGATTTTTCATTTCCTTGCATAGCCTGACCTCACAATTCTCTGTGAGTAACTGTTTCGTCCAGTTACCTTGGATTACTTTGTTTCCTTATGCAGAGTGTGTTTGCGGCAGAACTTACAATATTTCTGAGTTTCCATTCTCTCAGGATGGTTCTTTTTCTCCTTAGTCATATTGTAGTTACGCTGCTTGCACTCGGTACATGCTAATGTAATCTTAACGCGCACAACTTCCACCTCCAGTGTTTTCATTTGCATGGTCATTTTCCTCATGCCGGACGATGTATCCGTCATCTTTTCGGGCATAAAAAAAAGACCTAACTTCCATGTCGCTTGTCAAGTTTATCACACATGGCATACCTAAGTCAAGTCTTTTTCTTATTATTTATGCCTATATTTCATCGCATATTTTTTACAGGAAACGCAGCTATCCGACGCCGTATGGTATTTCTTCTGAGAATACCCATATCCTTTTCTCCGATCTGCCATAGAGTGTGTCTGAAAAATCATTCCCGCAATCTACACGCCCCACTTTGTGGGATATTTCACCCGAATTCAGTTGCCGTAGCCCGCTACGCGCCCTCATCCGGGCAAAATATCACACAAATTGTGACGCACATCTTGCAGAAAGCCTTTTTCAGACACACTCTAGCTCTCCAGAAATATTTTTTCTTTTGTTGAACTTTATCAGAAGTAATCATATCCTCCATGGATATCTACAATACTTCCATTCATGTAGTTATTGGTAAGTATACTGTACGCCATATCTGCCACGTCTTTTTATCTCACCGATCTGTGCAGTGCGATCTTGCGGTTGATGCGTTCGTAGCTTTCCGGTGTGCGGTTCTCATGCCAGGGCGTCTGGATGAAACCGGGGGCAATTGCATTGACTGTGATGCCTTTTTGGCTCAAATTCCTTTACCAGCGATTTGGTAAGGAAGTGGATGGCAGCCTTGGTCACGCCGTATACCAGAGAGGAGGAGTATGCCTGCTGCCCTGCATAGGAACCCATGAAGAGTATTCTTCCGCCCTCTGTCATAACAGGCATAAATTCTTTGACCATAAATACAGGTACAGACAGGTTGGTATTTACGATCTTATTCCATTCCTCGAAAGTGTAATCCTGAAATTTATCGTAAGTGCTGATTCCCGCATTGCTGATCAGCCAGTCTACGTGTCCTGCTTTCTCTTTTACTTCTCCGACGAAATTCATCATATCGTCATAGGAAGACATGTCCGCTTTCAGAATAATAAGCTTCTCCTGGTCTTCCGGTTTCAGGCTGTCCCAGAATTCATTGGCTTTATATGCATTGTGAGCGTAAGTGGCAAAGATCATATCATCTTCTGCTGAGTTTGCCAGTATCTTCTCCACAATACCGCGTCCGATTCCGGAGGTGCCGCCTGTGATCACTGTTACCTTGCTCATTTTGTATTCCCTCTTTTTATTCATCTATAATACAGACAGATCTGTTCTCTGTCATGCGGGAGTCTCCCCACTTCCATAAAACGGACTGCCTGCAAAAAATTCCTTCTATAATTATATATTCCACATTACCGAAATATATTCTTCACTCCTACAATTCCATCAGTCTGTCATAAACTTCCTTCGGTGCATATGGCTGCTGATTATGGATCGGTTCACCCAGACAGGTCTTGGGATATGCAAAAGTTCCATGCTCCAGCATAACTTCCAGAAGTTTCGGGCCTTCCCCTTCCAGAAATTCCGGTGCTTCTTCTCTGACTGCATCGCAGAGCATTCTCAGTGCGGGAATGCCGTAAGCCTTTGCCACCTCTGCGAAATACAAGAAGCAAAACCGCAGCCGTCTGTGGTTCCTGCGAACAGACAGTCAAAATAATCTCTCTGCAGGTGACGGATCATGCCAAGTGCTTCATTATTCATAACCATGATCTTAACAGGAAGATTCTCTCTCTTCACCCACTCCAGTTCCTGGATATTCATCTGGAGTGCACCGTCTCCGCAGATGCAGGCGGTCGGTTTTCCGGTTGCATAATACGCTCCGATAGCTGCCGGAAGCCCGTAGCCCATAGCTCCATGTCCGCCGGAGAAGAGAAGTTTCTGTCCTTCATGATTCTTGAATGACTGGTAACTCCACACCATATGCTGTCCTACATCCACTGCGATTGCGGAGGTATCCTCCAGCATATCACTGAGGTCTGCGATCATACGGTTCGGATATCTTTCTGGTGTGGCATCATCAACTGCCTGAAGATTTTCTTTAATCTCTGTGCAGACATTCAACCAGTCACTTACACCCTCTATATCAGGATCATCCACTTTTGCAAGACAATCAATCACTGCTCCTGTCTCTGCCTGAAGCTTTACCTCATTCTCACCATTCTCATGGATATCTCTCTGAAGATTGTATGGATCAATATCTATACGTATGATCTTTGCACCTCTGGCAAATTCATGTACTTTGGTTCCGATCTGTCTGGTACACAGAGAAATGCCAAAACAGAGAAGCAGATCGCTTTTTGCATTGGCGATCATATTTGCATAACGGTGTCCATAGGCACCGCCGATGCATCCGAAATTCAGCGGATGGTCGTATCCCAGAACTGATTTCGCCAGAACACTGGTGATGATCGGAATCTGTCTCTTCTGTGCAAAGCGGATCAGTTTCTGCTGGCTGAAGCTGCTGTCCACGCCATGGCCCAGCATGATCACCGGACGTTTTGCCTGTTCCAGTGCTTCCAGAATCGTATCTGCGCCTGCTGTGCTGCAGCTGCATCTGTATGTTTGTCCTCAAAAGTCATGTCATAGACCGGATTCTCCACTTCACTTCTCTGGATATTCATGGGAAGATCGATGAGCACCGGTCCTCTGCGTCCTGTGGTTGCAATATGGTATGCTTTATTTAATTCCTCCACAATGTCCTCAGGGTTTCGTATCTGAACAGCATATTTGGTAATCGGTTTCGCCATTGCCACAATATCTGTCTCCTGAAATCCCTGCTGACGCAGCCCCTTAATCCCTGAATACTCATAAGTGTTCAGCTGTCCTGTGAGAAAGATCACAGGCAGGGAATCATAATAAGCATCTGCCACACCGCTCAGAAGGTTGATGGCTCCCGGTCCGCTGGTAGCATAGGCGCAGGCACATTCTTCCTTCGCCTGTGCGTATCCGCAGGCTGCAAAAGCTGCCCCCTGTTCATTGTAACTGGAATGATTCTCTGTCTCCGGATTTCTTTCAATGGAATCTACCAGATGTGCGATCATCGTTCCCTGGTATCCAAAGAAATGACGGATTCCTTTTTTCTGCAAAAACGTAACAATATAATCTGAAAGTTTCATGTTCCCTCCCGTCAGATCAGCGTGCCGATCTTACTTCTCTGTACTGTCTTTCCTGTTTTCTCCAGTACGTCTACATAAATGTCAAAAATCTCTTCGTCCTCTGCAAAGAGTTCGTTCTTCTGCAGACTCTTCTGCATCATCTTGAAATAGGGACGAAATACCCTCTCAAGTGTCATATAATCTTCATTCTTATACAAGTTCTTAATGTAGTCTTTCTGCTTCTCATAGGAAACACTCAGATTCATGCGCTCCCCACAGAACTCTACATAATCCCAGCATTCATTGAAGTAGTCTTTGTGCCGCCTGCTTCTGGCAAGTTTGCGGGCATTTTTCATTCGCTCTTTACAGTATTTCTCAAAGTTTCCGGATTCTTTCCAGAACTGTGTATAGCTTACCCTCGCACTGACCACCAGCGCAATGGGTGTCACATAGCGGGGTTCCTTTGCATCTTTATAATTCTTTCCATAGCTTATGGTAAGATACTCTGCGGTTTTTGCCGGAACCTGGAGTTCTGCACCTTCCAGAGTGACACGTCTACTCTCCGCAAAAATTTCTGCAGGAAAAATGGTAGTCTGTTTTCTTCTTTTGAGGATATATTTATTTGCTCCGGGCTGCTGGCAGGATCTGACAAGCCTGTCATACAAATGTGCAGCCTGTCCCTGCGCCCGGTTATCATGCACTGCAGCCGCATAATTGTACGGTTCACCCTGCTCCTGAAATTTCTATCTGCATAGTTGATATGACAGAGCTCTGTCCATGCATTCTCATCTCTGGATAATCTGCGTTCTGCTTTTACAGAAGCTGCCGGCGTTCTGAGCGGAAAAATACTGACTCCTATTCCCGGGAATGCGTAGTCTCTGGTGTTGTCCAGATTCAGGCACAGAGTATCTGTATTGGTGTATCTCAGATAAAATCCTGAGAACCATTTGTGGCTCTTCATGGATTCCAGTGCTCTCTTTTCCCTTGGATCTTCATCCACAGCCAGACGGAACCGTTCCATATCCGCTGTTTTCATCAGCACAACTCCAAACATGGGATTCTGTGGGAAAGGATGCCCTTCCACTGCGCAGAGTGTCAGTCGTGGAGAGAGGTAATATTCTATTTTATTCCGGCGGCATATTTCATCGATTTCCTGTAATAATGATAAAATCACCTTTTGTTTTTTGTTCAACTCTTTACTCCATTTCTATTGATGTCACTTAACAGTTACAGTCTGCACGATCTTCTTAATATCTTCAATACTTTCATATTTATCAAGCCATTTATCAAGCACAACTGTAATATCCGTCTTCTTTCCAAAGCTTTTCGCCTGTCTGCTGCCATCGTTCAGATCATTGATAAAAATACGGTACAGCTCTGTTCTTACATAAGAAGGCATCTCATATTCCAGTGCTTTCTTATAATTTGCAAAAGCCTCCCTGGTCTGTCCCTGTTTCATCCTGACATCACCCACCAGCTTATAAGCGCAGGCTTTCTCTTCTCTGCGGAACTGACGGTTTCGTACCTGTTCTGCAAGCCACTCCAATTCGCTCTCCTCACCTGTACAGATGATCTGGGTGCGCAGTTCTGCAAGCTCATCGGAATACCCCAGCCGCTTCCATGCTCTTGTAAGAGCTTTCCTGTACATCTTATGTTCTTCTGAAACTTTAACCTGTATATCCGCCGGCGCTTTTAACTTCTTCAGTTTCTGCTGACGGATCTGATACTTTTTTATTCACATCATCAGCCGATGTTTCCTCTGATGTTCTATCTGATTTTATCTGTTTTCTGCTTTTTTCCCGGATTTTTTCTCCACACTGACTGGCGTGATCATCTGTGTGCCGATCACAGCCCGGATTTTCACCGATTTTCTTTTCTCTATCTCGCTCTGCGTACGTGCACACACTGTTTTTGCCAGATATAATGCTCCCTGGATATCATCATCCTCAGGTATCAGACGACTCCACAACTCCATCAATGCGAGAGCCTCCTTCTTGTTGTGGTTTGCAATAAGCTCTTCACAGCTTTTCAGGATTTCAGATTTGTATCCTCTGAAGAATCTATCCATCTCCATCCATACAATTCCGTTAGTTGTCTTATTCTTTACCTGAAGATAAAGCTCTGCCGCTTTCTGCATCTCGCCATCCATCCAGAGGATATCTGCCTTATATTTCAGGAAATAACCATCCTCAGGAAACATCTTAAGAGCCTTATCAAGAAAACGTTCTGCTTCGATCCGGTTCTCTCCCGCATCCTCCATCAGGAACCTGCACTTAAATTTCATAAATCCCGGATGTCCCGGATATTTCTGCAAAAGGCCGCTGATGATCTGCTCTGCTTCCTTCATCCTGTGAAACTCATAGTGATCCGTTGCTTTCCGGAAAAGCTCAATATCTTCCTTCAGTTTCTCCATATCAGAGCTCAGATGATCCCATTGCTTACGGATCTGCAGCATTCTATATGCCTTTGATACACGTTCTGTATAAAACAGAGTCAGCATTGCTGCATAGAATATATCATCCGGTATTTCCACAAGTATCGGATGATAAAAGGCATAAAATATTGGTATAGTCTTCTCTTCCGATAAAGTCAGCACTAAGCTGATTCTTATAATAAGAGCCAAAAAGTGCACTCAGCTTACGGAAAGATCTGCTTTCCACCAGCTCACTGATCTTAAGTCCTGATTCATCGATCGCTCTCTGCAGGTCCAGTGCAACAGCGCGGGCTTTCATTGCAAGCCCATCCTGGCGGACCTTATGGCTTTTTTTTCGCAATGCGCATATTGTAGAACTTCGGAACACACTGTCCCAGCGCAATCTTTCCTTATTGATCTTCGGCATGTATTCTTCACGTAGCTCCTGATAAGGAAGATCATCTACACACACTGCTACATGACCCTCCCTCTTATCATGAGGAGGCATATATGACCACTCGTCTCCATAATGCCAGATCAGATAGTCACTGCACTTATTTGGGATCATTGCCTTTTTTCCCTCAAAGATGCCCTCCTTTACAGGGAACATCATATCCTTATCAAAAAGAAACGGGCAACCGCCCCAGCGCATGGCATAACGGTCACATTCCTCTTCTTTATAAGAGAACATGATCTTCTCAAGCTTTGCCAGTGTTCTTTTTTTACCAAGAAAAATATAAGAAAGAAGATACTTCAGATACATGGATGCAGGTATCTCCCAGCGGTCACTGTAACCTACGGAAATATTGATAAGATCTGAGTAGATCATCATGTGTGTTCTATATTTCTCGTATTCTTTGTCGTCAGCCGGAACAGGATCCAGTGTAAGAATGTCTATGATTTCTCCGCCGCAGTCCTTCCCGATGATCTGGCTTTTATGGATGGCACAGGTATTGGTGGATGCGTAGCGCGGAAATGAATTTGTATAGTTTCTGTCCACCTCCGAACACTGTATCTCTCTGTCGGGCGGGAGTTCTGTTTTGCATATCTCTATGAATTTCTCCCAGTCCGGACGTGGCATATAAAGGTCTACATCATCATCCCAGGGAACAAATCCCTCATGTCTGAGAGCTCCGATCAGGGAGCCTCCTGCCAGCACGTATCTGAGGTTATGTTCTCTGCAGATTTCATCAACCTCCCTGAAAAGCTTCAGGAGGTATTTCTGTTTCTCCGTCATGAATTGTCCTTTCTGTTGATTGTTTCCAAAATTTCTATTATTCTTACCGACTCATCATAGAAAAGCCGGGTACATTCTGTCCGTTTGTCTCTGATCATAATCATCAGCTCCTGCAGCAGATAGCGGAAACCATTTCCCTCGAAGTTAAAGCTGTACCTTTTCAGAAATTCTTTTCCTGAAATATTGGCTTCAAAGTATCCGGTGTTCCACCAGTCATTAGGGATAGTTACCCTACCGTTGCTTCCGATGATCACAAGTTCATTCTCAATGTCAACCGTTGTTCCGATCTCAATAGTCGCCAGTGCACCGGCGTATTTCATGGAAATCATATCATATACAAAACGGCCTTCCTGATTGCGGACCGCATTGGTGTTGATATCCTGGCATTTTTTTTCCCAGCAGTTTCAGTACTGCGCAGATAGCTGTGCAGACCGTCTCATTAAAAGTCCTGCCGCCCTCGAAATCATCCTGGGAGATCGCACATTTGACACTTACCAGATCTCCCACCAGGTTACTGTGTACCAGCCATACCAGCTGATTAAACGCCCGCAGGTAGACCAGTGTGGTCCGTTCAATGAGAACCACATTGTTCTCCCTTGCCACCTGAAACAGGTAGCGCAGTTTCTCTGAGGAAAGTGTCATTGGGCGAATCACTGATCACATATTTTCCTTTTTTCAGCGCTCGCTCAATATATTCTGCTCTCCGGTTCAGCGATGTCTTGATATAAACAATATCTACATCTGCCAGAAATTCATCATAGCTGCTCCAGCAGGAACCTAACTCATATTTATCACAGAATCTCTGTGCAGTCTCGTGATCCTCGCTGAATACACGTTCCACATGAACTCCGCTGACATATTTGGATTCCTCCACAAAATCATTATCCCGGATGTCATCCGTCACGATTCCCATATTAAAAGATAACACCTTCACTGCGAAGCTTTGTACTGGAAATATTCTTGGTCCTTTCCAGATAAACTACATCACAGTAGTTCTTAAGGTAATCGAATTTCCCTCTCCAGTCAGATCCTACCACCAGGACATCAATATCATACTTAATGATGTCATTAACCTTCTGTCCCTGATATTCCTCAATGATGATCTCATCTGCCAGCCCGGTCCTCCGCACATTCTCGATTCTCTTAATGAGGCTGTCCCGCACATTGAGTTTGCCCCGCTCAATGTCAAAGCTCTCACTTGTGACACCTACGATCAGATAATCACCAAGTGCTTTTGCTCTTTTGATAATATTGTAGTGGCCTTTATGAAAAAGATCAAAAGTGCCATATGTGATTACTCTCTTCATTCTTTCGTCATAACTCCCCTGAAAAAAATATTCTTATTTTGCCGAACAGTTTTCCTGCTCCATACGTTACTGTTCACAGTAACCTCCATACGATAGATACTTTGATTATATCATACTTCCCAACTTCCGTCACCTGTCCGTTACAAAAATGTTAAATTCGCATTAACTTTACAAAAAGAAGAGTTTTGAAATACTGTTTTTGTATCTCAAAACTCTTCCTTTGTGTTTATGGTTCTTTATTGTCGTCCATCGTTCTGGTAGTAGCTTCCAGTTCCTGGATCAGGTCTTCCAGCGAAAGCTCCTCTTCCCCTTTGATCAGTTCATCAGGGATATCATCCAGATTATCTTCTTCAATCTCCAGCTCCATGCCGGCCACATTGCTGAAGCCTTCATGACTGTCGGAAGAAGTATGATCCGGTGTATCCTCGTCCATATTTACTTTCTCCACATGTCCGTCCTGATCACTCTCTGAATCAAGCGTTGCCGCAAGCTCTGCGATGGCTTTCTTTTCTTCTGAGAAGTTCATATTCATCATACTCACTGTCATACTCTTCTTCCAGACCTTCATCTCTGACTGTCTTATCCTTCTTGATCAGGATAAATGCGATCAGATTCAGAACACCCGTATAAAGCAGATCCACAGGCAGACTTCCCAGTACAAGTACAAATACCAGTGATACTCCCAGAAGCACCCATACATTGTTCATTGCAGGAAGCATCAGGATGTATAAACCATTCATAATGATCATGATCGGATAATGGAAGAAATAAATTCCCATTGTATGTCGTCCCACATAGGTGAGCGGCAGTTTGATGTCCGGCACTAACGCAAGCATCGTATAGACAACTACGAAAGATACCAGATACATCAGCAGTCTGAGGATCACTCCCTGAGGATCCGTCAGGCCACAGAGCTGATATCCATGATTACCTCGGAAAATAGCAATTCCCATTTCATTTGGGATCATATAATTCGGTATCGCCCACAAAAGGACTCCGGAGATTGCCACCAGGATCCATTTTCCCTTAAATTTACGGATTGCTGTGATATATTCACTCTTCCAGAGATACCCCGCAACAAAGAACGGGAAAAATACCACGATTCTTGATGATGACAGGAATGTGGTAAATTCCGGTCTGGTTCCTGCCCATAACGCGAACAGGATACTGAGCGGAACAATAAATCTGATCTTACCCAGGGCCTCAATGGTAAGGCGGTAAATAAACAGTGCCAGTATATACCACATGACACTTCCGGTAGGACGCAGTATCTCATAATCTACGGATCTGCCCAGCCATATCTGTGAATACCAGGTTAAGGTATATCCCAGAACATAAGGGATCAGCAGGTTCTTAAAATTCTTCAGCACATTCTGAGGTTTCTTTGACAGATATCCTGAAATAAAAACAAATGCAGGCATGTGAAAAATCGTGATCGCATACCACACATATCTCACTACAGTGTCTACCTTTACAAGGTTAAATGCAATAATATGGTTAAATACTACCAGAAAGATAAGCAAAACTTTAATGTTATCAATCAGGCAGGAGTACGGCACCGCCGCTCTCTCTTTTTTTATTTTCATGTTTAAGTACTATCCTCTAATCATATTTCTGACTTCTGCTGTGTGAACATACAACCCCATTCTGCCAGATTCTTCAGATGACCGGCAGACAAAAACGCACAGCAATGTAACGGGCAATTAACCGCAAAGTCATATTTACTGCAACAAGCATAACATATTTTTACGATTTATGGAATAGAAACTTAAACATTTCGGTCAATGGAAATATTTCTCTACTGTGAACAGTGACAATATTTCCATATTCCATGTACAGCATAAGAACAGAAAAAAATACAGCTTCTGATCCTGCCGTAACCGGCGTATCTGTAGACATTGTAAGTCATGGCTGCTGATTTCAGTTTGTTTCTGGATTTGCCGCCTTCGCTGAGACGATATTTCAGATATGGTTTGTTGATTCCGGCAGCACAGCCGTATTTTCGCAGGATTTTCAGCCAGGTGATATAATCCTCATGCTGTCGTCATGCTCCATGGGAAACTCTCGCGCCACATCCCTTCTGAGTATCACAGAAGAACAGTTGATGCTGTTATGTTTCAGAAGTTCTCTGTAGGTGATCTTCTCTTTTACAGGGATTGTCCGTCCTGTACTGCTTCCGTCTGCTTTCATCAGTTCCCGCCCTGTAGAACACAGCACGTATCCTGTCTCTTCCAGACGTTTCAGCTGTTCTTTCAGCTTGCCTGGCTCCCACCAGTCATCTGCATCCAGAAAAGCAATGTAGGTTCCCTGTGCCAGCCCGACTCCTCTGTTTCTGGAGCCTGCAGCTCCCATATTCTGTTGATTCTTAATATATCGAAAGTCCTCTCTGCCCTCATAGGCAGACAGGACTTCCTCTGTATGGTCTGTGGAACCGTCATCGATCACCAGAAGTTCCAGCGAAACTTCCTGTTCATAGACAGATTCCACAGCCTTTCTAATATATTTCTCTCCGTTGTAAACCGGCATGATCACAGATACCAGCGGTTTATTCATGGTCATTCCTCCGTTTTATTCTCTGACACTCCGGCGTTTTTCCCGGAATCCTTCAACGCATTTACCTGTCTGTCATCTACTCCCTCAGATACTTCTTTCTGGAAAAAGATTTTGACTGTCATAAAGATCAGCTTGATATCCAGCAGGAAGGAATAATTCTCAATATAAAACAGATCCAGCTTTAATTTGTCATAAGGCGTTGTATTATACTTACCATAGACCTGCGCATATCCGGTAAGACCTGCTTTAACTTTCAGACGATAATAGAATTCCGGAAGCTCTTTCTCATACTCAAGCATGATACTTTCACGTTCCGGGCGCGGACCTACCAGAGACATATCTCCCTTAAATACATTAAAAAGCTGGGGAAGCTCGTCCAGATGAAGATTTCTCAGCACATGACCTACCGGTGTGATACGGGAATCATGCTTGGATGCCAGTCTTGCACCGTTTTTCTCTGAATCTACGCACATACTGCGGAATTTACAGATCTTAAAGGGCTTTCCACCCAATGTCAGACGGTCCTGGAAATAAAACACCGGACCTCTGTCGTATGCTTTACCGCAGTCGCTATGATCAGCATGATCGGTGAAGTGATTATAATGCCGATCCCTGAGATCAGAATATCCATAACTCTCTTTGCAGCACGCTGGTCTACTGCCAGTCCCATATTTCTGGATACCAGAAGCGGTGTGTCAAAAAGATGGATGCGTTCACTTCCCATAAGAATGATGTCCGAAATCTTCGGACTCACATAGCATCGGACAGAATGTGCAAAACAGTATTTCAGATAACGGTTTCTCTCTGTTGAATGCAGATCCCAGATGATCACGCCATCATAATCCTGCATCATCTGATGGATTTTTTCTTCTCCCACACTGATGTGTACCTTGCCGCTGATGTCATATTTGTCCTTTCGGGAATTCATCTTATGGATCAGGTCGTCCCCCGGATCCCGGTCACCGTAAATGACCAGAAGCCGGCGTGCGCGGTAAAGTCCGGAATAGATACACCTTGAACCAAATATCCAGATAATGATCAGCACCAGCTGTATTCCTGTCATCTCGATCATAGGCCATACGCTCAGGAACCATCTGTTGATCAGGGTGATCTCCAGATATTCCACCACATTGGTACACAAAAGTGCCAGTGTCAGCGAATAAAATACATCAATCCTCTTAAGATATCCAACCTTAAGTCCTCCGTACAATTTGGCAAACAGGGCAAACATCAGACCGTAGATTGCGATCAGTACCCAGTTACCTTTGCGCCAGAAAGGCTCGTCGATCTGTCCTCTGTAAACGGAATACCACACCCCATGCAAAAGACCGCCGCCTGTGCCAGAACCACCAGACTCGACCAGACAAAATAACGATTAAATAGTTTATAATCTTTCTCTTTTACTCACGTGATAACCTCTGTTTCTCTGTAACTGTTCAGTGTTTCACAGTTTACGCGTTTCTTCTATAAATTCCTACCTATTATAGCGTAAGAACTATTATACGTCCACCCGTTTCACTTAAATTTGTGAACAAATGTTACTGTTCACACAGCATTATTCCGCGAGGTGTTTTGGCATGAATATGCCAAAAATCCCCGAGACATACAAGCCAAAAATTCCATTGCCGCAGGCAATCTGGAATGAATTTTGGTACGTTATAAGCATAATTTACAAATATCTTTAATCCCCCGTCATGCGATTCGTCTCGATATTTGTATATAATGTATAATTTTTCGTCGATTTTACTTAGTTTATAGCAAAGTTTTTACATATTTTTTTCAGAAACCTATGGAAAATGTCAGGAAAAATGTATAATATTACCTAACAAATGAAAAGCGG
>ENA-OQAR01000284-OQAR01000284.1-human-gut-metagenome-genome-assembly--contig:-NODE-284-length-14806-cov-2.637441_pt1 | contig 14806 bp, 20 predicted proteins | sample MGYA00242738_ERZ504533 | MGnify/ENA primary metagenome ERZ504533 (study PRJEB26092, sample SAMD00036276) | human gut metagenome | host: Homo sapiens | study: EMG produced TPA metagenomics assembly of... | reverse complement strand
GTGGTGAGTGGGTGTTCGGGTTGTAGGGTACCGATCTCTTCGATGGGCGCGGCCATCACGCTTGGTACGGGAATCCATGATCACCACGCGGTAGACGCGTAGAACTTCTTACCCATGCGCTTCAGACGAATCTTGGTTGCCAAAATGGCTCTCCTTGTATAACTAGGGGGTGTGCGTTTTCGTTTTCTGTGTGGGGCACGGAATCCGAAACCCACATGTTCCTCACGTCACGCGATAGTTAGAGGGCCTCGCGCGCGCGAATAACTTACCAAGTATAACCGTGGGGTACGGACGGATGGGTCTTAGGATGTTTCCCGCTCTATGTGACTTTCCGAATCCGTGCAAAACCGGGAAGTCGTTTGTCTGATTCTGCGGAAACGGTCAATTATGCGGCGAATGTGATGCCTTGAATGACCGAATCGGCAGAATCGGACATTTGCTGGCATTCGTGAGATGTTTGCGTGGGTCTACATGGCGGAATCGTCGGAATCAGGCAGGCTGGCTACACTTGAAGGTTCCGAGTTTGCGTATGTCCGTTCGGAGTGAACGGTTTGCATAGGGGGAGTTGCCTGAATGATTATCGCGCTTTGGATTGCGTTGATTATTTGCGTTGTATGGATTGCGCTTGGCGAGATGCCGGCTGGTTGGGATGGCCATTTGCCGCTGCCGTACTTGATTGCGTTGATTCCGTTGCTGTGGATTCCGACGCTTGTGATCGCCGTCGCCGGTTTCGCGTTGCATGAGCCGGCTCTCGGGGGAGTCGCTGCGGTGGTCTGTCTTGCGTCGCTGCTACGCAAAATCGCATATTGGATGGAAAATCTTAATTCTCCCAATACTGCGCAGAGGGTTGCCGAAAAACTTGCGGAAAAGCGTGAAACATCTCGTGAAACAGGCAATGAAGCTGTTACGGAATCCGCGAAACATGGCCGTTTCCGTGTGATGACGCTGAACTGCCGATTTGGTCGCGCCAACGCTGCGGCAATCGTCAGTGCGGTCAAAAAACATGATATTGCAGTACTTGCATTGCAGGAATTGACGGACGATCTGGTTGCGCAATTGGACGCTTCGGGATTGTCTGATTTGCTTCCGTACCGTCAGTTGGGGGAGAGCAAGGGAACGGACAATGGCGGATTCAACGGTGTGTGGATTCGTATTGAACCAAGCGACATGTCTCCGGTCACTGCGGTGATTCCCGCGGCCGACGTGCCGGGCGTGTGCTTCCCGATCGATTCGATGCGCGGCATCACGTTTGTTTCGGCACATCCGAAGTCTCCGATGCGCGGATGCAGGGAATGGTCCGCCGGCATCATCGGTTTGGGGGAGTTGGCGACCACTCAGAAGCAGGGCGACATCACCGTTGTGTTGGGTGATTTGAATTCCGGTACCGATCATCCAAGCTTCCGCAAGCTGCTGAATGCGGGCTTCAAGGATGCGGCCTTGTGCGAGGCGAAGGGCCGTCATGCCACGTTCCCATCATGGCTGCCGTGGCCGCGCATCATTCTCGACCATGTGCTTTTCACCAAGGGATTGGACGCTTCCGACGTGAGTTCGTTCTGCGTTGAAGGTAGCGATCATCTTGCGCTTGCTGCCACGTTGACGTTGAAGTAGTTGATGGCGATTATAAGGTAGTCGATTCAGCTGAAAACAGCTGATTGGAGTACGCAAAAAAGGGATGCGATTCGTCTTGAATCACATCCCCTTTTTTATCGTTACGTTTTCGCGTCGCTTGCTTTAGTGCAGCAAGCCGGACAGTCCGCCGCCAAAGTTCGGCGGCAGCTCACCGGCATCGCCCATCAAGTCTTGCAATCCGGCGGGAAGTGCAGGATTCTGCGGCTTCTTGGCAAAAGCGGAACCGCCGGAAGACTTACCGTCGGAGTTCTTGCCGGCAAGCTTGTCGCGCAATGCCTTCTCTTCAGCCTCGCGCTTCATCGGATTGCCGGACTTACCGCCCTTCTTCTTGCCCTTCTTGCCTTTGCCCTTGCCTTTGCCCCCGCCCATGGCTGGGCCGCCAAAGCCAGGCATGCCAGCGCCGGCCTTGTTGCTCATACGCTTCATCATCTTCGCGGCCTGCTCGAAACGCTGCAACAGCGCGTTCACCTGCGAAACGGTCACGCCGGAACCGTAAGCGATACGAGCTCGACGAGAACCGTCAATAATCGAAGGATCACGACGTTCCGCAGGAGTCATCGAACGAATAATGGCTTCAGTACGATCGATTTCCCTCTCGTCGAACTGCTCAAGTTCTTTACGATGCGCGGCCATACCCGGAATCATGCCAAGCAGATTCTTCATCGGACCAAGCTTGCGCACCTGCTGCAGCTGATCGAGGAAATCATCCAAACCAAAGGAACCATCGGAAATCTTGATGGCGGCCTTACGAGCCTCTTCCTCATCGAACTGCTTCTGCGCCTGCTCGATCAGGGTAAGAATATCGCCCATATCGAGAATGCGGGAAGCCATACGATCCGGGTGGAAAACCTCGAAATCCTTCAGACCTTCGCCAGTGGAAGCGAACAGAATCGGCTTGCCGGTAACGGAGGCGACCGAAAGCGCGGCACCGCCACGGGCGTCGCCATCAAGCTTCGAAAGCACCACGCCGGTGAAGTCCACGCCCTCATCGAACGCCTTCGCCGTCTGCACGGCATCCTGACCGATCATCGCGTCGATTACGAACAGGATTTCGTTCGGCTGCACGGCGTCGCGAATATCGCGAGCCTGCTTCATGAGCTCTTCGTCAACGCCGAGACGGCCTGCGGTATCGATGATGACCGTGTCGTACAGCTTCTGCTTGGCCAGCGCAACAGCGTCACGCGCCACCTTCACCGGATCGCCGGTGGTCAGACCCGGGGAAGCAACGGCTTCGCCACCGTCGGACTGCACGCCCTTTTCCGGAGCGTACACGGGCACGCCTGCACGTTCGCCAACCACCTGCAGCTGCGTCACTGCGTTCGGACGCTGCAAATCGGCCGCGACCAACAGCGGAGTGTGGCCGGAATCCTTCAGCCAGTAGCCGAGTTTGCCTGCGAGGGTGGTTTTACCAGCACCCTGAGACCGGCGAGCATGATGACGGTCGGCGGATTCTTCGCAAAATTCAGCGGTCGGTCAACGCCAGCGCCAAGCACGGCCTCAACTCTTCGTTGACGATCTTCACGACCTGCTGGGCCGGATTCAGCGCCTGGGAAACCTCGGTGCCGAGCGCACGCTCGCGGATTCGGCCGGTGAAGGAACGCACCACGTCGAGCGCCACGTCGGCGTCGAGCAGCGCGCGGCGGATTTCGCGGATCGTACCATCGATATCAGCCTCGGAAAGCTTGCCTTTGCTCTTCAGATGCTTGAACGCATTCGAGAGCCTATCTGTCAAAGAACTAAATGCTGCCATAATGTCCCTCAGTCTAGCCGTCCCGCGGGAAATTTCGCATTCCAATTAATGGTGTTGATGATGTTCGGTTGATATTCGGTGAGATGCTTGATGCTATTTGCATGAGAAATGACAATCCCGTCTCTTCCAATAGGAGAAGACGGGATTATTGCTTATTAAGAGCGCTGCGGATTATTTGAGGGTCCAGGTGGGACCTTGGGGAGTGTCTTCGATGGCGATTCCGGCTGCGCCCAAGGCATCACGAATGGCGTCGGCGCGGGCGAAATCCTTGGCCTTGCGGGCTTCGGTACGCTCCTCCAACTGTTCGGAAACCAAACGGTCAAGCGCAGTATGCTCAGCGGAATCGGCACCGGCTCCGGCGGCGCAGCGGCCGCACCCTCGCTTACCCACGGTTCCGCCAACGGATCCAAACCAAGCGTATCGAGCATCGCACGCACATTCACCAAAACAGCGCGAACTTCATCCTTCGCAACATCCGAATCAACACGATCGGCAAGCTTCGAAAGCAACGTGTTGCCAGAACGAATCGCCGTGAAAATCGCAGCGGAGGCGCCGGAAACATTAATATCGTCATTCATTGCGGCGACGAAATCAGCCGGCAGCTCATCGGCGGAAACCGAAACGATCTCCTCACGGGACGGCTGCCCGCCAACGGCGGCACCGGCACGTTCGATGAAATTCGACACACGATCGTACGCGGACTGAGCCTCGGTCAACGTCTGATCCGACCATCCAACATGGAACGATACTGCACGGAACCAAGCGCGTAACGCACCACCCAAGCGGAATTTTCCGCCAAAACCGCCGGTACGGACAAGCCGTTGCCCAGCGACTTCGACATCTTCTCACCCTTGGCGGTAACCCATGCGGAATGCATCCAACGAGCCGCCGAATCGTAACCGGCGGCACGAGTCTGCGCCATTTCGTTCTCATGGTGCGGGAAACGCAAGTCCAGCCCGCCGCCATGAATGTCGAACATATCCTTCAAATAGCGGTGGCTCATTGCCGAGCATTCAATATGCCAACCCGGGCGACCCGTGCCGAACGGAGTATTCCAACGCGCGTCAAGCGGATCGGAATCCTTCGGAGCCTTCCACAATGCGAAATCACGCGGATCATGCTTGTCTTCCGACATGTCCGCAGGATCCACCGGATTGTACTTGTCGTTGCCCGTATTGTCGACAGACGGACCCATGGCATCGGCCACCTCGGAAGCGGCATCGGCCACAGCGGTCTGCTTCTGATGCGTCAACTCGCCATAGTGCGGCCAGCTGGCAACGTCGAAATACACATTGCCGGTCGGATTGCCGTTCTCGTCAGTCACCACGTAGCCGTGGCCGTTGTCGATGATCTGCTTGATCAGATCGATCATGTCGATCATGTGGCCGGTCGCACGCGGCTCATACGTAGGCGGCTCAACACCCAACGTGTTGTAAGCCTCAGTGAATTCACGCTCGTAAATGTACGCGCGCTCCCACCACTGCTGACCGGCGGCCGCAGCCTTATCGAGAATCTTGTCGTCGATATCGGTGACATTGCGCACGAACGTGACTTTGTAGCCCAAACGCTCGAACCAGCGACGCACCACGTCAAACGCGACAGCCGCACGAATATGGCCGATATGCGGCGAGCTCTGCACGGTGGCGCCACACACGTACATGCCGACCTGACCAGGCTTGATCGGCGTGAAATTCGACACGGCGTGCGATGCGGTGTCGTACAGCTTCAGATCGGCAGCGGCGCTCGCCACTGCGTCAACTGCGGTTGCGACGCTAGAAATGTTGATATTCTGCGGTTCTTGCGTGTTCGTCATAACCACGAGAGTATTGCCAGAATCGGACATGCATGCGAGATGAAAATGAACGGCAAAACGGTTTTTGTTGGATTTGTGAACATCGTTACGTAGGTGATGCAACAATAGAACGTATGACGCAATCGCAGGTGCTGATTTTGCAACACGTTCCGTGGGAGAGACCGGGACGCATTTTAGACAGTCTGGATGATTTGGGACTGCAGTATCAAATCATCAATGTCGCCAAGCAGAAGAAACCGGATTTGCCTGATTTTGGCGAGGTTTCCGGCGTGGTGATCATGGGCGGCCCGATGGGTGCGCTCGACTACGACAAGTATCCGGGATTAAAGGCCGAGGCCAAGCTCGCGCGGGCTGCGGTCAGCGTTGGCAAGCCGGTGTTGGGCGTGTGCCTGGGGCATCAGATCATCGCCACCGCGCTGGGGGCGAAGCTGAAGTCGGGAGATGCTCCGGAAATCGGTTTTGCGCCGATTAAATGCATCGACAAGCATGATTATTTCTCGATGTGGAACAAAACCGTGGATGTGCTGCACTGGCATAACGACGTGGTGTCGTTGCCGGAGGGCGCGCAGCCATTGGCGCGATCCGCGAAGACCAAGGTGCAGGCGTTCCGTTTTGGTTCCGCTCTGGGCATGCAGTTCCACTTGGAGGTTACCCCTACTCTGTTGGAGGAGTGGCTTGACGAGTCAAGCATGGTCAAGGATCTCAAGGCTGCCGGCGGGTCGAAATCGCAGTTGCGCGAGGCGTCGCCGAATATAATCCGCAGTTGCAGCCGCTTGCGGATCAGGTGTTTTCGAGTTTTGCCGCTCGTTGTAATTCGTATGGGCAGAATTTGGCTCAGGCGCAGCAGGCTGATCGCCGTTGTGTGCGGTTCCGATTGCTGCGTAGCGCTGGTGGCGATTCGCAAGTTGCGGCATTGCCTGCAGGTTTGGGAGATGTTCCCGCTACATTGGTGACTTATGCCGACTTATGATTTGGGACTTGAACACGTTTCGCTTGCTTTTGCGACCAAGAATATTTTCAACGATGTAACGCAGGGTGTTTTTGAAGGCGACCGCATCGGCATCGTCGGTAAGAACGGCGACGGCAAGTCCACGTTGCTGCATTTGTTCAAAGGCACGCAGGAGCCGGATTCCGGTCGCGTGACCATTCGCGGCGGGCTTACGTTCGGCATGCTCGACCAGCGTGACCCGCTCGACGACAACGCCACCGTGCGCGAAGCTGCGCTCGAAGGCCGTGAAGACTACGAATGGGCTGCGGAAACCAAGTCGCGCGAAATCGTCGAAGCATTGCTTGGCGGCATCAGCTTGGAAGCGAAAATCGGTACGCTTTCCGGCGGTCAGCGTCGCCGCGCCGATTTGGCACGCCTGTTGCTCAAGGATTGGGATATTCTCGCACTCGACGAGCCTACAAACCATTTGGATGTGGTGACCATTCACTGGCTGGCGGAACATTTGAAGAACCGTTGGCCGGCCGGATCCGGCGCGCTGCTGCTCGTCACCCATGACCGTTGGTTCCTCGACGAAGTGTGCGAATCCATGTGGGAGGTGCATGACGGCGAAATCGAGCCGTTTGAAGGCGGCTATTCCGCATACATGCTGCAGCGCGTGGAACGCGATCGCCAAGCCGACGTGCGTGAAACGAAACGTCGCAATCTGGCTCGTAAGGAACTTGCCTGGCTTACCCGCGGTGCCCGCGCCCGTTCCACCAAGCAGAAATTCCATGTGAAGGCCGCGCGTGAGCTCATCGCCGACGTGCCTCCGGTGCGCAATACGCTGGAATTGAAGCAAATGGCCACATCCCGCTTGGGCAAGCAGGTGGTTGACCTGATCGACGTGACGCAGATTTTCGAACATGTGCAAGGCGAGGCCGATATCGATCCTGACGTTGCCGACATGGAAGCGTCGGCATCGCGCGTCGATGTGGTGCCGGCCATGTACGCCGAGCCGCAAGTGCATGGTTCCGTGGAAGTTGCCGTCGACGATCTGACTGATCCGCGATTGGTGGATGCCGGTGTTGCAGCGGCGCAAGTTGCTGCAGCTGCGAAAGAATCGCAAAGAAATTCAGGAATCGAAGAAATAATACTGATGATCCTGCAGAAGAAATTACTTCTGCAGCGCAAAAAATTACTGTTACCGGTCGTAAGATTCTTGACGACGTGACATGGCTGATCGGGCCGGGCGATCGTTTCGGCATCGTCGGCGCGAACGGTGCCGGAAAATCGACGTTATTGAAGATTCTTGACGGCACGATCACTCCCACTGTAGGTCATGTGAATATCGGCAAAACCGTGAAATTCGCGGTGCTTTCACAGCGTCTCGACGAATTGGAGAAGCTCGGTAAATACAAGATCAAGGAAGTGCTGAGCCGTTACAAGCCGAGCTATATCGTGGACGGCAGGGAAACCACGCCGGGGCAGATGATGGAGCGTCTCGGATTCGAGTCGGCGCAGCTGATGACGCCGATCAAGGACCTATCGGGTGGTCAGAAGCGTCGTATGCAGTTGCTGCTGATCCTACTGGACGAGCCGAACGTGCTCATCATGGATGAGCCCGGCAATGATCTCGACACCGACATGCTCGCCGTGATGGAGGATCTGCTCGACACTTGGCCGGGAACTCTGATCGTCGTCTCCCATGACCGGTATCTGCTCGAACGCGTCACCGATCAGCAGTTCGCGCTGATCGGCGGCAAGGTGCGCCACCTGCCCGGTGGCGTGCAGGATTATCTGGACATGACTGAGGCCATCAAGAACGGCAAGGATCCGTTTGCGGACGAGAAGGCAGGTGCCGGCAAAGGCAAGAAGGGCGGTTCCGCTGGGGCTGGCGCAACTGAAGGCACCGCAGGAAACTCCGCAAGTGAGTCCGCGACTGCCGAAACCGCATCTTCTGCGCCTTCTACGCCGAAACTCTCCGGCAAGGCCTTCCACGAAGCCTCCAAGCGCGTATCGGCAATCGAGCGCAAACTCGCCAAACTCGAAGAGCAGAAAGCCGATCTTGAGCAGCAAATGGCCGCGCACGACCCCAGCGACTACGAGGGCCTAGGCAAGCTCAACAACCAGCTTCAAGCCGTCACGACGAGTCCGAAGAACTTGAACTCGAATGGATGGAACTCTCCGAACAGCTCGAGTAGCATTCGTATCGCCCGCGTCAATTACCGGACAGGGTGTGCATGTTGTGGCGGCGGCGCAGCTCCTCCAGCGTTTCCGGTGAATGTTGGCCATTCGTGCGACAGCGATGCGTGGCATTCCATGTGCCAATGTCGTATTCTTGTTATTGCAGGAAACCTTAGCTGTTCTTGTCGGAGAGACCAATGGAGGTGCCTTATGAATCAAGTGATGCGAAGAAGCGCCTGTTGCTTGTTGTCCAGCTTGTTGTTGTGGTCATGCGTTGGCTGCACGAAAGCTGCACATGAAAGTTTCGGTGATGGCTCCGTACAGAGCGGCAGCGAGAATGATGATGCCGCAAAACAGGCATATAAAGCATTTACTGTGGACGCTCTGGATCGTGTCGCCGTCGATGATCTCAATAGCTCGGGCAAACTGGTTCTAGTAAACAAGTTGGGTGCGAAATCCGTACATGGCGATGATGCTATTTCATTTACAAAAACAGTTGATGACAGCAATATGTATTATGTCATCTCCATGTGTAAGCAGAAGGAGCAGGCTCCTTATTCGTTTGTCCTCTACAAAGATGGACAGCCACACACCCTAACCACTAGGGAGGCCTGTACATCTAACGGAATAGAAACGATCTCTCTCCCGGCGAAGAATTTCCCAGATGCCACCTCATTGTCCATTATCAATATCGGCAATACGGATCTTGTTGTTTCCGTATATGAAGTAAAGGACCCCATCATGAATAATTTCAGTCATAACGCTCCCTATCGTCCTGCCATCATCATGGTTTGTGGCATCACGATGAATGCTACTGGGCTAGTTGTTGCAAAACTGGCCGATTAGGTAGATGGGGTAGTAGGTGATGTTGTGGTCGGTTTCGATGTTGCCGGGGCCGAAAACTAATCCTTGGCGAAGGTGATAACTTTCCTCTGCGAGCACATTATTAAGAGCCCGATGAACCTTGTTTGATATCTTCTTGCGCCTGGCGAACGTCTATGAGACTGTTGTTTTGCGCAAAAGATGCTACTGCAGCTGGCATGCCTCCAATGATCAGATATTTTTCTGAATATCGCAGATCTGACAACAAAAAGGGCTTTCCCGCGTTGAAACGGGAAAGCCCTGTAGGTTTGGGATTAGGCTGATTGGATCAGCGACCGGTGATTTCGGAGCCGAGCACCTTTTCGCTCAAGGCCTTCGGACCGCGCGTCACTGCGACCGCGCCGGAACGAACCAGCTCGATAATGCCGTAATGCTCCAAAAGCCCCAGCAGTGCATCAATCTTGCCTTCGGCACCGGTGGCTTCGATGGTCAGCGACTCCGGATTCACATCGACCACGCGCACGCGGAACAGACGCACGATCTCCAGCACGTCGGAACGGTTGGATTCGTCGGCAGCCACCTTGATAAGCACCAGTTCGCGCTCCACAGTGGTGTTCGGATCCAAATCCACGATCTTCAATACATGCAGCAGCTTGTTGAGCTGTTGATGATCTGCTCGAGTGGCACCTCATCCACGTCGGCGGTCACCGTGACACGCGAAATGTCAGGGCGCTCGGTGGGGGAGACGGACAGCGAGTTGATGTTGAACGCACGACGGGCGAACAGGCCGGCAATACGCGCCAGCACGCCCGGACGGTTCTCTACGAGCACGGAAAGCGTATGGCGCTTGGAACCCGGCTGAGATGCAGGATACATTGGTAGACCCTTCCTTACTACTTACTCGTTTGCTCGTTTACTCGTTGTCGGCAGCGGCCTTCGGGCGCTGCAGCGGCTTGATTCCGGGCATATAGGTGACATTGTCGTTGGAATCGCCAGCTGCGACCATCGGCCACACCATAGCGTCCTTCCACACGCGGAAGTCGATAAGCACCGGGCGATCGTTGATTTCGTTGGCCTTCTTGATCGCCTCAATGGCTTCTTCTTCCGTGAACGCACGCATGCCGATGCAACCGTACGCTTCGGCAAGCTTCACGAAATCAGGAACATCCACGATTTCCGGCGTATTCTCTCCATCCATCAGATTGGTGGCGGAATAATGCTCGCCGTAGAACAGGGTCTGCCACTGACGAACCATGCCATACACGGAATTGTTCAGCAGCGCGATCTTGACTGGCGTGTGATCGTGGAACGCGGTCGCCAGCTCTTCAGACGTCATCTGGAAGGAACCGTCGCCGTCAATCAGCCACACCGGCTTCTCGCCCTCATGGAAACGTTCGGAACCGACACGAGCGCCGATGGCGGCCGGCAGTCCGTAACCCATGGTGCCAAGGCCGCCGGAGCTCAGCCAAGAATGCGGCTTCTCGAAATCGATGAGCTGCGTGGCCCACATCTGATGCTGGCCCACACCGGTAACCCAAATCGTGTCAGAATCAGCCAGGTCGGAAAGCTGCTTGATGACCCACTGCGGAGCGAGCGAACCATCGGTCGGCTCATCCCACTTGATCGGGTACTTTTCACGCCAATCGTTGATGATCTCCCACCAATGCGAAGTGTCAGGCTTGCCATGCACGGCCTGCTCGCGCTTGATTTCCGGAATGAGATCCTTCAGCACGGTTGCCACATCGCCAACGATCGGCACATCCGGCTGACGGTTCTTGCCGATTTCCGCCGGATCGATGTCGATATGGATCACACGCGCACCCGGAGCGAACGCGTCGAGCTTGCCAGTGACGCGGTCGTCGAAAACGTGCGCCGATCGCGACCAGCAGGTCGCAGCGCTGCACGGCGCCGGTCGCCGCGATCGTGCCATGCATGCCGAGCATGCCGAGCACCTTCGGATCGGAATCCGGCACGATGCCGCGCGCCGGAAGGGTGGTGACGATCGGAGCGCCGGTCACATCGGCCAGCTCCTCGACCAGCTCGCCCGCGTCGGAACGCACCGCGCCGCCGCCGACGTACAGCACCGGACGGTACGACTGCTCGAACAGCTTCGCCGCGTCGGACAGCACGCGACCGTGCGCCTTGGTGGTCGGGTTGTAGCCCGGCAGAATCATGCGCTGCGGCCAGGAATAATACATCTCGCCGGTCTGCGCGGTCTTGGTGACGTCCACCACCACCGGTCCGGACGACCGGAACGTGCGATGTAATGCGCCTCGGCCAGCACGCGCGGAATGTCCTGCGCGCGGGTGACGAGGTACGAATGCTTGACCACCGGATAGGTGGCGCCGACGATATCGGCTTCCTGGAAAGCGTCCGTGCCGATGGCGTTCACGCCGACCTGGCCGTGATCGACGACCATAGGAATGGAATCCATGTTCGCGTCGGCGATCGGGGTGATCATGTTCGTCGCGCCCGGACCGGAAGTGACGATGCACACGCCCACCTGTCCGGTGGACACGCATAGCCTTCGGCCGCATGGCCCGCGGCCTGCTCGTGACGCATCAGCACGAAACGGAACTTCGTATCGTCCTTGATGGAATCGTAGACGGGCAGAATCGCACCGCCCGGAACGCCGAAGACGTCCTTGACGCCCAGATCCTCCAGCGAACGAACCAGCGCTTCGGCGCCGGTCATCTTCTCGCCGTCAACAATGGTCTGCTTTTCAGTGGTTGCGGCTGCCTTGGGCATGCCGCTGAATGCCTGCAGGGGCGTAGGTAACACCATGTTCCCTCTCATGCTCGTTCGTGGAAAATTTCCTCGTAAGGGGCCGCGGTCGCGTCGTTCATGCGCCGTTTTACCCCTTAAACGGAATGCTATGCAACCGCTTGTGGCGGATTGCAGCCGCATTCCTCTCTGATAATGAGTCTATGCTAACGGCTGACAGCTTGGTTCGCCGGAAAGGCCCATATTCTGGCGCGTTACGCGCCATTGTGATATGGACCATATTTTGCGATTGCGACGCTGCCTTGTAATGCTGTTTCGTGACGCCGGCCGTGCCGCCGCTTGCGTTACCGTTTGCGCGGTTACTTGCCCTGCGCTGCATCCTGCGTGCCACCGTTGGACTTGCGGTGTGACCTGTGGTGCGACTTATGCGTCTTCCCGTTCTGCTTGCCGCCCATTTCGCCCTTGCGACTGTCAAGCGCCTTCCAGCCCATTTCCGCGGCCGCAGCTGCGCCTTGCGTTTGCTGCTGCCGGTACCGACGCCGATGACTTCGCCGCCATCGCCGAGAATCGCGCGCGCGGTGAACTCCAGTGCGTATTCCGGTCCGCGACCGACGTCTGGTAGTGCGGGTCGGGCAGACCCATCTCATGCGCCTTGACGGTCAGCGACGTCTTCCAATCGAGCGCCGGACCTTCGGTGGCGACCTCCGCCAGCGTATCGTCGACGAGATGATGCACCACGCGGCGCGCCTCGTCGATGCCGTGCTGGATGAACGTCGCGCCGATCAGCGATTCGACGATGTCGCACAGAATCGAGCTTTTGTCCGCGCCGCCCTGTTCCGCCTCGCCGTGGCCGAGCAGAATGTACGGGCCGACGTGCAGCTTTTCGCGGGCAATTTTGCTCAGCGATTCCTCGGAAACGGCTTTTCGCGCGCATTTTGGCCAGCTGGCCTTCGTTCATGTCGGGATGCACCTTGTACAGCGTTTCCGTGGAGACCAGTTCGAGCACCGCATCACCGAGGAATTCGAGGCGTTCGTAGTTCTTGGCCCCCTCATGCTCGTGTGAGAACGAGCGGTGGGTGAGCGCTTCGACGAGCAGGTCCGGCTCGATTGTGGTGCCGAGCGCCTCGAGCAACACATTGGCGGTCATCTCGCCTTCGGGGGTGATGGACGTGCCGATGCGGCCGGCGTTGGTATTGTTGCCGTTTTCGGTTTGGGTGTTGTTCTGTGCGTTGTCCTGATTGGTCTCTTTGGCCATGGATGTTCCTTACCGTTCATGCGGCGGGCCGAGCCCGCCGCGGTCTGTGGTTGTGGCCGTTGCGCACATGGCAAGACGCCAGCTGATCTGGCGGTTTTGCTACGCAAGCAACGTATGTCGTACGCCGATCGCACGCGGAAATAAATCGCAATGCAATCGCCGTATCACTTGATAATAATAAAAGAAACCCTGCCACCCGTCGATGGCAGGGTTTCGATGCTTTATACCGTTATCCGGCAACCACTCACTTGGTGTGGATGGAGCGGACAGCCTCGCGGTACACGCGGCCGCGGAAGGAACCGCAGCTCGGGCATGCCATGTGCGGCAGCGTCGGAGCGCCGCAGTTCGGGCAGGTAACGGTCTGGGCGGCCTTGGCCTTCCAGTTTGCGCGGCGAGAATGGGTATTCGCGCGCGAGGTCTTGTACTTAGGCAGTGCCATTGTGTTTCCTCTATTTCGTTCGAACGATTGAGCTTAAGCGTTCAGTATCTTAACGTGAGCTCCGTACAAACGATGGACCATCCCATCCGAACGGCTTATTCCTTGCCTTCCAGCTTGGCTTTCAGCCCTTCCAGCGCGGCGAAACGAATGTCGGTCATGTCATGCTGATGGTCGGGGTTCTCGTTGAGGTCGATGCCGCACTGCGAGCACAGGCCCTTGCAATCCGGCTTGCACAACGGCTGCAGCGGCAGTTCCTCGACCAGCGTGTCGCGCAGCAGCGCCTCGAGGTCGGCCCATGCGCCGCCGTCGAGCAGCGGGTACGTGTCTTCCGCCTCGTCCTCGCCGGCGATGATGTCCACTTCCTCTTCCTTGCCGTTCTTGCCGGCCTTTCCGCCCTTGCCGGCGGCGGACTTGTCCTCATACGGGAAGAAGGAGGTGACGTTCACCGTCCAATCGCGCTGGATCGGCTTCAGGCAGCGCGTGCATTCGGCATGCACGGGAGCGCTGATACGCGCGTCAGAATCAGACCGTCGACGATCGAATCGAACGAGCCGACCACGCTCACATCCGTGCCTTCGTCCACGCCCACGATCTCATCGCCGATGCCGCTCGGCGCGGGGAAAGTGGCGTCGATCTCCTTGCTTTGCCCCGGACGCGAGGCCACCTGCGCCACGGAAACGGCCCATGGGGGAATCTTCAGTACGTGCCATAGTTCAGTCTTTCATCGCTTTCTTGCTATGCGTTTTGCTATGCGTTCCACGCGTGTTACGCGTCTTGCTCAGTTTTCCGGATAATCGTCCGCATCGAGATGGTCCAGATGCGCGCCGGCTTCGCGTTGGCGATCGTACAGCACGTTCAGGCCCGCCTGCACGCCGGTGCCGATCTTGTCGACCTGCTGTTGCAACGATTCCATCATGGTGATGCAGTATTTGTCGGCGTTCTGCGTGAGCTTGTCGGCCTTGGCTTGCGCCTGGTCGAGAATGCCGCGCGCCTTCTGCCTGGCGAGTTCCGTCACGTTCTCCTGCCCGGCAAGGAACTGCGCCTGCTCGTTGGCTTCGCGTACGGTGTCGGCGGCACGCGACTGCGCGGATGCGATGATCACGTTGGCTTGCGTTTGCGCGCTTTCCAGACGGCGTTCCGATTCGCGCATCAGCGCGGAGGCGCGTTCCAGCTGCACTGGCAGCATCTTCTTTGAGTTTGTCGAGCTTGCCGGTGAACGATTCGCGGTCCACGCGCACCGAGCTCGGCGCGAACAGAATCGG
>ENA-OQAR01000283-OQAR01000283.1-human-gut-metagenome-genome-assembly--contig:-NODE-283-length-14813-cov-2.478347_pt1 | contig 14813 bp, 13 predicted proteins | sample MGYA00242738_ERZ504533 | MGnify/ENA primary metagenome ERZ504533 (study PRJEB26092, sample SAMD00036276) | human gut metagenome | host: Homo sapiens | study: EMG produced TPA metagenomics assembly of... | reverse complement strand
ACTCATGTGTTTTGGCGCATAGAACAGCGCCCGTGCACATGGAGTTGGTTTCAAAAAATCACCCGTCGACGGTACATGTGCGCCCGGGACCGGGTTTTGTATTGCCCGATATTCTGGTCAGATTCAGGAGGCAGACAATATGAATGGAGTTTGTATTTTCCTCAACAGTGCCTGCTGGGCGTGGGCCTTGCAATGGATGCGTTCTCGGTGTCCATGGCAAACGGCCTGCACGACCCCCGCATGAGCAGGGGAACCATGTGCAGGATCGCGGGCACCTTTGCCCTTTTTCAGGCCGTGATGCCCATGACAGGCTGGGTGTGCGTGCACACCATTGTGGAGCTGTTCTCTTCGTTTGAAAAGTTCATCCCGTGGATCGCACTGGCTCTGCTGGGCTATATTGGCGGCAAGATGCTGGTGGATGGCATCAAGGCCGAAGAGGCCGAAGAGGCCGAAGAGGCCGCAGAGCTGAGTGCGGGTGCACTGCTCATGCAGGGCGTGGCTACCAGCATTGATGCGCTTTCGGTGGGCTTCACCATTTCGGAATACGGCTGGCTGATGGCACTTGCGGCATCGCTCATCATTGCGGTGGTCACCTTCTTTATCTGCATGGCGGGCCTGCGCATCGGCAAAAAGTTTGGCACCAAGCTCTCCGGCAAGGCATCCATTCTGGGCGGCATCATCCTCATTGGCATAGGTCTGGAAATTTTTTTATTTCCGGGGTGTTCTGAAATTCAGACGGAATAAAACGAAAGGGCACGGCGCTGCGATGCGCTGTGCCCTTTCGTTTTATAAAATGTTCCACATAGAACAATTACTTTTCCGGCTCAAAATAATCGGCATATTCCTCGGTCAGCTTGGAGCCAAGCCGCCGGATGCCGCCGTACAGGTGCCGTTCCACCAACGGTTCAAAGGCGGAAAGGTCGCACCGCTCGATGGCGTTCATCAGGTTGCGGTGGTCTGCAATCACCTCGGCAAGGCCGCCGGTGGTCATGGTGTCCAGCATCCGGAAGCGGCTGTAGTCGGCGTGGGCGTTCTGCAGGGTGCTCCACAGGTACATTTTATCCATGGCGGCAAACCATGTCCCGTGCAGGGCACGGTCGGCTTCGTACAGCTTGTTGTAATCCGGGCTCTCCATGGCCGCAAGGGCCTCGTAGGCTTCCACCCGCCTGCGGATCAACGCCCGCTGCTCCGGGGTGCACCGGGGCGAAAAATCCCGCAATACGCGGGCTTCCACGGCGGTGCGCTCGTAGATCAGCTCGTCCACGATGCGGCGGTTCAGCCGGGTAACGGTGGTGCCCTTGTAAGGCACGATCTTTACCAGCCCGTTTTCCTGCAGCTTCTGCAGCACCACCCGGATCAGGGTGCGCGGTGCGCCAAAGCGGGCACAGAGCGGATTTTCGCTCAGCGAAGAGCCGGGGCGGATGGTCAGGTCAATGATCTCCCGCTCCAGCACAGCATAGATCTCAGAATCAGTTTTGTATTGTTCCATACCTCTCACCTAATGGAAATGCATTATCCTTCAAACGGTTTCCAGAACGCACCCTCCGGCAGCGGTAGCGTAAATGCCATGGGCTTTCCGGTCTCCGGGTGCAAAAACTGCAGGCCGCAGCTCTGCAGGGCAATGCTGCCTTTTACGCGGCTTCCGTATTTGCCGTCTCCGGCCAGCGGATGCTTCCGGGATGCAAACTGCACCCGGATCTGATGGGTGCGGCCGGTGTGCAGCGTGATCTCAGCAAGGCTCATCTCTCCTGCCGTTTTCACGATGCGGTATTCCAGCACGGCTTCCCGCACGCCCTTGCGGGGACGGCTCACAGGGAATACCCGGCCCCGGCGGCTGTCCTTGAACAGCCACGTCCCGCAGTGCCTTCGGCGGGCAGTGCTTCGTCCGGCCCGCCTGCAATGACGGCCCGATATCGCTTGATGAACTGCGGCACTTCCGGCTTCCCTTCGGCCCTGCCATCCTGCACAGCGTAGGCGTTCTGGCTCTGGGTGATCTGACGGCTGAGTGCGGCCGCAGCCCCGGGCGTCTGGCAAACACCATCAGGCCGGACACACCCGTGTCCAACCGGTGCACCACCCCTACAAAGGCATCCGGCTGGCCCCACAGCTGCCGCAGGGCTGCGGGCACGCCCTCTTCGCTGGAAAGTCCGGCGGGCTTGTCCAGCACCACAAGGGCGGCATCTTCATACAGGATGTTCACAGCCTGCCCTCGCGATCAGGGCCTTGAGCTTCAGGATACCGGCAATGGTCTTGCCGTCCCGGATCTCGCCGCTCATGACCATCTCATAAGCTTTATCCAGCGGCACACGGTCAGGGGTCAGGAATTCATCGGCATCCAGATGCATCTGGGTCTTGTGCAGGCCGGTGGCGACCCATGTATAGATCACTTCGGTGTCATAGCCTACGGTGGGGAAAAACTGGCCCAGAGAGATATAATTGTCCGCGGTCAGGCCGCACTCCTCGCCCAGCTCCCTCTTGGCGGCTTCAAAGGGGTCCTCACCCTTTTCCAGCTTGCCGGCAGCAGCTCCCACAGCTCCTGCTGCATGGCGTAGCGGAACTGGCGCACCATGCAGATGGTGCCGTCCTCAAAATAGGGCAGGATGCACGCACCGCCGTGGTGATGCACCACTTCGCGTTCGGCGGTCTTGCCGTTTTCCAGCAGAGCAGTGTCTTTTGTCAGGGTGATCACCCGGCCCTCGAAGAGCACCTCGCTGGTGAGTGTTTTTTCGTAATGCACGGTCTTCTCCATTTTATTACCCTCTTTGCCCGGCACAGCGCCGGTTTTCTATGGCTTCAGTTTACGGCAAAATGAGGTTTGTTGTCAATAAAGAGATGATAAATATAAGAGGATGGGACGATTTGAAATGCGCGCCGCGTTTGCTTTGCGCATAATCAGCGGAAAGAATATTTATAATTTCGCAATTCTGGAAAATCTGCGGAGCTTGTCGGGGCAAAGCCCCTCCATCTGCTAACGCAGACCGCTCTGCCGCTTGAAAGCCCCACTGGGGCTTTCATTGCTACACAAAACGCGGATTTTCAGAATTGCCTTTTCACAGGAGGGGTCGTAACGGAAAGCAGCATTTGCAGCGCCGCTTTCTGAGAAAGCGCGGCGCTGCGCAAGCCGTGACTGAGAGGGTTCCCTCCCCTTTTTGCGAAAAAAAATTATAGGATCTGGCAAAGCAGGCAGGCCAAAACCGGAAAATCCGCGCCATTGCTCACTTTAACGAACTAAAGACGTACAAAAGCGCTAAAAAAATTTCTTTATTTTTGGTGCGTTTGTTGAGCGGTTTGCGTTTACTTTATGGGCGGAATTTGCTATTATAGTATACAAGCAATAGTGCCTTTATGGGGTTCTCCGGTCCCATGTGGGGCATATTGCCCCGCGCAAAAGGTACCAAATTCTGAATAATGGAGGAAGAAAAATGCCTAGAGCAAAGCAAACTATGGATGGCAATACCGCTGCCGCCCATGTAGCGTATGCCTACACGGACGTGGCTGCCATCTACCCCATTACCCCGTCTTCTCCGATGGCTGACTCTGTGGACCAGTGGTCCGCAGCTGGCCAGAAGAACATCTTCGGCAATCAGGTCAAGGTCGTCGAGATGGAATCTGAGGCCGGCGCTGCTGGCGCTGTGCACGGCTCTCTGGGTGCAGGTGCTGTTACCACCACCTTCACCGCTTCTCAGGGCCTGCTGCTGATGATCCCCAACATGTACAAGATCGCTGCTGAGCAGCTGCCCTGCGTGTTCGATGTTTCTGCACGTACCGTTGCTACCCAGTCCCTGAACATCTTCGGTGATCACAGCGACGTCATGGCATGCCGCCAGACCGGCTTTGCAATGCTGGTCGAGAGCAGCGTGCAGGAAGTCATGGATCTGTCCCCCTGTCGCACATCTGTGCGCCATCGAGGGCAAGGTTCCCTTCCTGAACTTCTTCGATGCTTCCGTACTTCTCATGAGTACCAGAAGATCGAGAAGTGGGATTACGCCGATCTGAAGGAAATGTGCAACATGGAGGCTGTGGAGGAGTTCCGTAAGAAGGCTCTGAACCCCGAACACCCCAAGATGCGCGGCTCCCACGAGAACGGCGACGTGTTCTTCCAGCATCGTGAGGCATGCAACAGCGTTTACAACGCTCTGCCTGCTGTTGTTGAGAAGTACATGGCCAAGATCAACGCAAAGCTGGGCACCAACTACGATCTGTTCAACTACTACGGCGCACCCGATGCTGACCGTGTGATCGTGGCTATGGGCTCCATCTGCGACGTTGCTGATGAGGTCATCGACTACCTGAACGCCAAGGGCGAGAAGGTCGGTATCGTCAAGGTCCGCCTGTACCGTCCCTGGGTCTCCGCTTCCCTGCTGAAGGTCCTGCCCAAGACCGCCAAGAAGGTGGCTGTGCTGGACCGCACCAAGGAGCCTGGCTCTCTGGGCGAGCCCCTGTACCTGGATGTTGCCGCTACCCTGCGTGAGGCTGGCCTGAACGATGTCGTTCTGACCGGCGGCCGTTACGGTCTGGGCAGCAAGGATACCCCGCCGTCCTCCATCTTTGCTCTGTTCAAGGAGCTGGAGAAGGATCAGCCCAAGGAGCGCTTCACTCTGGGTATCACCGATGATGTCACCTTCCTGTCTCTGCCGGAAGTCAAGCCCGCTCCCATCACCGCAGCTGCTGGCACCAAGGAGTGCAAGTTCTGGGGTCTGGGCGGCGACGGTACTGTCGGTGCTAACAAGAACTCCGTCAAGATCATCGGCGACCATACCGACAAGTATGTTCAGGCATACTTCCAGTATGACTCCAAGAAGACCGGCGGCGTGACCATCAGCATCTGCGTTTCGGCGACAAGCCCATCCGCAGCCCTACTACATCAACCAGGCTGACTTCGTGGCCTGCCACAACCCCGCTTACATCCACATGGGCATGAAGATGGTCCAGGATGTCAAGCCCGGCGGCGTGTTCATGATCAACTGCCAGTGGTCCGATGAGGAGCTGGGCCAGCACCTGAACGCCGAGGCAAAGAAGTATATCGCTGACAACAACATCCAGCTGTATACCATCAATGCTATCGATAAGGCTATCGAGATCGGCATGGGCAAGCGCACCAACACCATCCTGCAGTCTGCATTCTTCAAGCTGGCTGACGTCATGCCCATCGAGGATGCCGTCAACTTCATGAAGCAGGCAGCTCAGAAGAGCTACGGCAAGAAGGGCCAGGACGTCGTTGAGATGAACTGGAAGGCTATCGATGCAGGCGTTGACGCCATCCACAAGGTGGACGTGCCCGCATCCTGGTCCAACCCCGAGGCTGATCCCGCACCCAAGGCTCTCACCGGCCGTCCGGAGCTGGTCAAGCAGATCCGCGATGTCATGGAGCCCATTGCCCGTATGACGGCGACAGCCTGCCTGTCTCTTCCTTCGTGGCAAATGCAAACGGCGAGTGGGAGCAGGCGCTTCTGCATACGAGAAGCGCGGCACCGCTGTCACGTCCCCGAGTGGGATGCTGCAAAGTGCGTTGGCTGTAACCAGTGTGCATTCGTCTGCTCTCATGCTACCATCCGTCCCTTCCAGCTGACCGCCGACGAGCTGGCAGCTGCTCCTGCACAGACCAAGAGCCGCGACAACAAGCCCGCAAACGAGTACAAGTTTGTTATGGCTGTGTCTCCTCTGGACTGCATGGGCTGCGGCGAGTGCGTCACCGTCTGCCCCACCAAGGCTATCACCATGGTGCCGCAGGACAGCCAGGCCGATCAGCAGGCAGTGTTCGACTACTGCGTGGCCAACATCTCCAAGAAGCCTTCCAAGTTTGCTGACGATACCGTTATCGGTTCTCAGTTCAACCAGCCGCTGCTGGAGTTCTCTGGCTCCTGCGCAGGCTGTGCCGAGACTTCTTATGCTCGCCTGATCACTCAGCTGTTCGGCGAGAAGATGTTCATCTCCAACGCCACCGGCTGCTCCTCCATCTGGGGCGGCACCGCTTCCATCTCTCCGTACACCGTCAACAAGGACAGCGGCCATGGTCCTGCATGGTGCAACTCCCTGTTCGAGGATAACGCAGAGCATGGTCTGGGCCTGTACATCGGCCAGAAGACCGTCCGCGAGAACCTGATCAAGGAGATCGCAGAGGTTGCTGGTTCCGACAAGGCTTCTGCTGAGCTGAAGGCTGCCTTTGAGAAGTTCCTGGAGACCAAGAACAACACCAAGGCCAACGACGAGCCCGCAAAGGCCCTGATCGCTGAGCTGGAGAAGGCTGCTGCTGCCGGCTGCGAGAAGTCTGCAGAGATCCTGAAGAGCAAGCAGTTCATCGCCAAGAAGTCCGTCTGGATCTTCGGCGGCGACGGCTGGGCATACGACATCGGCTTCGGTGGTCTGGACCACGTTCTGGCTTCCGGCGAGGATGTCAACGTGATGGTCTTCGATACTGAGATGTACTCCAACACCGGTGGACAGGCATCCAAGGCTTCCAACATTGGTGAAGTCTGCCAGTTCGCTGCTGCTGGTAAGGAAATCAGCAAGAAGAGCCTGTCCGAGATCGCTATGACCTACGGTTACATCTATGTTGCTCAGATCGCACTGGGTGCTAACCCGGCTCAGGCTGTCAAGGCCATCGCTGAGGCTGAGGCTTACCCCGGCCCGTCTCTGATCATCGGCTACGCTCCCTGCGAGCTGCACGGTGTCAAGGGCGGCATGACCAACTGCCAGAACGAGATGAAGAAGGCAGTTGAGGCCGGTTACTGGAACCTGTTCACCTTCAACCCGGCAAACAAGGCTCAGGGCAAGAATCCGTTCACCCTGACCTCCAAGGCTGTGGATAACGAGAAGTATCAGGCACTGCTGGCTAACGAGACCCGTTACAGCCGCCTGACTCGTGCATTCCCCGACCGTGCTAAGGAGCTGTTCGCACGCAACCAGGAAGTTGCAAACGACCGCTACGAGCACCTGACCCGTCTGGTCGACCTGTACAAGTAAGCATTCTTCTGCGCTTTGGATGCAGATATTTGCGGCACCTTAGCCCCACAATGCAAGAGGGCGGCTGCCCCGTACCGGCGGTTACTGCGCAATGCAGCGGTACGAAGCGGAGAAACGCATCCATCCATGCAGGTGATGTGCTGAAGTACAGCATTCGCCATACGAGTTCTATCTGATTTCACTTCCCGGGCGGTGCTTTGTTCCGTGCGAAGTACCGCAGCGGGATATGAGATACCAAAGCGCCCGCGAGGGTCCTTGAAAGCACACCCCGCGTGTGTCAGGAGCATAAGGTCTGCTTGCAGATACCTGCTCCGCCTGCTGCATAAGACCTGCTTTGCAGGGATCTTGCCGCAGTAAAAACGAGCTTCGTTTTAGCGCCCCCGTTCACCGCAAGGTGACCGGGGCGTATTTTTTGTGTAAAAGAGAAGCGGCTGCTGTGATCTGGCATCACAACAGCCGCTTTTACAGTTCCATTTTAGCAATGTGAAAAAACGAAAGGTCAATCAAAAAAATGTTATCACAAAATCTTCCAAAAGATACCATTCCCTTTTACAGTTTCTTCATAGCTTCTTAACGAATTCAATTGTGAAAGCTGTTATACTTTTGCCATGGGAAGCGGGGCCGCAACCGCTTACCCAAGTAACATGATTCCTCCTCACACCAAGGCAATATCCAAAACAAAAACACCCCTTTTTTCGTGTGCCGCAACACGGAAGAGGGTGTTTTTGTTTTTGCAAATTCTGGTAAATCGGTGGTTTTAGGGTTGACCCCGTTTTTTGCGGCGCTATAATAAAAATGAATATGAAAACTTGGAGGTGAACGCAGGAAAATGGACCCGGATCATAGTCGAAGTAGAACCACGGCGCGGTGGATCAGAAAACAAAAACAACTGCGTTTTCCCCAACCGTTCGCCTCCTTCGCTGAGTCCTGCGGAAAAGCACCGCTTCAACGGTGCATCTTTCCGCAAAACAGAGCAGAGGAAGGCGCGGCTTTGTGTGCGCAGAATGCGGCGTTTGCGGCATTCCGGCAGGCAAGGCGGCGCGTTTGTTCCGATTCCTGCTGCGTCCTCCGGATACAGGAGCTGCTCCTGTTCCGTAAAAACTGAGGAGGTACGCCCAATGGATATGGAAGAAAAAAGCTGACGGCTGATGCTGCGGAGCAGGCCCTGCCGGTGCAGGAGCTGCCTGCTGATATCCCCGCCGAGGTCCGCCAGAAGCTGGCTGAAGATCTGAACGAGGAAGCTACTGAAGACCTCAAGCAGGATATGCGCGAGGCCGAAAAAGAGGAAGCCAACGACGAAGAGGTCAGGGCCAACCCTGAGATGCTCACCAAGAGCCGACTGCTCAAGCTGCTCATCAAGAAGCAGTACGTCAAGCTGCGCGAAGTGACCGAGGAAGAGCAGCCCGCCGACCTTGCCGAACTGCTGGAAGAGCTGGACGAAAACAACCGCCTTGTGGTGTTCCGCCTGCTCAAAAAGGAAGTGGCCACCGAGGCCTTTGCCTATATGTCCGACGAAGCCCGCGACGATCTGGTGAACGCCTTCTCAGATGTGGAGCTGGTGGGCGCCATTGAAGAGATGAGTCTGGACGATGCCGCCGACCTGCTGGAGGATATGCCGGCAGGCGTGGTGAAGCGGGTGCTGGAAAATCCTCCAAGCAGACCCGTGAGAGCCTGAACAAGCTGCTGAACTACCCCGAAAGCTCTGCCGGCAGCCTGATGACCCCGAATATGTCCGTCTGCGCGAGGATATGACCGTGGCGCAGGCTTTGAAGCCATCCGCAAGCAGGGCGAAAACGCAGAGACCGTGTACACCTGCTACGTGGTGGAGCGCAACCGCCTGAAGGGCGTTGTTTCTGCCCGCAGCCTGCTGCTGTCAGAGCCGCATACTCCCATCAACGAGATCATGGATGATAACGTGGTCACTGTGAAAGTGACCGACGATCAGGAGTACGTGGCCCGTGAGATGCAGCGCTACGACTTTACCGCCATGCCTGTTCTGGACAACGAGGGCATGTTCGTGGGTATTATCACCATCGACGATGCAATCGACGTTCTGACCGACGAGAGCACCGAGGATATGCAGAAGATGGCTGCTATTCTGCCGGACGACGATGCCACCACCTACTTCGGCACCAGCGTCTGGACCCATGCAAAGCAGCGCATTCCATGGCTGTTGATCCTGATGCTGTCCGCCACCTTTACCGGCATGGTCACCACCCACTATGAGGAGGCCTTTGTCAGCCTGCCGCTGCTGGTTTCCTTCATGCCCATGCTGATGGATACCGCCGGCAACTGCGGCAATCAGATCAGCACCCTGATGGTGCGCGGCCTGGCTCTGGGTGAGGTAGAACCCAGCGACTTTTTGCAGGTGCTGGGCAAGGAGCTGCGGGTGTCTGCCATCGTGGGTGCGGTGCTGGGCATCGTGAACGGCCTGCGCATCTACCTGATGTACACCTTCCTGTTCCCCGGCCAGTACGCTAACGTGATGGGCTATGCCATCGTGGTCAGCGTTTCGCTGTTCTTCAGCGTCATTCTGGCAAAGCTGGTGGGCGGTATGCTGCCGCTGGCAGCCAAGAAGCTGGGTGCCGACCCGGCCATCATGGCTACCCCCTTCATCACCACCATCGTGGATGCCTGCAGCCTGATCCTGTATTTCCAGATCGCACAGCTGGTGTTCCACAATATGATGTAAATAATAAAGCAATGCCGGACGGTCTTGAAGTGACTGCCCGGCATTTTTATAGGACGAACCCTCTCAGTCATCGCTGCGCGATGCCAACTCCCTCAGTCAAAACCTGACGGTTTTGCCAGCTCCCTCAAAGAGGGAGCCTCTGGCGGAGCCGGAAGCGTCCTAACCCTCTCAGCCTGCTCCCGTTGGTCGCAGACAGCTCCCCCGAAGGGGGAGCTTATAGCACTGCCGGGAAGCTTTTAGCATTCATCCGATACGTTTCGGTTTATCGCAAAAAAGCTCCCCCTTCGGGGGAGCCTGGTCGCCGCAGGCGACTGAGAGGGTTCGAGCCGGGGATAAAAACAGTGTGGAAAACTGCATGTTTCCCCGCCTTTTTCCACACAGAAAAACGGCAGCGGCCCGGTGTTGAAAACTTGTGACCGGTTCATTCCAGATTGGAGAAAAAGAAATCACCGCCCGGAAACGGTTTGTAGAATACAAAGAAAATCCTTCGACTTTCTTTTTTATAAAAGGCAGAATGCCCGCATTTTTGCCCAAAACTTACCAGAAAGCTGCGGCCTGAATTACGGTGTGTATAGGGCTGATGCCCTTTTGTTGTGGAAAACCCGGTGGAAAAAGTGGAAAACCTCATGGAAAACTTGCCCTTTTCTTCACAAAAACGGTGGAAAACCCGGTGGAAAAAGTGAAAAGTTCATTCCAGACAGGAAACTCCATACACTTTCCGGTTGTGCTTTTGTGCCGCAAGATCCGCTTGACAGCTGTATTTTTGGGCGGAAGATGCGGCAGTTTTCCACACTGTGGCATTGCCTTGAATGCCCCGGCCAATCATGGTACAATAACAGCAGAAAAATGCGGCAAAACTCACCGATATCGGAATACAATGCGTTGGAGGCACCCTATATGAACAATTGGCTCAACCAGCTGGAGCGCAAATACGGCCGCTTCGGCATCCCGAATCTGACCAACATTCTGGTGGGCGGGCAGATCCTTGTGCTGGCCATCGAGCTGTTTGTCAACCAGACCGTCAGTGTCTGGCTGGCACTCAGCCGCTATTTTCTGCTGCGCGGCCAGATCTGGCGCACTCATCACCTTTGCGTTCATCCCCTCTTACGGCGGCAGCATCCTCAGCGCGGTGCTGGGCATCTATTTCACATGGTTCATCGGCACAGCGCTGGAACAGGAGTGGGGCGATTTCCGCTATACGGTGTATCTGCTCTCCGGGATACTGGGCACCGTGCTGGCCTGCCTGCTCACCGGCGTGACCGGCAGCACCTACTGCCTGTCCCTTTCGCTGCTGCTGGCCTTTGCCATGCTGTACCCGGAGGTGCAGGTGCTGCTGTTCTTTGTCATCCCCATCCGGGTAAAATACTTTGGCTTTTTTGCGGCAGCACTGTGGGTGCTCAGCTTTCTGGGCGCGCCGCTGCCGCAAAAGCTGAGCCTGCTGCTCAGCATGGCGAACGTCTGGCTGTTCTTTGGCCCGATGGCCTATCGTTCCGTCCGCGCATGGGTACGCCGTGAGCAGTGGAAGCGGAGAAACAGAAGGTAAGGAGAAACATCATGATGCTGGACCGCATGGAGGGCAATGCAGAACTGAAAAGCAGCGTGAAGCTGATGCTGGCAGCCCGCCGCCTGACCCACAGCGTGCTGCTGGTGGGTGAAGAGGGCCTTGGAGCCGGTTTTGCAGCCCGCTGCATTGCGGCAGATTATCTTTACCCTGCAGGCGGAGCGCCCGCTGAGGCCCTTCTGCGGGGCGAATGCTGCCGTGCTGTGGGTAAGCCTGGCGACCGCGACAGCGGCCATGTGGAGACCGGCATCGTGCGTGAAGCGATCAGCGTTTCCGGTATGGGCGCAGGCGGAAAATATCTGGTCAGTCAGGTCAAGGCTATGCGCAGCGAGATCTTCAACACCAGCCTTTCGGCCGAGGGCCGTGCCGTGCTGCTCTACCATGTGGAAAAAATGAACGAGGAATCTGCCAATGCCCTGCTGAAGGTGATGGAAGAGCCGCCGGAGGGGGTGCTGTTCCTGCTTACGGCGGATTCGCTGGCAGGCGTGCTGCCCACCATCCGCAGCCGCTGCGTCAGCTTTGCAGTGGCTCCTGTCTCGCCGGAGCAGTGCGCCCGCTACTGCGCCGCACAGGGGGTGGACAAAAAGACGGCCGCGCTGTACAGCGAACTGTTCGACGGGCACATTGGTACGGTGCTTGCCGCCGCACAGGACGAAGCCCGCACCGCGCAGGTGGAAAAGGCCCTGCAGCTGGCAAAGGCCGCTGCTGACCGTGACAGCTATGCCGCAGCCTGCCTGCTGGCCGCCTACGAAAAGGACAAGGCCGGAGCCGCCGCCCTGCTGACGGACTTCCGTGCGGTGGCCGCTGCGGGCCTGCGGCAAAGCCCCCACGCACCGGTGCAGGGCATTGCTGCCCAGCGTGCCCTGCGTCTGGCCGAAGCCGCCATTCAGCGCCTTGGCGCGCAGGTGAACCCTAAAATCGTGCTCAGCGTGTTTGCGGCAAAGTTCCGCGCGCTGTAATGCAAAAAGAAAACCGGAAGAGCATTGTGCCCTTCCGGTTTTTAGCATCATGATTTTTATTCAATAGTGGGGTCATCGTAGATGGGCTGATATTTAAAGGTGGCCGTTTTTCCGCCCAGTTTCAGCTCAACCGTAAAAACGCCTCTGACATTGAGGGAAGTCGTATTCACCGGGCCAAGGTCAATATAGATAGGAAAAGTTTTACGATCACCTTTGGCAACGGTTACGGAAGAAACATACTTGAAACCGGTTCCGGCGCTGTTCAGGCCAAAATTGCCCAGACTGCACACTTTCAGACCAGATTCGGTAGTACCATTATGTTTGCAGGTAAAATTACTGGTAGAAATCGTAACGGAAGAATCTGTGTTATAGGAGTTATCAATAGAAAGACCGGTGTAAAGATAATTATGCTGCCATCCGTCCGATTCGTAAGTAGTACGGGAGACCCAAGTGCCAGTCAGCGGCCCCATATCCACATAGGTGCTGCCCAATGTAGCAAAAGTACCGGTGTCAATGGTGGGCAGGGTCGGGTTGCCGGGGGTTGCACCATAACCTTCGCCGCAGCCAACCAGCATACTGCCGGCGGCAGCGACCAGTGCAGCAGCACCGGTGGTCTTTAAAAAGGTACGGCGGGTGATCAGTTCAGACATAAAAATCTCTCCTTTGATTGCAGGAAATCACAAAATACAAAAGCTGATGCAAACAGAAACTCCCTCCGCGCTTGCGGTACACCGGAGGGAGTTTCTGTTTGGGGTATTGCTTTGGTGTGAGGAGGAATCATGTGCGGAAAGACGGTTGCGGCCCCGCCTCCCCGCAAGGTATAGTATACCCGATTTTAAGTGAAAAGTCATTACATTTCTGTGAAAAAACATCCCGCAATGAACTTTTTACAAAATTCCCCCAATGATAAAAACCAAACAGCGCGGTGTACAAAAATTCTGGTATTCCAGAATGACATAAACTGCCAATTTCACTATAGCAGACAAGACCGCAGGTGTCAATTAAAATGTCGGCTTTTTGGCGGAAAGACGAAAAAATGTGGCAAAAAACTGTAAAATCGGCACAGGGTCAGCCCTTGGCAAGCTCGGCGGCGTGAAGCTTGCCGTGTTCTACGTAGTGGGCGGCGTTGTGCAGGTTGGCCTCGATCTGGGCCGCGCTTACCTGCTTGATGACCCTTGCGGGCACGCCCACAGCCACCGAGTTATCCGGGATCACCATGCCTCCGGCACCAGCGCACCCGCGCCGATGATGCAGTTTTTGCCCACGACACAGTGGTTGAGCAGGGTGGCGTGCATTCCGATGAGGCTGCCATCCCCTACCGTGCACCCGTGCACAAGCGCACTGTGGCCCACGGTGACGCTTTTGCCCAGCATTACAGCACCGCCCACATCACAGTGCAGCACGGCGTTATCCTGCACGTTGGAGTTTTCGCCAATGGTCAAAGTGCCGTCGTCGCCGCGCAGCACGGCCCCGTACCACACCGTGGAACCGGCTTTCAGGATCACATCGCCTTTTGCATTGACAATATCTTCTTTATTGCACAGGGCAAATACAGCCCCTTCCAGTACACGGTCGGAATCTTTTTCTTCTTTAGCACGTTCACTTCTGCCTTCTGACGTTTTGTTCTGCCAGTCAGCGGAATAAGTAACAACTGCGGTATTCTGGTCACGGTAAGTCAAATCTACTTCACGAGTTTTCTCCATCCAAGACATATCCACTTGCTGTCTCTTTCTCTTTGACATAGTATTTGCCAAGAGGAAGGTCTGTCAGTTTTGCCACGCCTGTTTCATCCGTCGTGATCGTTGCTACCAGTGCATCTTTCTTGTAGTAATCTTCACTCTCGCCATCCGCTGCTTTTATATCTTCTAAGGCATAAACCTCAAAAGTAACCTCTTTCAGGGAACCGGAAAGATATTCAAACAGATGCTTCATCCATCCGCCAATGGAATCCAGTGCAGATACTTTCTCCAGGAACTCACCTTTTTTATTGATGATAAGTGTTCCGGTTGGCACTGCATCTTTCATCTCTACCTTCTGGATCTCGGCAGTATCGTCCACAGTAAAAGAAACTTCTTCCACCATCAGATAGCCATAAGGAGCCATTTCTTCACGAAGGGTATACGTCTCCCCGGCTGTGAGTCTTTCAATCCAGATGTTCCTCACCCTTTACAGACTTCCATGTATCTACCACATTTCCATCCTTATCAAGCACCGTAAGCGTTGCCCCTGAAAGTTCCACGCCTGTCGTAATATCGGACTTCGTAAAGGTTACTTTTGTCGGCTGGTTCTTAAATACAGATTCCAGCTCTACCACTTTCACATCCTGTCCCTGATATTTGGCAGTCACTTCCAAAGTCTCAAAAGAAGAGACATACCCTGCCGGAGCTGCAAGTTCTTTGATATAGTAAGTACCAAATGGAAGGTCAACGTCAAATACTGCCCTTCCATCTTCCCCACTGACTGCTTTTCCAAGTAAGGTATCTGCCTTCACAATCACTTCTTCATGTGTCAGAATATCTTCTTTTGCATAGATGCCAAACTCTGCACCTGCCACAACCGTTTCTGTCTCTGCATCCTGTTTTACTACGGACACTTCCACTTTCTGACGGTCATTCTCAAAAGTTGCTGTCTGCTCGAT
>ENA-OQAR01000282-OQAR01000282.1-human-gut-metagenome-genome-assembly--contig:-NODE-282-length-14825-cov-2.324874_pt1 | contig 14825 bp, 19 predicted proteins | sample MGYA00242738_ERZ504533 | MGnify/ENA primary metagenome ERZ504533 (study PRJEB26092, sample SAMD00036276) | human gut metagenome | host: Homo sapiens | study: EMG produced TPA metagenomics assembly of... | reverse complement strand
TTCTTCTCTTTTTGTACGATATTGATAAAAGAAGACTGATGATACGTCGGAATAGCCACCATTGCTACTCCCACCAAACAATGATGCACCCCAATAATTTTCCCAAGGCGTAATTGGATAAATATCGCCATACCCTACCGTTTCGCAAAACGTAATGATAGCCCACCAAATCCCGTCGCCCAATGTTTTCAAAAACCTCGGGTTGAGCACTCCTTTCAATATAATACATAAGAATGGCAGAAAAACAAATCGTAATAAAGCTGGCAGTGTAGGCTGTCTCAAGCTCCTCCTTAACGGAAGCAAGAGCTTTGCCCGATAACCCGGAAAGAGCGCGAATGCCGTTATCAATTTAAAAATAATAAAAATATAGGGCAAAATAATAATATGCACCACTTCTGTATTCCAATATACATAAGTAAGAATACAAGGAATCACTGCTATAAAATCAACAAAACCATAGAAGGAAAAATGTATATTTCAGACGTGCTTTTGCTGCTTTCATATCAGGATAGAGCGCGGGGGCAGATAAAATGCGGGCTGTATATTCAACCAGAAAAACAAAAAGAAGATATATAGGTTATTCCGAATAATGGTACTTTTGTATTCAGACATTTCCTCAAATTGAACTTGCAATAACCGCTATAAATTTGAAATCAAAAATAAAAGAAAAAGAAACAAAAACATCGAACCCATTGCCTTTTTCAACAAACGTTGTATCAGAATATATAGTTTCATTTTTTATCATACTTGTTTATTAAATATCTTTCCATAAACAAAATTGGGGTTGTCAAAACGTGGATAATGCTGTCGTTTTAGTTCGTAGGGGCGAGGTTTGCTCGCCCGAAAACAGTTTGTTTTGTGTCTTCGGGCAGGCAAACCCTGCCCCTACAGCTGACGATGGGATAGGCCGGTTTTGTTTTGGCATCCTCACGAACGGAGTGACTCTCCTTATTTCTCCACCAATGCAAAGTCCAGCTGTTTCTTCTCCAGGTTGCACGTGCCACTTTAATGGTGACAGGGTCACCCAGGCTGAATTTCTTATGATGACGTCGCCCTATTAAGCAATAGTTCTTTTCGTCAAAGTCATAATAATCATCGCCTAAGTCGCGCATAGGAACCATGCCTTCGCACTTATTCTCATTGATTTCAACATAGAGTCCCCATTCCGTTACTCCCGAAATAACTCCTTCAAACTCCAAGCCTACACGTTCACTCATGAACTCTACTTGTTTATACTTCACCGAAGCGCGTTCTGCGTTTGATGCAATTTGCTCCATTTCAGAACTATGGTCGCACAAATCTTCGTATTTATCCTTTTGTGCCGTTCGTCCTCCTGCCAGATAGCGGGTGAGCAAGCGATGTACCATCATGTCCGGGAAACGGCGGATGGGAGATGTAAAGTGGGTATAGAAATCAAAAGCTAATCCATAATGGCCTATATTAACTGTTGAATAACGTGCTTTCTGCATGGCACGCAAAGAAACAGTTTCTATCAGGTTTTTGTTCTTTTCTTGTCCTTTATGTCATCCAGCAGGCGGTTGATGGATTTGGAAACCTCTGACTTTGAGCCCGAAGTGCGTATTTTATAACCGAAGCGGTTAATAAACCAATTCAGGTTTTCCAGTTTGTCGGGGTCGGGAAGGTCATGGATACGATAGGGGAATACTTTTGCTTTTTATTTTGGCACTTTGCCGATTGTTTCAGCCACGGTACGGTTGGCAAGAAGCATAAACTCTTCAATCAGCTTGTTGGCTTCTTTGGACTCTTTGAAATAAACACTTAACGGTTTTCCTGTTTCGTCAATCTCAAATTTTACTTCAATGCGGTCAAAGTCGATGGCGCCTGCCGCCAATCGTTGTTTGCGCAGGATTTGAGCTAACTTGTTCAATTCCAGAATTTCTTCCTTGTAATCACCTTCACCGGTCTCGATGACTTGCTGTGCTTCCTCATAGGTAAAACGGCGGTCACTCTTAATCACTGTATGTTTGATGCGTGAATTCTTCACTTCACCTTTTTCGTTCATATCGAAAATGACAGAGAATGCCAGCTTTTCCTCATTGGGGCGGAGAGAGCAGATGAAGTTACACAGGCGTTCGGGCAACATCGGAATGGTGCGGTCTACCAAGTAAACGGAAGTTGCACGTTTTTTCTGCTTCTTTGTCTATTGTACTTCCTTCTTTTACATAGTGTGTAACATCGGCAATATGTACTCCGACTTCCCACAGTCCCGGTTTGATAAGCCGGATGGACAGAGCATCGTCAAAGTCTTTTGCATCTTTGGGGTCGATGGTAAAGGTCGTTACGGCCCGGAAATCTTCCCGTTCGGCATAGTCGGCTTCCGTTATCTCGGCCGGAATCTTTTCGGCGGCGGCCTCTCGTTTTTGGGATATACATACGGCAGTCCGTATTCTGCTAGAATGGCATGCATCTCAGTGGTGTTTTCGCCTGCCTTGCCCAAGATGTCCATAACTTGCCCGATTGGGTTTTTGGCTTCTTTCGGCCATTCTATTATTTTTACGACAGCTTTATCGCCATTTTTCCCTCCTTTCAATTTATCTTTGGGAATGAAAATGTCATTTGCCAGCGTACGGTTTTCGGTAACAAGGAAAGCATAGAAATTTGTCGACTTTTCAAATGTTCCGACGAATGTATCGTTTGCCCGTTCGATGATTTCAATTACTTCTCCTTCGGGGTTGCGGTTCTTGCGTTTTGCAAACAAGGCAATTTTGACTTTGTCGTTGTTCATGGCGTGTGCCGAGCTTCTTTCGGCTATAAAGATGGTCTCTCCTCCGTCCTCCGGGATGAAAGAGTTCTTACCATTGCTTTTACGCTGAAAAATACCCGTCATAATCAGTCCGTGGTCGTTCAGCTTATATTGCCCTTTTTCAACTTCTTGTAAGAAATCATCCGCTATCATTTCGAGGATGATGTCGGCGCAAAGCATTTTAAGAGGATAGTAGTTAAGTTTAACCCGCTTGAGAGCTTGTTTGAGGCTGAATGTTTTCATTCGGCTTGGCACGGAAATAGTTGATGAGGCGTTCTGCCAGTTCACTCTTCTTCATGCGTTTTCCTGCTTTTTTTCCTTTTCTTTTTAGCCATAAATGGTATTTTAATTGTATTATGTGCTACAAAGTAAACAAAATAATTGGAATAGCGGTTCAATAGATACATTAAATTTGGTTGAATCTAAATGAAACGTGCTATCTTTGTCCGTTCTAAAACAATTGTTATGACTGAACTTGATAAGAAAATCAGGGAAAAAGAAATTTATAGAGTTACATTAGTGGGGAGTTTTCGTTAATTTCTTGCTGGTTATTTTTAAATTCCTTGCCGGAATTGCAGGGCATAGTGCTGCTATGTTGGCAGATGCAGTTCATTCTCTATCTGACTTCATTACGGACGTAGTAGTGATTCTTTTTGTACGTATATCCAATAAACCAGTGGACAAGAGCCATGATTATGGTCATGGGAAATATGAAACATTGGCTACTGCTTTCATTGGTATGGCATTATTGGGGGTAGGATTTGGAATATTGTGGAATGGAGCAACAGATATATTGGTTTTCCTACGAGGTGGGGAACTTCGTCAACCGGGAATGTTGGCATTGGTTGCTGCCATTATTTCTATTCTGTTGAAGGAAATACTTTATCAATATACAGTCAGAGTGGGGAAAAGATGCCACTCACAGGCTGTTGTGGCGAATGCGTGGCATCATAGGAGTGATGCATTATCATCCATTGGTACGGCTGCCGGTATTGGCGGAGCGATTTTACTCGGTCCTCATTGGGCAGTACTCGATCCTATTGCCGCTGTGACAGTCAGTTTCTTTATTATGCGGGTTTCCATCAGGCTGCTGGTTCCTTGCCTGGATGAATTGCTGGAAAAGTCTTTGCCGGATAGTGTGGAACGTGAGATAGAGGGGATTGTGTTATCTTTTGATGGAGTCAGCGAACCGCATCATTTACGCACGCGGCGCATCGGAAACAATTATGCTATAGAGATTCATATACGCATGGATGGGAACATTTCTCTGCATAAAGCGCACGAGACGGCAACTGGTATTGAACATAGATTGAAAGAAAAGTTTGGAGAGGATACTCATGTGGGTATTCATGTGGAACCGGTGAAATAACATACGAAGAATGAATAACGAAGAATTTGCACAAAAGAACACTTGCTGCTTAAAGAAAGTATTGGTAACCGGAGCAAGCGGATTTATTGGCAGTTTCCTGGTGGAAGGAGGATTGGAGAGAGAGATGCAGGTATGGGCTGGTGTACGTAAAAGCAGTAGTCGTACCTATTTGAAAGATCCTCGCATTCAATTTGCCGAATTGGATTTTGCTCATCCCGGAAGATTGACGGAGCAATTGGCTGTTCATAAACAATTGCATGGGGGATGGGATTATATCATTCATTGTGCCGGTGTAACTAAATGCCGCCATAAGGACGAATTTGACAAAGGCAATTATGTCTATACCCGTAATTTTGTAGAAGCTTTGAGAACCTTGGACATGGTTCCCCGGCAATTTGTCTATATCAGTTCACTTAGTATTTTCGGTCCTATTCATGAAGATAATTATGCACCCATCAGTGAGCGTGATACGGCAATGCCCAATACTGCATATGGGGTCAGTAAGCTAAAGTCGGAACATTACCTGCAATCATTGAATGATTTTCCGACAGTGATTTTTCGTCCTACTGGAGTTTATGGTCCTCGTGAACGCGATTATTTTCTGATGGCGAAGTCTATCAAGCAGCATATAGACTTTGCTCCTGGTTTTAAAAGACAGGATCTTACTTTTATTTATGTGAGGGATTTGGTACAAGCTGTTTATTTGGCAATAGAACATGGAGTGCGGCAGCGCGCCTATTTTGTTAGTGACGGAAATGTCTATTCCAGCCGTACTTTTTCTGATTTGATACAAAAAGAACTTGGTAATCCGTGGGTTATACACATTAAATGCCCATTATTTATTTTAAAAGTTGTATCTTTGCTCGCTGAATTTTCAGCGCGTTTGCCTGGGAAAGGTAAGTACGCTGAATGCTGACAAATATAAAATAATGAAACAACGTAATTGGCAATGCGATATTTCACCCTTGGTGGAAGAACTGGGATATCGTCCTGAGTACCCTTTAGATAAGGGAGTAAAGGAAATCATTGCATGGTATAAGAAAGAAGGATGGCTTTAAATTTATTCAAACGGGTAGACAGTGTGAAAGGATTGTTTGCCGTCGAGAGCATTAGTCTGATATATAATGCCCTCACGACCATAATGGTTTTAATATTATTTCCTCGTATGGACCACCCTGTAATTATGCTTTTGGAGCGTGCAGGCATTGTGGCCATTACGTTTGCATTAATATATTTGTATCGCAAGTATCCGTGTAAACTTACGGCATTTATACGAATGGCTGTGCAGATGGCATTTTTAGCGTATTGGTATCCCGATACCTTTGAATTTAATCGTCTTTTTCCCAATCTGGATAACTTCTTCGCTTCGGCGGAGCAGTTTTTGTTCCGTTGCCAGCCTTCGGTAGAATTTAGTGAACATTTTCCTTCCATGTGGTTCAGTGAACCATTTAATATGGGGTATTTCGCTTATTATCCAATGATTGGGATTGTGACTATTTATTATTTCTTGTTTCGTTTTGAGTGGTTTGAAAAGGTTTCTTTTGTGCTGGTCACTTCGTTTTTTATCTATTATCTTATTTATATATTGGTTCCGGTTGCCGGTCCGCAATTCTATTTCCCTGCTATCGGAATGGACAATGTGATGGCGCAGCATTTCCCTGCTATCGGTGATTATTTCAATAATAATGATATTCTGCTGCCCGGTCCCGGTTTTGATCATGGTTTCTTCTTTAATTTGGTAGAGGCCTCACAGGAAGTGGGGGAACGCCCTACTGCTGCTTTTCCTAGTTCGCATGTCGGTATATCTACCATTGTGATGATTATGGCCTATCGCGTTAATAAGAAACTATGTTATTTCTTGGCACCGTTCTACGTACTTCTATGCTGTGCTACGGTCTATATTCAGGCGCATTATTTGGTGGATGTTATTGCCGGCTGGATTTCGGCGGTATGTATTTATATTGTGGCTACTTATATGTATAAGCGTTGGTTTGCTTCTGTAGTCTTCCAACTTGTGCTGAAATAGTTTTAAAAAGTATATAAAAGCGTACAGGGTGTCCATTTTCGGACACCCTGTTTTGTTTATACCTTGTTGATTTTCAGTGATAAATGTTGCTGGCATGAATATTGCTTTAAAAATAATGGCTAAACGTTGCAACGTTTGGCATAGAAATAACGTCTAATGAATAAAACAAAAATAGTATGAGAAAATTAGTATCAACTTTAATGGCGGTGACCCTTATGTTAGTGTCTGCCACAGCATGTGCAGAGAGAATAACTCCTAGTAAGAACTATGTTACCAAAAAAGTGAATGTGGGTAGTTTTAATGCTATCTCTACCAGTTCTTCGGTGGATGTAATCTATACTCAAAGTTCCGGTGGACAGGATGTGGAAATATATGCTCCGGACAATTTGGTGGACTATATTGATGTCCGTGTAGAGGGTGGAGTACTTAAGGTTGGTTTTAAATCACCAAGAAACAATTTTTCAATAAACGGAAAACATAAAAAGGAAGTAAGAGTTTCTGCTCCGGCTGTGAACAGCTTGAAAGCTTCCAGTTCCGGTGATATTATTATAAAGAATGGACTGAAAACGAGTGGGAAAGTTACTGTTAAGGCTAGCAGTAGCGGTGATGTAACAGGAAGCACTATTTCTTGTGATGATTTTGCGGCTACCGCTAATAGTTCGGGTGATGTGATTCTGGAAAAGGTATCTTGTACGAATTTCTCTGCTGATGCCAGTAGCTCGGGTGATGTATCTGTCAAGAATCTGAACGCTGCTGATGTATCTGCTGATGCCAGCTCTTCCGGAGATGTGATTTTGGCAGGTATTTGTGAGACGCTTCTTACAGAGCCAGTAGTAGTGGGGATGTAAAGGCAAAAGGTATGAAGGCGGTCAATGTAACTGCCAGTGCCAGTTCCTCTGGTGATGTGGAATGTTATGTGACCGGTTCGCTGACTGCGAAAGCATCCAGTAGTGGTGAGGTGGCTTATAAAGGCAATCCTAAAGATATTGATTTCTCTCCCAAAAGAGGTTTGCGTAAAATGGAATAGATAATGTGTTAATGCTACAATATATTAATGTGCCAATTGGCTGTGCTGTATTCCGCATGGCAATTGGCACATTAGCATATTAGCACATTGTAGCATTAAGAATTCATTCCGTAATTCCCCCTGATATAATCCAAGATACTGAAAAGTTCTTTCACGGTTTCGGCACGGAGCATGGCGATACGTGTCTCTTTAAAGTTGGGGATGCCTTTAAATAAGGGAGAAGCAGCCAGATGGCGGCGTACATGAAGAATACCGCGGCGTTCGTCAAGCAGATTCACACTGTCCAACACTTCCTGACGGAGTACATTCAGCCGCCACTCAAAAGAAAGGGCCGGGAGTTCCTTACCGGTTTCTATATAATGTTTTACTTCCTTGAATATCCACGGGCGTCCAAAGCTGGCTCGGCCAATCATAATAGCGTCCACTCCATACTGGTCAAAACACTCTTTGGCACGTTGTGGCGTAGTTATATCCCCGTTTCCAATGATAGGTATATGCATACGGGGATTCTTTTTTACTTCACCTATTAAACTCCAGTCCGCTTCACCAGTGTACATTTGTGCACGGGTGCGTCCATGAATGGTCAGTGCTTCAATGCCGCAATCTTGTAATTGTTCTGCCAAATCTACTATAATTTTATGCTCATTGTCCCAGCCTAGACGTGTTTTTACAGTAACGGGAATTTTTACAGTGTCCACAACAGCACGGGTAATTTCCAACATCAGCGGGATATTTTGCAGCATACCTGCACCGGCTCCTTTACCGGCAACGCGTTTTACAGGACAGCCAAAATTAATATCCAGGATGTCAGGATGCGCCTCTTCCACTATTTTCGCCGCTGCTACCATTGTTTCCGTGTCTCTGCCGTAAATCTGGATGGCTACGGGGCGTTCCTCATCGTTGATATTCAGCTTCTGCATCGTTTTACCTACCGAGCGTATCAATGCATCTGCCGATACAAATTCGGTATATACCATATCAGCACCGAACTTCTTGCACATCAGGCGAAAAGCGGGGTCTGTTACATCTTCCATCGGAGCCAGGAAAATAGGGTATCTGCCCAGGTCTATATTTCTAATCTTCATTGTTGTATGTTTATCTTTGGGTTACAGAAAAGTCAGATTCATTTGAGTATTAATTTATAATCTGTGTGAATCTGTGTAATCTGTGGTGAAATCAGGCTGCAAAAATACGGAAAAAAGCCTACCTTTGCACATATATTAATCAAAAGAATAATGAAAGCTTCTATAAAAGACTTTGAAATAATGGCTCCTGTAGGTTCACGTGAGTCGCTGGCGGCAGCCATACAGGCAGGTGCGGATTCTATTTACTTCGGAATTGAGAGTCTGAATATGCGTGCACGTTCTGCCAGTACATTTACTTGTCAATGATTTACGCGAGATAGCACAGATCTGTGATAAACATGGCATCAAGAGCTATCTTACGATCAATACCATTATTTATGATGAAGATATTGCTTTGATGCGTACCATTGTGGATGCGGCTAAGGAGGCAGGCATCAGTGCCGTGATTGCTGCGGATGTGGCGGTAATGGCTTATTGTTGCGAGGTGGGGCAGGAAGTACACCTTTCCACCCAATTAAATATCAGTAATGCCGGAGCGTTGAAATTTTATGCTCGCTTTGCCGATGTAGTGGTATTGGCACGTGAATTGAATTTGAAGCAGGTGCGGGTGATTTATGATACTATCCAGAAGGAACAAATTAAAGGTCCGAATGGAGAATTGGTCCGTATTGAGATGTTCTGCCACGGGGCACTCTGTATGGCAGTGTCGGGCAAGTGTTATCTCAGTTTGCATGAGATGAATGCTTCTGCTAACCGGGGGGCTTGTATGCAGATATGTCGCCGTGCATACGATGTGAAGGATAAAGAGAGTGATATTGAACTGGAGGTGGACAATAAATACATCATGTCTCCTAAAGATTTGAAAACTATTCATTTTATGGATGAGATGATAGAGGCTGGCGTGCGTGTCTTCAAGATCGAAGGGCGTGCCCGAGGACCTGAGTATGTACGTACCGTGGTGGAATGTTACAAAGAAGCTATTTGTTCTTATCTGGAGGGCACTTTTACCGAGGAGAAGAAGCAGGCTTGGGATGAACGGCTGAAGACCGTATTCAATCGGGGGGTTCTGGAATGGGTATTATTTAGGACAGCGTTTGGGTGAATGGAGTAAGAACTATGGTTCGGAGGCTACTGAGCGTAAAGTGTATGTGGGTAAGGGAATCAAGTACTTTTCTAATATTGGCGTTGCAGAGTTTCTGGTGGAAGCTGCTGAGATGAAAGTAGGGGATAAGCTTCTGATCACAGGACCTACTACAGGAGCGGTATTTCTGACGTTGGATGAGGCGCGTGTGGATTTGAAACCGGTGGATGTGGTAAGAAAAGGTCAACATGTATCCTTTAAAGTACCCGATAAGGTACGTCCTAGTGACAAGCTTTATAAGTTGGTTTCTCCTGAGGATTTGAAGAAGAAATAAAACAGAAAGAATGTGTTTCTAAAGAGATATTGAAATTTAAATCTCTTATGATTAAAATCCGAAGAGAAGCTCCCTTTTCTTATTTTATGTAGCAATGAATAAAGTAAGAAAGGGTAGGGTATCATGATGATACAGATTATTATAAAGCTGTTTCATTAATCTATTTTGAGTTATCCTTTGGAACTATAAATTTATTAATGAATACTCTCTTTTGATTTGTTTGAGAACAATAAAAAACCCGTAACAGTTCATTTTGCTACGGGTTTTACTTTGTTAGAGTTTGCTGTTATTCTGTATAAATTGAGAGCTTAGGATGATCTTTGTAAAGGTTCTTATTCGCTAGTTCTTCTGCATCTGTAATTCTGTATAAATAATATTTACTATTTGGACAGAACGCACTTTTTATCGGGAAAATTGAAGAAGCGATGTCCTTGAGTTTTTTTCTTAAGTGTGTGAGTTTGTCCGTTTTCATCAGTGTAAATATAGTCAATGGGACCTTCGGGATATGCTTTGCGGACTACAGCCTGTTGGTTACGGATAATGTCTATCAAACTGAATCCTTCACCCCATAATTCTTTGCGGCGTTCTAACCAAATTTGTTTCCAATAGATCCTGTTGTGAAAGATTTGTATGAATGGTTTTTGCCCCTCTGGCTGTTTTTAAATCATTTAATTTGTTAATTGCATCTGGATCATTCAGATGTGCTTTTGCTTCTGCATTTATCAAATAAATTTCGGCAACGCGCATCAATACGATATCACCAAGTTGGTTTTCGATATCGCGGAATCTGAATTTAGAGTTACGCATCCATACATAGGCTGCTGATGCGACGTCAGCTCCCGGATCTGTGGCCCAGAACAGCATTTCTTTACGATAATCACCATCTTCGAACAAATCACGGAAGTAAGGGTCTACATTGAAGCTATAATAGTATGATCCTTTAGTTGTAGTATCTAAATAATGGAATTGATAACTGGCATTACTTTGATCGTTGGTTTGGGCATGCCCCCAAATCCATTCTTTATTGTCTACAGAATTGAATCCGGCTTTATATTCACTTTCGGTCATTAAATAATTGTTTTTAGTTAACAATTTGTCCGAGTAAGTTTTAGCTTTCTCCCATTGACGAGCATAAAGACAGGCACGTGAGAGAATACCTAGGACAACTTCATTGTCAATTTTGTGTTTGGCGTCACGTACATAAGTTTCGGGAATAAGTTCTAATGCTTCTTCTAAATCGTTGATGGATTGCGCATATACTTCACTGACACTTGATGCGGGTTTTCCTTCTGCTGCAATTGTTTCATCGGTGGACTGTGTATAGACAGGTGCACATACAGCGTCCGGGTCTTTATCAATAGCAAAGGAATAACAAGAGGCCAGGTGCAGGTATAAGAAACCGCGTAAAGCCAATGCTTGTCCTTTAATTCGGTTTCTGTCGGCTTGCGTGCTTCGGCAGCATCAATATTGTCTAATACGCCATTGCAGTCGTTGATTACACGGTATGCTAAAAGCCAGCTCAAGGTGTTTGTGCCTCCTTTTCCATAAATTGCAGAAAACTCATTATGTGTCCTAAAGCCATATTTGCTATTTAACACTACATCAGAACCCATTGCGTCATTTGCACGTAGCATTGCTCCATAGCCAGGGTTGGCGTAGGAATTGAAAGTTTCCATCAGGTAGTTCCAACCACCATTAAGTACTTTTTCGGCATCTCCTGTTTTACCGAAAACAGAACCGGCATCTACATAAGTTGTAGGAATTGTATCCAAATCGCAGGAAGTGAGCATTATACTTCCCAGTGCGACTGAAAATATATATTTAAAAATAGTTTTCATATTCTTCTTTCTGTATTAAAGTTTCACATTGATACCGAATGAAATTGTTTTCATTGCCGGATAGCGATAGTAAGTAGAGCCTCCGAAAGTTTGCTCTGGGTCTAGACCTTGTTGTTTGGCTAATGTCAGCATATTTTCTGCTTGAAAAAATATGCTTGCATCTTTCAGTGTCAATGTGTTCAGCAATGACTTCGGCAGATTGTAAGAGAATGTAATATTCTTCAAACGTAAGTATGAACGGTCAACTAAGAACCGATTTGAAGAGTTTGTCCATGAGCTTTTGGGAGAAGTAGTCAGACGTGGTACATCGGTATAGGGATTTTCAGGAGTCCAACGATCTAACATATCTACGCTCCAACTGGTACCTGTAGGTCCTTGGCTCATCAATGAAACTTTATCCCCATTATAGATTTTACCACCAATGGAATAAGAGAATAAAAATGATAATGTAAAATCCTTGAATGAGAGATCTGATTGAAGACCGCCGGTCCAATCTGGTAGTGAATTGCCGCATTTTACTTTGTCGTCCGGGGTGGTTGATGAATAGTCTTCTGTGGTTATCTTTTCTCCGTTGGTATTGTAACGATACCACGTAGGATTACCATTTTCAGGATTGACACCAGCCCATTCTACTAAATAGAAGTCATATAACGATCCTCCTTTCACCCATTTCTTGTTGCCACTCCACATTTCTTCGGCAGGCAATGAGGTTTATTTTTGTTTTTATAGGTAGTAGCATTAAAAAGAAAGTTTCCATTTCCAATCTTTAGTCATGATAGGATATCCTGAGATTTGGAATTCCCATCCATAATTCTTGATAGCACCAATATTTTCGTCCATACTTGAGAAGCCTGAAGATGGAACTAAGTCTTTAGAGAATAATAAATCTTTGGAACGACGTTCAAAGTATTCGATTGTACCACTTAGGCGATTGTTCCAGAAACCAAAATCCAAGCCGATATTAGTATTTAGATTGGTTTCCCATGATAAATTAGGAGTTGCCAGACGATAAGCATGCAAACCGGATTCACCGAGGTTATTACGTATGGAATAGAGCGCCTGATACGCATAATAACCTACCTGGTCATTACCTTGCGCTCCGTAGCTGGCACGCAATGATAAATTTAGATAGCCAGTCTGATGTGTCCTTCATAAACTCTTCCTGCATAATTTTCCAAGATGCGCCTATTGACCAGAAAGTACCCCAACGATGATCCGGATGGAAACGGGAAGAACCGTCAGAACGGACAGAAGCCGATAAGAAGTATTTTTGATCGTACGAGTATTCAGCACTTCCAAAGAAACTTAACAGCTTGTATTGGTCGCTGTTTCCGCCAAAATCACCTAAAGAGGAAGCTGCGTCGGGCTCATAGAATCCATCCATGATGACTTTGCTGCGGCTTCCGCCGAAATTGGAAGTGTTATATTCATAGTACTCCTGACCGGCCATCACACGGATATCATGTACATCATTGAACGTGTGTTGATAATTAATGACATTATTAAAAGTCATGCCTGTAGTGCGGTAGTTGTATTTGCTTACGCTGCCACCACTGATAGAACCTGTACCGTAAGTAGGATTGGTGTAGTCATGATTTGTTTTGTTATTATAGTCAATATTCAAAGACATTTTGTAAGAAAGTCCTTCGATAGGAGTTATTTGGATAAAGCCACGTAAAGAAGCAGCATCGCGTTTTATCTCGCTTTTATCGTGTGGCATGGAAGCCAGCAGATTATATTTTGCATACGAGTTCGGGCGATACTCACCATAATCGAACATACGTTCATTGTTTTCGTCCAACAGGTATGCTCCGGTTGCCAAATCACGTTGATATACCGGATAGAAAGATGGTACCGAACGGGCAAACATGACCACATTGGAAATGGTAGAGTCATCTTGCTTGGGATAGTCTTGAACAGAATGAGTTCCTGATACATTCAATCCGATCTGTAACCATTTGCGGATATCTGAAGTCACGTTGGCGCGGAGAGTATAGCGTTTGAAACCAGAGCAGATATAAGCACCTTGGTCATCCATGTAACCTGCTGAAACAAAGTACTTGGAGGTTTTGCTACCACCACTTACGCGTACATTTAAATCTGTATAGTGCGCATCTTGTGAAAGGGCGTCGTCCCAGCTGTCGTCCCATAATGGTTTGGCGCCTGCTACCAGTTTTTCCGTCATGGCCGATTGGTTCAGGGTAAGCACTGCCATAAGGGTTGATGCCTAGATTGCCTGTAACATTGCTTGATGCCCATGCTGCAGCTTCTTCGGCAGAGTAACCGTTGTCCATACGATAGTTACGCATGGCTTCCCAATATAATTCATAATATTGGTTTGTATTCAACTGGTCGTAGTCTGCCCGTGCACGGCTTGAAAAACCATATTTGGCAGATAATTCAACGGTGGGTGCGCTATCTTTATTTCCTTGTTTGGTGGTGATCATAATTACGCCGTTTGCTGCACGTGAGCCATACAATGCAGCGGAAGCTGCATCTTTTAATACAGTGATTGACGCAATATCTGAAGATGCTATGGAGGAAAGAGCACCATCGTAAGGAACACCATCGACACATAGAGGGGATTGGTTGAAGCGTTTACAGAACCAACTCCACGAATCAGGATAGTTGCGTCTGATCCGGGTTGACCGCTGGAGGAAAAAGACTGTAAACCAGCTACAGTTCCTTGCAATGCTTTTGACACACTACTGACCTGTGCTTTTTCAATAGTACCGGCGGCAATATAGCTTGCAGACCCTGTAAATGTGGATTTTTTTGGCAGTACCGTAAGGAACGGTTATCACTACCTCATCTACCATTTTGGGGCTGCTTTCCTTTTAATTCTACGTTAATCACTTTGCGTCTGTTTACCGGTATGGTTACTGTTTCATAACCTACAAAAGAGAAGATCAGGCTTTCGTTACCATTAACCTGAATCTGATAGCTGCCATCAATGGAAGTGATGGTACCGCGAGTTTGTCCTTTTACAGCTACTGTGACACCAGGCATCTCTTCGCCTCCTGCGGTGACTTTACCAGTTACTGTAATTTCCTGTGCATATGTAATCATGCAGAATAGCAAGCTACATAATAATGAAGAAAATCTGTTCATATAAACTTGGCTTTAATTAGGGGTTTATAAATTGCCATATTTCAGGCATTATGTATTGAACTCTCTTTTTTAAATTGTAAATGCAATTTCTTGTATCATTGTGTCGTTTTTCCATAGTGGTTTTATTACTATTCAACTGCATTAGGATTTCTTTTTGCTTTGCATTCTTATAATTGCATTATTTAATATA
>ENA-OQAR01000281-OQAR01000281.1-human-gut-metagenome-genome-assembly--contig:-NODE-281-length-14833-cov-2.666463_pt1 | contig 14833 bp, 20 predicted proteins | sample MGYA00242738_ERZ504533 | MGnify/ENA primary metagenome ERZ504533 (study PRJEB26092, sample SAMD00036276) | human gut metagenome | host: Homo sapiens | study: EMG produced TPA metagenomics assembly of... | reverse complement strand
ATATAATCGTCCATGTTCAAACCCAGACTTTCGGCAAAAGATTTCGGAGTGTACTCTTTTCCTTTGTAAGTGAACTTTTCAGGAAGTTCTCCTAGATAAGTATCGAAAAGGTTGTTGATCAGCTTGTAGTATTCCGGGCTGCGACGTTTCATCTTAACGGCTGTGTTTCCTAAAGCGTTGATATATCTCACCATTTCGCCATGGTTATGTTTCTCTGAGTTATAGTTGATTCCGTGATATACTTCCTCGGGTACGATACCCACTTGGTTGAAAGCATTCTTCCATGTGTGTGAAAGGCTTCCTTGTCCTAAATTCCCGTTGCCTCCCCGGTAATAGTTGTCTTCCAATTGGTTCAAGTACTTTTGGCGTACAATGAACATTTCAGAAAGATCATATTCCCCTTTGCCCATACGGAGCAGTTCGGATTCCATGAACGAAGTGGTGGCAAGCACCAGCAAGTTCCGGTAGAGGCCTGATTTTTGACTGGAGTTGCTTTCTGTGATGCAACAGTCGTGAATTTGTAACCACTTTCTTGTGCATACATGGCTGATGCACAGCATAGCAGTGCGGCTAGTGTGAATACTTTTTGTCTTCATAAGTTTGTTTTTAATATGATAAGGTTAACAATTAAAAAGCCGAAGCGTGACTCAATCCAATATTGGTTTGCCATTTCGTCCCAGCGAAGGATGGTGCGCCTATAAAGTCTGCCGTATAGTCTGTGAGATAAGCACGGGCGGCTTCTTCTCCTTTGGATTGAAGGATACTTTGGTATTGTGCTTCCACAAATGGAAGTTCCCGTTGTCCTTTTTCCTCGAAATGACGAATATTTTTTTTCCATTACTTTGCGGGCAGTTCCCCATCTTACAGCAGCCAGTTTTGTTGGCGCGGCGATAGTGCCATAAGGCGGCGTCGTCGCGATAGCGGTGGTTACCGCAGATTTTATACATAGCAGGGAAATCAGTAATGCCACAGAATACCGGAACGCGCGGGCTTTGTCCGGGGTTGTCCATAGAGAACCATACCACACCGCCTACTGCATCGGGCAGCCAGTTGCGCAATTGGATAACTGTAGAATAAGCACATTGCGGAACTGCGATATTGCGTACTGATTTCACAACTCCCTTTTTAATACCGTTCAGCATATTCAGTTCATCGCCACGCATCCACGGATTGGCTTTCGGGCTGATAATGGTGTCTACTTTTCCGGTTTTTCTATCTTTTACCGTAACTTTCAGATTCTGTGTCATATCCAGCGGCGTTCCTTCGTATGTTTCCCGGAGCAATGCCATAACATCGGTTACAGATACTTGCTTGTCGGGTTTTACACTGATAGGCAGTTCTTCTGCTTCATAATCAAGCTTTAATGACGGTGCCAGTGCATTCAGGATAAAGTGCTCGCGGGTGCTGAAGGATTTCAGTTGGCCGGAGTAATTCTTTCCGCTATAAGCTTTCCAAAATTTAAAAGGCTCTTTTCCATCCCAATATCCTAATTTTTTAGCCACGTCAAATACATTTTCGGAAGCCATATAGTGGTCGGGATCTTTCAGATTGAGGGTGCTGATTCGCGAGATGTTGGCAGATACGCCTACATGATCATCCGGAATACGGACTGCCGCCCATACTCCGCCAATGTTATCTTTTCCTTCTCCGAAGACTTCGAAGTGCCATACTTCATCAGGATCGGCAATGGTCAGACATTCGCCGCTGTCGCCATAACCGTATTGTTTTATGAGATCTCCCATCAGGCGGATAGCCTCACGGGCTGTTGTACAGCGTTGCAATGCCACACGTTGCAATTCTTCAATCATAAACATACCTTTGGGATTTTCCAGATCCCTGCGTCCGCTTACGGTAGTTTCACCTATCCCCAGCTGCTTTTCGTTGATGCAAGGGTAGGAGGTGTCCATGAAGGCATATGTTTTTCTAGCTTGTGGTATTTGCCCCTTGATTTTTACATTAGTCTGGTCGGCTACAAACTCGGTATGCATACGGCCATCGTAAATATTCATTACAGTATCCCTTTCATAACTTTCTGCCGGAACCATGTTTACCCAGGTTCGGTACCAGCTGTCGCATGTATGACTGGTTATAACTGATCCATCGGTAGTTGCTTTCTTTCCTACCATAATGCTAGTGCAGCTTTCTGGATCCTTTGTGTAATTCGTTTGGGCTGTGACACTTTGTGCCATGACTAAACCCAGGATTGTTAAAGAGGCTAGTAGTTTCATAAAGGTCGTTTTATTACTATTGCGTTTCAAAAGTATATAAAAAAAAAACTATTATTCAGAACTTTATCGGTTTAATTTTGTAATTTTATGTCTAATAATCCAGCCTTTTTTGTATTTTTGCAGCAAATACAAAAAATTGGGAGCACATGACAACTAGTATAGACATAGCTAGAAGGATAGCAGAAGTTAACCATCCTCTCAGTAGAGAAAGTGTTCACGCATTAGCCGAAATCTTAGTTTGTAGAAAATATCGTAAAGGGGAGATTGTTTTGCAGGCCGGTGAGGTTTGTAAATCGATGTTGTTTATAGAAAAGGAATGCTCAGACAATTTTATTATAAATATGATAAAGATCTGACTGAGCATATCGGTTATGAGAACGGAATGATTATTTGCATAGAGAGTTATTTTAAACAGGAGCCCACCCGCTTGATGGTGGAAACTTTGGAAGCCTCCGTGGTATGGGAGTTACCCCGTGTGGAAGTGGAGAAATTGATAGATCAATATCACGATATCGAACGTCTTTATCGCGGTTTTATCGAACATTCTTTGATAGAGTCACAGGTGAAGGCGGACGCGCTTCGTTTTGAACCGGCTCATGAACGTTATAACAGATTGTTGCAGCTTCATCCCGAAATATTGAAGCGTGCGCCTCTTGTGTACATCGCTTCCTTATTACAGATGACTCCCGAAACCTTGAGCCGTGTCCGTTCTTCCTTGCTTTAGAATTGATAAATCAATCCTAGCCGGGTTCAAAGGTCTTATATTTTATGTCCTCATGGTAGGAATAATGTGTGTGGCGGTAGTAATAGGACACTTCCATATTGGCTTTGAAGTGGGAGCTTAGATTCAGCTCGATAATCGGATTCACTACAGCGAGCATTACATTTCCTTTGTCTCCCTGCGCATTCAGATAGAGCGGATCTATTGTTTCCAAATCCTTGTGTTCGTATCCTTTCCAGGTAAAAATCTGGTAAAGATGCATATTCAGTGCGAACATGCCGTAACGGCCGAAGTCCAGAATGGTGTTGTTCTTGATGCTGTATCCGCTTCCCATATTGTAATTGCGGTCTATTACGTTGTAATAGTCGGTAAGGCTTCCACCCAGCAGGATGGCACTCAGGAACACACGCTGTTCCAAATTTACCAGGCTGTTCATTCGGGGGAATTTATAAATCATACCCGGTCCCACACTGGCAGCTTCCGAAATCTTGTAAGGGATACGCCCCGATCCGTCAATCACTTCCTCGGAATCAAAATAGTTGAAGTGCTGGAAGATACCGAACATCATTTCCATGCCGGTAGTGGTTTTCAGGGGAACACCCCATAGTTTGCCCATCAGGTTGATCTGGCTGATAAGAGGCTGGTTCCCGGAAAGACCGAAGGTGGCCCGCGCGGTGAAGTAATCGTATGGGCCGTCATTCACTTTATCGAAGGCATCTCCGTATTGTACCCGGAATTCAAGGTAGGGATTGTGCTCTCCACGGAACAGGTAATTGTCATCGGCCAGATAACGGTCACCGGCACCTATGGAAAAGTGTACCGGAATGCGGTCGTAATCGTGGTATTTGTAATGAGAGCGTTTTACTTTCCACATCTCGCCGGTTATCATTCGGTTCAATCCCCGCATGGGGCAGATCAGGGTTCCCAAAAACTCGCGGGTGAAACGTGAGAAACCACGCTTGGAGTCGTCCAGTACCAAAGAAGACATACGGTGCGTTACTTCTCCCAGGGCGATGCCGCCTAGGGTGGTTGCATCAGGTCATTGATGGCGGGCGGCTCCACTTCTGCGGCTATTTCCCACATCAAACTACCAGCAAAGGCGTATGGAGTTGATTCCCAAAAGGTAAGTCCGTTGCTGCGTGCTGCATTGAAATAGAGATTTCCGTGATAGGGGTGGGCGAACAGGTTGGTGGAGAATTGGTCGTTATCCCATACAAAACCATGCTTGATATTGCGTCGTATGCTGCCGATACTGATTTTGGCAAAGTCTTCGTTCATTACATAACGGTCGAATGCCCATACTCCGACATTCATTCCGAAAGTTTCGGCGGCGGCACGCCAAGGGTGTTTTTTTTGCAGGCGAGGATCGGTGAATGTATACATGGAATCGGGGCGGTGGAGCATCTGGCTGTGACGTTCCCGGCACTTAATGCCAGCAGGCAGACTAATGCGATATGCTGTAGTTTCATACTGTATGGATTAGTTTATACTAGGGTGACGGGGCTGCTTAAAACAAGATAACACCTGCTTCGAAAATAGGTTTTTTTTCGTAGAACTTATTTTTATCATAGTAGCGCGTCATGCCGTAACCACCCGATGCAAAGAAACTGATTCTGGATTTGAATTTATATTCCAGATTGATACGGGCTTGCAATGAATACATGCGTTCCGGTGTTTCCGCATCTTCATTTTCAAAGTTTTCTATATGGAAATAACCTAAGTCGCCACTTAGTTCCAGTTTGGAGGCGATGGGATAGTAAAGACCGCACGGTAGAACACACAGCCCGAAAATTTGTCATTCAAATCCAGATAGTGTGTACCGATACCCAGCATGGTATAACTCCGGCGGTTTTTAAAACGCACGGCAGCATTCAGTTTGCTGGTGTTACCTGCAAACAGCATCATCTGGATACGGGTTTTGGGAGTGATATTCACCAAACCTAGTTTATGGGCGGTAGTATCCTTGCTATGGTTGATGATTCCTATTTGTATTCCTTTTACATTCCCGCCACACAGGTTGAGTAAACCGATTTGCGCGCCGCTTACTTCTCCGGCGTAGTTGCCGGGAGCGAACTGCACACCGCGTAACTTGCTTGGCAAACATTGGTCAGTCCTGAGAATTGCAGGGCATTTTCCGTCTTGACGGCGATATTTACCGCACCGCAAAGCTGCAAGCCTCTGATTTCTCCGGCAGCGATATTGCTGATGGCGGAGAATTGCATACCATTCACGTTTACACCTACATTACCAATGGCTGAGACTTGAGCGCCTTTGGCTTCTCCGCCACTGATATTGAGCAGGGTGGAAACTTGTGCTCCGTTCAGTTTCTCGGCAGATACGTTCATCAGTCCGCCGATAGCGACGCCATTTTGTGATTTTCCGGCAATGTTGGCCAAGCCGCTATCTGAACTCCTTGGGCTTTGTTGCCGGCCAGATTCATCAGACCGCCGATGGTAACTCCTCTTGATATGTTTCCGGCAATGTTGCCTAATCCGGAAATTTGGATACCGTTGGCTTTCCCTCCGGCAACATTCATCAGTCCGCTGAGCATGATGCCATTGGCATTGCCTCCGGCTACATTGGCAATACCTCCCAGTTGGAAACCGGAGGCGTGGCGTCCGGTAATGCTGGCAAGGCCGGAGATTTGGAAACCCGTCATATCGTTTTGTACAACACTGGATACAGCGTTGATACCGATTCCTTTCAGTTGATAGATATTTGTAAGCAGACCGATATTCAGATAAGTGGTTTTGACACTGTCTTTCTTCGCGGAAATGTTCAAGGAGATGTTGGGGCCTTTTTTTAAGCTTGTCCTTTTTCTGGGCAAAAGCAGGAGTTGACATACCTGCACAATATCCTAAAAGGAGTATTGCTGCTATACGCATATTCATTTTCATACATTTTTAGTTTCTTGGGTGCAAATGTAATAAAAAATGTAGATATAAGGGGGAATTATGGGGAGAATTGATCGAGGGGCAAGAGTAAAATTATGTTTTGTTTTGTCTCCTTTCACGCATCATGATCCAGGTGTCCATATATGCGGATGTATAACCTGTAACATCTATAATGTATAGCCTGCAACATCTATAATCTTCAGACTTATACATTATATATGTTGCAGGCAGGTTCTTTTTTCTGCCAGGTGTTATTTTACTTCCTGATATAAGAAACGTTTGATACTCTTTTTAGGAGTTTTCTCGAATTCTTCCGGATAGATTTTTACACGGGCTATTTGTGAATATGCAGGAAGTTCTGTATTCAAGTTGATACGGTTCTCTTCCATTGCCTGTGTTATCGCGTCATTATCCAGCCCATGAGCAAAGGCATCGTCGAAATCGGGATAAACCAAAGCCGCCAGTTTGCTGTCTGCCTGCTGTATGATAATACTTTCTGAAACGAACGGCATGTTATTCAATTTATCTTCAATCTCTTCCGGATAAATATTCTGTCCCGATGGACCCAACAGCATGTTTTTGCTGCGTCCCTTGATGGTAACGTTGCCTTCCGCATCCATAACACCCAGGTCACCGGTATGCAACCAGCCGTCCTTGTCTATCACCTCGGCGGTAGCTTCGGGATTCTTGTAATAGCCTAACATTACATTAGGTCCTTTGCATACTATCTCACCTACTATATTCTCAGGGTCGGGGCTCAAATATTTTTGACTTCCATACGAGGAGCCGCCTTTCCGCAGACCCGGCTTGAAATATTTCCAATCTTCATAACAGATAATCGGAGCACACTCAGTCATGCCATATCCCACGGTATAGGGGAAATCTATACTTTTCAGGAACTGCTCTATTTCTTGATTGAAGGCGGCACCTCCTACAATAATTTCGTAGAAATTACCTCCGAAGGCATTTATCATCTGTTCGCGGACTGTGGCTTTGATTTTATCATTGATGATAGGAACTTTCAGTAAAATCTTCATAGCCGGGGTTTCCAGTTTGGGCAGTACATTCTTCTTGATGATTTTTTCGATAATCAATGGAACGGCTACTACCAGATTGGGTTTCACTTCGGAAAAGGCTTGGAAGATGATTTTCGGACTGGGGGTACGGGTCAGGAAATAAATATGGCATCCCACACAGAATTCATAAAGGAACTCGAAAGCCAGTCCGTACATGTGTGCCATAGGGAGCATGGAAACCAGCTTGTCACCCGGATTCATTTTCAAGACATCAAAAGCGAACTGGGTATTCGACCACAATGCGCGGTAAGGAATCATCACTCCTTTGGAATAACTGGTCGTGCCGGAAGTATAGTTGATCACAGCCAGTTCTTCCGGTGTATCCCGGCGGTAGCTGACATGTTCCCGGCGGAAATTGCGCGGATATTTCTTTCCGAACAGTTCGTTCAGATGATCGCGTGCATAGTCCAATTTGGAACTGCGGGAAACTAGCAGGGTATAGTCATTCATCAGGATAACCCCTTCTAACAACGGCATGGCATTTTCATTCAGATTCTCCCATACCATATCGCCCACCATCAGCAGGCGTGCTTCCGAGTGATTGACTATATTATGAATGTTGTCCGATTTGAATTCGTGAAGAATGGGAACAATCACTGCCCCGTATGTAACGGCAGCCAGGAAAGTAACTCCCCAATGAGAACTGTTGCGGCCACAGACAGCTATCTTGTCTCCTTGCTTGATGCCGCTTAATTCGAAGATGATGTGTAGCTTTTCTATTTTGCGGGCTACATCTTTATATTGTAATGTGGCACCTTTATAATCTGTAAGGGCATCCAAGTCCCAGTTTTTTCTTTATACTGTCTTCCAGGAAGGCAATAAAAACTCTGCTCCATTGTATATACTCTTTTGTTTATATTTTGCACAAACTTTAATCAAATGTGCAAATATAAGACTTTCTTTGGAGCATACAAATTAAAACAGAAGGAAAAATAGTGATTAGTGGTTAGTGGTTAACGAGCTGCGCTGTGATGTCGCATGGATATGAACCACTAATCACTAACCACTGATTTTTATTCTTTGCTGCTGAAATACTTCATGAACTGTGTACGTTCAAACGGATTGCTGGCTCCGGTAGACAGTGCGTTCATCGAGCTCTTGAATTCGCTGATGTCCTTGTAGCCTTGCCGGTTCATCCATTGGGTCATTTCATTTGTCATATCTGCAATGGCCTGATTGCCTCTTTGGTAGATGACACTGCACAGTTCTACAGCCGAAGCGCTGCCAGAATTGCTTTGACTATCGCTTTTCCATCGTGCACACCGCCCGAAATGGCATAGTCTGTCTGAGGAACTTGTGCCGAAGCGATAGCAGTCCAGCGCAGTCCGTTGGACAAGTCGGCAGGAGTACTGAATACATCGCCTGCAGAATATGTCATGGTGTCGATATTGATATCCGGCTGGTAGAATCGGTTGAACAATACCACAGCATTGGCTCCGTTGGCATAAAGCTGGTTGATCAGTGCGATGGGGTTGGTCAGATTGCTGCCCAGTTTCACAATGACGGGGATGGAAATCTGTTTCTTGATACTGCTTACGATATCGATATGACGCTGTTCGAAAGAACCGTATTGATATTCTTTTTCGGTCTGCAAGGAAAGGATGTTGATTTCCAGTGCGTCGGCTCCTGCTGCTTCCACGGTACGGGCAAAGTCTGTCCATTCTGAGTTGCTGAAGCAGTTGATGCTGGCAATGACAGGAATGGTGCAAAGCTTTTTAGTCTGTTCAATCAATGAAATATATTCGTTCAATGCATGAGAGCGTACATATGTGCTCAAGTAGTCATCTCCTTCGGGAGAGCCATAAGTAGCCATGTGATGTGCTTCCATCATGATCTGCTCTTCGAAAACTGATTTCAAAACAATGGCTCCGGCGCCTGCCAGCTCCAGTTTCTTGTTCTTTTCAGCGCTGTTTGTAAGGCTGGAACTGCTGATGATTATAGGATTGCGCAGTGACAACCCGGCAAAAGTGGTTTTAATTGAGTCATATAAATAGTAGTTTTAATAGTTTCGTTCTCCAAAGATTTTGCTTCCTACCCTGACTAGTGTACTTCCGGCTTCCACTGCCAGCGGATAATCGTGTGACATACCCATGGAAATTTCTTTAAAGTATTCTGAATCAGAAAAATAGTTCTGCTTTATTTCTTTGAAGAATGTATTTAAGGAACAAAATTCTCTTTTGATTTGTTCGTCGTCATCCACATTGGTCGCCATACCCATCACTCCTGATAAGCGGACATTTTTTCAAATCCTTCCATCCGCCTGTATCCAGCATTTCCCTGCATTCGTCAAAAGAGAAACCGAACTTCGTTTCCTCTTGGGCGATATGTATCTGCAATAAACAAGGGATGACGCGATGGACTTTGGAAGCTTGTTTATTGACTTCAACCAACAATTTATACGAGTCTATGGCATGTATCATAGCTACATAAGGGGCCATGTATTTGACTTTGTTTGTTTGCAGGTGGCCGATGAAATGCCATTCAATGTCTTTGGGCAGGGTTTCATATTTCTGAGTCATTTCCTGCACGTGGCTCTCACCGAAAATACGCTGGCCGGCAGCATACGCTTCTTCCAACGCCTCGTTGGGATGGAATTTGGATACGGCTACCAGGCGGACACCCGCAGGCAGTTCGGAAAGAACTTCTTTTAAATTTGCTTGAATGCTCATTATCTGTTATACTTTCTATTTTTTTATCAGGCTTTATTCGGTTTTTCCGGCATCCGGAAATTCAGGTTTCACATCCGGTTCGGCTTCGTATGGGTAAACATCCATGATGGCGGTTTCGGCTACGGACGCAATCACGTAGTCTGCCATTGTACCTTTCATTCCTTCGTCCAGTTTCTTTACAGCGTCGCGAAGGTCGGAAGCTTGTACCAGTACGGTAGTGGAGGTCTTTTTTCTCTGCTCCGCTTTTTTCGTCCAGCGTAATGAAGAACAGCTTGCACTTAAACCAGCGGTCGGCTGCATCTTCTTCAGAGGGGAACAGTTCGCTGTAGTTGGCTCGTTTGATGTCCGAAACAGTGAACTCGCCGCTGATATACGGAGTGATTTCTTCAATAATACGGGCTTCTGCTTCAGTAAAGCTCAGCGCGTCAACCAAATAGGGTTCCGTTACTTTCTTGTTCATGCCGTTTTCCATGACTTTTTCGTAACGTATCTTACATTCAAACCAAGTATGCATCATAAAAGTTTATTGTTTTATTGAATATTAAATTGGATACAAAGATACAATTTATTTAATCTTCGTCTCCCATTTTACTTAATTTCTTCATGCTTTCCTTATTCCACTAGTTTGCAGCTGTTCAATTGCATGAATTCGTGAATCACTTTTTCATGATCGCCCATTAATATGATGTGATGGTTACCCAAAGGATTACGCATAAAATAGTCTACGGGTTTGTCCAGTTTGATTCTTGCCTGGGTGCGGCAGGCATTGATGTAGTTGGTATTTTCTATCAGTTGGCCTGTGGAAACGAAATACTCGTCCAGACACTCTCCCGCGCATTTTATCATCGTGATGCCTCCCGGATGCAGAATACCCTGTATGGCTATCCCGGTCTCCGTTTCAAAATGATTCCGGATGATAAACTGATCCACCATTTTGGTGGCAATCGTACAGTGAGCCATCACTATTTCGTTCAGGTCATCGTTGATGAATGCCGGATTCGCCATGAATCCTGCCTGGCCGGTCAGTGTCTTGGCGATGAGCAGAGTAAAGATGGATTGCAAGTCTCCTTCACATCGGCCGGGATGCCTTCATCATTCAGCAGGGCAAGTGCCAGACATCCGGTAGTTCCTAATTTCTCAATCAACGAGAAGCAGGAGAGGGTTACCGCATCCAGCTTTTTCTTTTCGCAGATTATTTTCACGGCCTGATAAAGACGCATGGCTTTCAGCAAATCTTCCGGAGTCCCTTCCCGGCAGGCAATGGCACGGTTGGCAAATACGGACGCCTCATATCCTATATCATCATCCTTTATCTGATAAAACAGACAATACACTTCCTCCATGGGGATATCAATGAACTCTATTCCCCAGCGGCGTTTGGCAAGCAGGTAATCTACATTGCTGGCCACCAGCCACGGAGAAGAATATCCCACAACTCCGATTCGTTTTCCTCTTACCTCGCGCTGGGCGGCGAAAGCCTTGTGATGATCTATCAGTTGTTTCACCATATTGGGGATAGTGCCATGAATAATATGTACTTTCATTCCTTTGCTTCGTATCCATGTAGCTATTTCCAGGGAAGCAGCCAGTGAGTTCTGTTGTCCGTCGGTCAGCAGATGGATAGGATAGGGAAGTAGTTCGAAGTGTTGGGTGACCATTTTTTCTACCCCGCCCGAAGCGATGAAAGCCATCCGGTAGGCATCTGCCGGAATACTTGCAGCCTCTGTATAAGGTACCAGATGAAGCGTGAAAAACTTCTCGATTTCCACAAATTAAATCTTTATGGCAATCATATACAGATTCAATTCTGTTCAAGGAGGACTGGAAGGTTATCAGGTATAGATTCATTTGATATTTTGCTTTGTTTTACTGGAACAAACTTACATGTTTTTTTTTAATAACCTAAAAATGCGCATTAAGATAACAAAGATTTAAATTCTTAATTAATTGTTTGCTCGGTTGGTTGCGAAAAGTCTATCTTTGCACTTCGATTAAATAATTTTTATAACATTATGCCAATAATATCCATCAGAGGAAACGAGATGCCCGCATCGCCAATTCGCAAATTGGCACCGCTGGCCGATGCTGCAAAACAGAGAGGAATTCATGTGTATCACCTGAATATCGGTCAGCCCGACCTGCCTACTCCGCGAGCGGCCCTTGATGCGATTCGTAATATTGACCGTACCGTTTTGGAATATAGTCCCAGCCAGGGATACCGCAGCTATCGCGAGAAACTGGTGGGTTATTATAAGAAATATGACATCAACTTGTCTGCCGATGATATCATCATCACTACCGGAGGTTCGGAAGCGGTGCTGTTTGCTTTTCTGAGTTGCTGATCGGAGATGAGATCATTGTGCCGGAACCTGCCTATGCCAACTATATGGCGTTTGCCATTTCGGCCGGAGCCGTGATCCGCACGGTGACGACTACCATTGAGGAAGGGTTCTCCCTGCCGAAAGTGGAGAAGTTCGAGGAGTTGATAAACGAACGCACAAAAGCTATTCTGATCTGTAACCCGAATAATCCGACCGGCTATTTGTATACCCGCCGCGAGATGAACCAGATTCGTGACATGGTGAAGAAGTATGATCTTTACCTGTTCTCGGATGAAGTGTACCGCGAGTTTATCTATACCGGTTCTCCTTATATCTCTGCCTGTCACTTGGAAGGCATTGAAGAAAATGTGGTACTGATAGACTCGGTGTCCAAGCGTTATTCCGAATGCGGTATCCGTATCGGTGCGTTGATTACCAAGAATAAGGAAGTGAGAAATGCTGTCATGAAGTTCTGCCAGGCACGTCTGAGCCCTCCTTTGATCGGTCAGATTGCTGCCGAGCTTCATTGGATGCCCCCGAAGAGTACACACGCGAGACGTATGACGAATACGTGGAGCGCCGTAAGTGCCTGATTGACGGGCTGAACCCGTATTCCGGGTGTTTTATTCGCCCATACCGATGGGTGCATTCTATACGGTTGCCAAATTACCGGTGGACGACAGCGAGAAGTTCTGTGCATGGTGTCTGTCGGAATTCAACTATGAAGGCGAGACGGTCATGATGGCTCCGGCTGCCGGATTCTATACCACTCCCGGTGCAGGCCGTAATGAGGTGCGTATTGCCTACGTGTTGAAGAAAGAGGATCTGGTCCGTGCGTTGTTCGTACTGCGTAAGGCATTGGAAGCATATCCCGGAAGGGTAGAAGACTGATATGGACTGGAAGCTCTTTATTGCCAGACGCATCTATCGCAGCAATGAGGGTGGAAAAGAGGTGTCCAAGCCTGCCGTCCGCATTGCTATGCTGGGCATAGCCATCGGGCTGGCCGTCATGATTGTGTCGGTAGCGGTGGTGATCGGTTTCAAACATGAGGTACGCGACAAGGTGGTAGCTTGGGGTCCGATATCGTAATAACGAACTTCGACTCCCAGCAATCTTATCAGACGGTTCCCATCGTTGCCAACGACAGTTTGCTCCATCTGTTGAAAACACTGGAAGGAGTGAAGCACGTGCAGCGCTATTCCACCAAGCCGGGAATGATTATGACAGACGACAGCTTTCAGGGAATGGTACTGAAAGGTGTTTCTCATGAATACGACTGGAGGTTTTTAAAGAATCATTTGCAGGAAGGGGAAATTCCTGTTTTCTCGGATACTGCCTCTACTAATAAGGTATTGGTGTCCCGCACTATTGCCGACAAGCTTCATCTGAAACTGGGTGATAAAATCTATACCTATTATATAGAGGATAATGTGCGCGCCCGCCGTCTTACTGTCGCCGGCATCTATCAGACCAATTTTTCCGCATACGATGATTTGTTTCTGATAACCGACTTATATACGGTGAACCGTTTGAATGGCTGGCAGAAAGGGCAGGTGAGTGGTATGGAACTGGAAGTGAATGAGTATAGCCGGTTGGAGCCGGTGAAGGCTGGACAGAATACGCAGAACGGCCTTCTCGCCAAAGACCGTCGGCAGGATCGAAACACGGACGTTGACGTCGGGGCCGGTCTCGAGACGTGCGCGGAAGTGGCCGTCCTGCGGGATGCGGTGCTCGGCAATGTCAAGGTTCGACATGATTTTGATACGCGCGATCAGCGGCTGGTGCAAAGCACGCTGCAGCGTCACATAGTCGATAATGACGCCGTCGATGCGCATACGGACCTTCGTCTCGCCCTCGAACGGCTCGATGTGAATATCCGACGCCGTCGTCGTGACGGCACGCTGCACGAGGCTGTTCAGCAGACGGATGATGGGCGCGTCGAGGTCGCCGCCCTCGGCAGTCATGTCGATGGCCAGATCCTCGGTCTGGGCGGCGGCCATGTCGCTGTCGTTGGCGGTGCGGGCCGCCTTGCGGGCGCTGACCTCGGCGTAATAGTAGCGGATGGCGCGGCGCAGCGGCTCCAGCTCGGCCAGCACGATCTCCGGTTCGAGGCCGGTCAGCTGGCGGATGTCCTCAAGGGCGTAGTAGTTCAGCGGGTCGTTGGCGGCAATCGTCAGCGCGCGCGGACTCTGCGCAATCGGCAGCATATCGTACTTCTGCGCAAGCTCCTGCGGGACCTTCTCAACGGCGGTCACATCGACGTGGTGTGCTCGATGTCGATCATTGTAAGCTGGAGGCGCTGGGCCAGTGCCTCCAGGACCTGACGCTCATTGACGTAGCCAAGCTCCTGCAAAGCCTGGCCGACGCGCAGGTCGCGGTGCTCTTTCTGGTAGGCAAGGGCGGTGTTCAGCTGGTCGGGCGTGATATAGCCGAACTCGATCAGAACGTCGCCGAGGCGGATGTTTTTTCACGGCTGTACGCCTCCTTTGTCACAGAGGATCACGTCAGGGATACATTGAACGCGTGGCCGTCACGGCGCTGCCGTCGGTGTCGGCGAAGCTGCGGGTATCGATGGAGAAGGATACAAGCTGTACGGACGGGTAGTTCGCGGCCATGTCGTCCAGCATCGAAAGAAATCACTGTCCTCGCCCGTGCAGCAGAAGCTGATCGCCACGCTGCGGTAATAGCCCGGCTGGTCATAGTCCGGGATGAGGTCGGAGGCTAAGATCTGCTGCAAAATGGCGTTGCCTGGGCCGTCGTGTCGGCAGTGTCGGCGGTGATGCTGTCGTCGTCACCGGCAAAGGCGGACGCGGCTGCGCTGGGGGCAGCGCTCTGTCGCGTCTCCACTGGCGGTATAATAGGTAAGGCTCTGGGTCACGGGCTCGCCGATGGTCAGCGAGTCGGGCTGTAAATTGTGGTTCAG
>ENA-OQAR01000280-OQAR01000280.1-human-gut-metagenome-genome-assembly--contig:-NODE-280-length-14857-cov-3.615954_pt1 | contig 14857 bp, 26 predicted proteins | sample MGYA00242738_ERZ504533 | MGnify/ENA primary metagenome ERZ504533 (study PRJEB26092, sample SAMD00036276) | human gut metagenome | host: Homo sapiens | study: EMG produced TPA metagenomics assembly of... | reverse complement strand
ATAAAAAAAAATGCCATATTAAAAAATTTTTACATACATTAGAGCAAAAAGCTTTTTATGGTGATGATGGGCAGGATATAAATTGGATAGGAATAACATCTATTGGAAATTCTGAAAATTCTTCTTGGAATATCCAACCATTAGGGGTTTATTTATATGAAGGATTAGGAGGAATTGCCCTTTTTTATAATGCACTACAGCAATCAGATTTTGATGTGGATTTGTCAGCAGCCTGCAAAGCATTTGAGACCATGATGTTTCAATATACCGATGATATGTTGGAACGATCCACGGATTTAGAAAAGGAAAGTAGCGGTGCTTATGCGGGGGAAGCTTCTGTTATATATGTATACGAAGTTTTATATAAGATAACAGGAAAACAAAAATATTTAGAATATGCAGAAAAACATTGCAAAATTTTAGAGTATGCATTGAAAGCAGATGAAAATAATGATCTGATTTATGGTAATGCAGGTGCCGTTATTGTTCTTCTTAATCTTTATCACTTAGCTCAAAAGGATATATATTTGCAATTGGCGTGCGAAGCAGGGAACATTCTTATAAAAAATCAGAATAAGGGTAAGTGGTGCTGCGGAAACGGGCAGAGCTTATCTGGGCTGTCACATGGAATTACAGGTATAATTTATGCTCTTACAAAGTTAAATAATGAGCAATTTCATATTGAATATCAAAAGGCAATACACTCTGGATTAATATATGAAAATACCATGTATTCTGATAAATATAATAATTGGTTAGACAATCGGGAGGAGGCAAAAAAAGAAGAAAACTCTGATAATAGATGCATGGCAGCATGGTGTCATGGGGCACCAGGGATTTTATTGGCAAGAAGTAAGATGTATAACCTGGTTAAAGACAGTAGTGATTATATAACAGTACAATGTGATATTGAACGTGCACTATTTGCGACAAAAATGTATGGATTTACAGATAATGACTGTCTATGTCATGGGAATTTGGGGAATACAGAAATATTACTTGAATATTCAAAAGAATGTAATGATGAAGAAGTAAGACATATGATGTTGTCTGCGAGAACACAAATTGCTATGGATATTATAAATGAAAATTACGATTGTGCAAGGTCTTATTTGCATGGGTATAAGATACCAGGATTTATGACAGGAATCTCAGGAATGGGATACTCTCTATTAAGAGATTTGTACCCAGAATTACCATGCATTTTGGCTCTGGAGATTTAGGAGCGTAATTGCTAAGTAATATTTAACAAAGGGAGGAACTTGATGTTTCAAAAAAAGTGCATTATGTTTCACAGCTAGGAAGCATGGATTGTGGCATAGCATGTCTGACAATGATTCTTAATTATTACGGGTGTAAAAGTGATATCGTGGACATAGGGGCAGAGATTCAGATTGGCAGAGACGGTATGACCTTAGCTCAAATGAAAGAATTAGCAGAAAAGTATGGATTTAAATTTGCTGCATACCAGTATAATCATGAAGAAAAAAAACTTAATAGAGTATCTTCCAGCCATTTTGTGTAATGATTCCCACTATGTGGTAGTTGATAAAACTAAGAAGAAAGGAAAATATATTCTGTTTGATCCAGCAAATGGAAAAAGAGTTGTCGATTTTTTAGAATTAAAAAACGGATACAAGGATATTCTTGTATCCGTTATTCCAAGTAGAAATATTAAGAAAATAAAAAAAACCAAATTTTAAAATAGAGGTAAAATTCTCTCAATTTATGATTGCAATTATGTTGATGCTTATGTGTCAACTTATTACATTAGCTGTTCCAATGGTTGTGCAAAAAGTAATAGATAGTTTATCTTCTGCCCATATTACAATTCATATATGGAAAATTACACTTTTAGTTCTTCTGATTATGTGTGCCCATTTTGTATTGAGCTTACTAAGACAGAAAATTTTATTGAATATTAACATGAAACTTTTTAAAACAATGATTTCTAATATGATTCATAAAAATTTTTCCGTTTGGATGTAAGTTTTTTTGAATGGCATTCCGCAGGTGACATAGGGAACCGTTTCAATAGTATAAATCAGTTGAACGACATTCTTACCAATGGATTTATAAACATTATAATCCAAGGGATTACATCCTTGGTATGTTTAGCTGTTATGACCAGTATATCTCCATATTTGACTGCATTTGTTCTAGTTGTTTCTATTATACAGATCGCCATAATGATTTTATTAAATGGTAAAAAATCTCATAAAGACGAAAGAGTATATATACTCACAGAGTACAATACAGGGAGAACTGATAGATACTCTGGAGAATATAATGGAAATAAAATGTATGGGGATGGATAATGCAGTTAAATCAAATTTACAAAATTCTTATAGTAAGTTAATAGAAAGATTCAAGGGAAAAACTCGAATTAGTAATTTGATGAATAGTTTTTCCTCAACCTTAAACTTGATTTTCCCTTTAATGATTTACGTGATTGGAAGTTATAGTGTGAAGCAAGGAGGGTTAACGATAGGACAACTTATAGCCTATGCAACCTTAGTGGGATATTTTACAGCACCTTTTACTACCGTTGTATTGTTGTTACCGAGTATCAATAGTATTAAAGAAGTGCTTTTACGTTATAAGGAACTAATGATTTTTAGAGAAAATTATCATACGGGAGTTCTTGTACCTGGAAAATTTGAAAATTTAAAAATAAGTTCGGTTTCATATTGCTACAATAGTGGGCAGGCATACGCATTGAATAATGTTTCTCTTGATCTTAGGCGAGGCGAGAGAATTGCTATTGTTGGTTTATCGGGTAGTGGAAAATCAACCTTGATAAAAGCCATACTGGGTGCCGTGGATATTAATCAAGGATGTATTGAGATAAATAATTATGATATCAGATCAATGTCGAAGGAACAGATTTATAAATGGTTTTCAGTAGTTACTCAAAATCCTATGTGCTTAAATGCAAGTATAAGAAAGAATATTGATATTATAGGTGATGCTCCGGATGAGAAAATATGGAAGGTACTAGACATTGTAGCATTAAAAAGAGGAAGTTTTTAAGTATGCCGTTGGGATTGGATACACTTGTTGGAGAAGGAGGACAAAAATATTTCAGGTGGTCAAAAACAGCGTATTGCCATAGCAAGAGCTCTGCTTAGCGATACGGAGGTAGTTATTTTTGATGAAGCTACCAGTAATCTGGATCAGCTTACAGAAAAGAAAATTTATGATAACCTAAGGTCTACCAATAAAACGCAAATTATCATTACTCATAGACTTTCCTCTATTCGAGATACGGATTATATCTATGTATTGAACAGGGGAAGCATCATTGAACAGGGAACACATTTGGATTTGATGAAGAAAAAGGGATGGTATTTTGAGAGTATTCAATGACAGATAGGAATTAAATTATGATATGAAAAGCCATTGTATGGGGAGGTATTACAGATGAAGAAGAAAGAGATAGTTATTGGGGTGAGCGTACTGATTAGTGCATCACTTCCCATTTCAGTTTATGCTGCTTCAAATGAAAGTATGAGTTCTAGAGGTTTTATAATTGATGAAACTAATGAGTTTGAGGATATCGTTAAGCAAAATTTTAGATGTTAAGTCAAAACATCCGGAATGGAGTGAACAGCAGATAAGTGATTTTTATGGATCAGATTCATGCTATTAAGAAAGATGGCGTCATAGACATTTGGAACGCACTTACTTCTTCTGAGAAAAAAATTAGTGATTCGATATCCGTTTGATGCACTAAAAGTCAATAAAGCAAAGGAAATTGCCACTAAACAAACCGAAAGAAAATTCGGAAAAAATGGTTTGGGTGACAGGAGTGACGCATTTAGACACGGAATATGGAATGCCGAAATGACAGTTTTGATAGGAAGTGAAAAAGCAGAGCTTTTTGCGACAGCACATGAAGATAAAGATACTACTGGAAACGAAAGCGATGGATATACAAAAGATGAGCACAAAAAAATGGATTTACATAACAATGAAATAGGGAGGAAATTAGGTGCAGATAACCTATCTGCACCAGAAGAGAAAATGGCGGAAATCATATATGACGAGATAATGAGAGAAGATTCGCTGTTTGTATGGCTGCATGAATGAAAAAGTTAGAACGTATGAACTGAAATGAAATATATCTCTAAGACAGTCGCAGATATTTTATTGATGTTAGATATCTGTGACTGTTTTTGAATAGAAATAATAGTCGTTAAAAATGTCTGCTCTGACTAAATTTGAAAGAAGAATCAGAATGAGAACCAAGTACTAATGTATAGCCATGAATTAGATGTGAAATCTGTTAAATGATGGTCAAATGAGAATGAGGGGGCTGTAGAAAAATATTTATCTGATTATTCCGGGGGCTTCTGAGCCATCTGTCCGGACTCTGAGAGCCACCATTCCAGAGAATGAGAGCCAGCCAAATTTTCTGATTTTGGTTTGATAATAGTATCTGTCAGAAAAGCCCTTGTAAAGGCTGCTAACGCCCCGCTAATGCGGCTTCGGCCTTGACAAGCACTGTTCTGTCAAATAACCAATAATCAAGCAAAATCATAGTGGCTCTATGCCTCCGGAAGGCTGGCTCTAAGATGACCGGACAGGCGGCTCTGCCGCACCGTAATATTCATACGGAAAGTGCTTTTTTAATTGCTTCTCCAAAATAAATGATGACAGCAGTACTTGTCAGTATCATCAGTAGAGTAATAACATCCCAACAGTTTTTCTTATATAATTCTATAACCTTTATTTCTATCAGTATCGCCAGTATCCCTGTCCCTGCCACACATATTCCGACAACCAATATCAGAAATAACCAATATACCATTCCGGCTATAAAAGGATTTGGAATTTTTGTGCTAATCTGTGCCACAGATTGCCCGGCATCAATTGTCCAACCGATAAAAGTTTGTAGGAATGACGCTGCATCATGGAAGAATGATTTACAATCGGAAAGGAACACATCGGACTGTACTGCCTGAAAAAGAGTGGTTGTCAGCGAATACCATGCAAGAAGGAACAAGGTTGTTTGGAACATTACCGTTTTTGCTTTATACTGTCCGGCAAGTCGCTCTTTTTGTGTTCCGTATTTCGCTTTTTCATTCTGATAGGCTGTCCGGTCACAGGATTCACATTTTTCATAGAGTACCGGCTTTTCTACCGGTATCTCTACGATTTTCTGATGTGTCCGGGCATAATCCCGTTGTTGTGTTAAACAGCGTATTTTATTTTGATATTCCCCGATCATGACGTTTGCGCTTCGCAGCTTCTCTTTCTCGTTCCGCAATGCTCTGTCTGCCAGCTTCAAGTCGTTCTTTAATGCTTGAATATTCCCGGCTCTGTTCTCTTTGTTTAATTTCTCGTTCAAGATCAGAGATTCGTTGAGCTGCGTCTTCAGTTCCACGATAAGCTGGTCTTTCTGTTCCAGTTCTTCTTGTATCTCCTCGGTCAGGAGCAGAAGCTCTTCCAACTGTTCGGCGTTCTTTAATTCTCTGGATTCGTTCATCTATATCACGTCCTTTCTCTATCTGCTGTTCCAGTTCAGCAATTCGGTGTTATCCTCTGCTGATTTGGTCGTTTCAATCAATACGCTACATTCTTCCATCGTAATTCAGCCCTTTCTTTTTAATTTTGAATATGAAAAAAGCAGTCGATCATAAATGAAAGGCTGCTTTAAATCATATCCTTTATTGCTTTGTGTGGAGATTTAACTGATTGTCTATGTCCCGTCCGGCATACATTACTCTAAGTATTGTTACAACTTTTTTATCGCTGTCTGGAATATAAAGTACCACATAATTGTCTACTGGTAATACACGAAGTCCACGACTTTTTCCACGGTTCTTTTTTCATATTTTCGATAACGCTCCGGCATCGTATCCAAACTTAATATCTGTTCTTCCAGACGGTCAAGCTGTCCGCTTGCATTTTCCGGCGATTGTAATTCAAAAAGAAAATATATTCAAAAAATCCCTCTCAAATCAACTGTCAGCCTGTTCGGATAATTCTACTTCATATATCATAAGCCATAATCCTTGCGAATGTCAGCAAATGCTTTCTTCGCATTTTTTTGTCCGTCCAGCCTGCATATCCGCATATCCTTTCTCCAATTCTTCATTGAACTCTGCTTCTGATAATGTGCTGATATCAACAGGTCTGTCAGATGGTATTTTTACTTCAAACGGAAGTCCTCTCTGTAAGATAATCTGTTTATAAAACATATTGATAGCACTGGAAGCAGGGATACCAAGTGTAGACAGGATACTTTCTGCTTTTTCTTTGACATCTGGTTCAATCCTTGCATATAAATTTGCTGATTTTGTAGCCATATAAAACATCTCCTTTCGTGAGTAGTATTTCCATCTATCTTTATTATATGCAAATGTCCGCACAATAGCAATACTAATTTTTATGCTCCAATAATCTTATTGAATAACTGTAACAATACATCTTTTACGCCGGACGCATTGAATACAAGACCAACGGCTACTAAGGCAACTACCAAGAATCCGATAAGTTTGGAAAACTCACGCTTACAGGATAATCGAACTACTGCATACTAACCGCCACAGGGAACTCCTAATCCCTTGCTCATGAGGGGAAGAATAGTTTATCATATTGTAAAAAAATATAAAAAAGTTTTTGTGTTTTTAAATGATTTGTTAAGGTTAGTTGTTTATATATAGAGAAGAATAATTAAGAGAAAAAGTGATGGATATGATACAAGACTGGATGATAATAAACAAAATTAAGATGGGAGATCCTGATGCATGGGATATTTTAGTACATAAATATTATGATAGTGTGTATTTTATTGTGTTCGCAGATGTTATGGAGACTGCGATATAGCTTCTGATTTAACACAGGATATTTTTTTTAAAATTGGTAGAAAAGTTTACCTAGATACCGATTCATAGGAAAATTTCAAAATTATCTATACACTATGGCTGTCAATACTTGCAATAATTATTTGAAAAAAAGACATATTGAGCAAATAGAACTCACAGATAATTTTACAACTGATTTAGACACTTCATTGATTGATGAAATATTACATGATGAGAGAAAAAGAAACGGTTCAAAAAGCACTTGATTTACTTCCTGAAATACAACGAGAGGTTGTGATACTACGGTATTATCACGATTTAAAGGTAAAAGATATTGCGACAATTACTGGCGTGGGGGTATCTACTGTACAGTCACGTATTTATCAAGGCCTTAGAAAATTAGAAAAAAGTTTTTAGAAAGAGAGGAATTTTATGATGGATAAAAAAGATATTATATCGAAATTGGCTGGTTATAAATTAGAAGGTGATATAGAAGGACGTGAAAAAACCATCGAATTAGGATATGAAATAATGATTAGACTTGGAATGAGTCGACATTCTTACTTTGAGCTATTCCTGTCAACTTTTCGCTTCATACATGTTCATACTTGGATAATTCAATTATTCATCTTCTATCAGGGATAACTATGGCATTAAATTTTTAAAAAATTTACAGCCGATAAGTGAAATAATGTTATGCATTACAGGTGTAATATTCATTTCGGCTTTATTTTTTTTAGATAATTATTCAAAAGTTTTACTACAGGAATGTGGGAATTGGAACAGACATTCAAATATGATTTGCGACAACATATTATGATGAAATTATTGATTTTTGGCATTATTGATATGGTAATTGTTATTTTGCTTTCTCTTATGACTAAATCTATAGTATCTTTGCCTTTGTATCAGATATTAGTCTATGTACTTGTTCCATACAATATTGTTTGCATTATTTTATTTTCGCTTATAACTATATGGAGAAAGCAATTACATAATTATTTCCTATGGTGTATATCGGGAAGTATTTGTGTCGCAGTTATTTTAATTGCAAATATCTTTAAAAATATATGAAATCCGAATGCTTTATTGGGGAATAGCATATTTCATTACAACGACAATATTAGGGATTATCTTATATTCTCAAACTAAAATAATCAAATGGGAGGTAGCTTCAGTATGGAATTAACTATTAATAATATAACAAAACAATATGGGAATGTAACTGTGCTTGATGATGTGTCGTATCGATTTACTCCTGGAATTTACGGAATATTAGGTGCTAATGGGGCGGGTAAAACAACTTTATTTCGTATTATTTGTGGACTGATGAGAGCAAATTGTGGAAATATACAATATGACCATAAAGATATTGCTCTGCAAGCAGAATATTATCGCTCGATTCTTGGATTCTTACCACAAGATTTTCGATACTATCCTGATTTTACAGGATTAAAATTTTATGATGTATATCGCTTCATTGAAAGGCTTAAATGGGAAAATAGCAAAAAAAGAGATGTTTAGATTTATTGATTCAGGTTGGCTTAGATGATGTGAAAAATAAAAAAAATCAGAAAGTATTCTGGCGGAATGAAACAGAGACTAGGTATCGCTCAAGCAATGATTAATAATCCGGAAATTTTAATATTAGATGAACCTACGGTAGGGCTCGATCCCAAAGAGCGAGTTAAATTTAGAAAAACTGATAAGTTCGTTTGCATCAGAAAAAATAGTATTATTGTCTACACATATTGTATCAGATATAGAATATATAGCAGATGAAATCATTATTCTAAAAAAAGGTAGAATTGAAAATACAGGCACAATAAGATATTTGTTGAAAGATATTAACAAGTGTGTATGGGAATGCCTGGTTCCAGAAAAAGAAGTAAATCGAATTGAGCAAGTATATACAGTAAGTAATCGTAAATATGGAGAAGACGGAGTTGTTCTTCGACTTATTTCAAGGGAAAACCTTTTGCAAATGCGAAACAAGTTGATCCGGTTTTAGAAGATTTGTATTTGTTTTATTTTAGAGAGGGGGAATGAGAGTATGACATCGCTAATTAAGTTTGAACTTGGGAAAATATTGAGAAACCGAACTGTATTTGGTGGGATTGTTGTAGGATGCTTAGTCCTTCTGGGGATTTTTGTTGGGTATCACTATTCACAGCTATCAATGAGTGAAGCGAGTAATAAGAAAAAGGGGTTTGAAAAGAGCTCGATGTAATAATAGATGAAAAATATTCTGGAGAGTTTACAGATGAAAAAGTTAAAATGATTCTGTCTGATTCTATGAATAATTTCCAAGAGAATGAAGAGCAAAAAAGTTGTTAATAAGCCTTTTTATCCATTTATTGGGAAATGGGAGATACTTTTTTTCAAAAGATGCCGAAAAATGTTTTATTCAGAAATGATTGAACAGGTTAATAAAGGCCAAAGATTAACAATAGAAGACGTGGATTTATATTCATTGGACGAGGTTGGATTTAAAAAAATTTGATACTCCTTTGACATTAGGAAATTATGTTCCATGGACAGACTTATATCGAGTACTTGGATATATATATGCTCTTTTGTCCATAATTACAATATTGGTATCTTCCATAGTGTTTTCAGATGATAATTCTAAAATATCAATCAGATTCTGTTAGTTACAAAATATGGAAGAAACAAAATGATATTGCTAAATTGATTGCGACAAGTATTATTACAGTGAGTTTATTTATTATTTTCATTGGTCAACATAGGTGTTTTCTCTACAATGTATGGATATGGAGCGGATGGAATTCAGACATACAAACAAATTTTGTCGTTTGGGGATTATTTTGACTTCCCCTTTGCAATATAACCATATTCAAACTATACTTTTTTAATTCTTGTCATGCAATTAGTTGGTATTGGATTTGTTGAGAGTGTAACATTGTTAATATCAGCTCTTATGCATTCATCTATGTCAGTATTAGCTGTTTCATTTAGGGGTATATATATTACCATTTATTGCTGGTGCAAAATGATAAAAAACAGGGGTAGGTAACAAAATTTTGTATTTGTTTCCAATAAATAATTTGAATGTACAAAATATATTAGGTATTCTATATTCAAAAGATGCTTTTTTCTTCCATTCCTTCTTCATTAATATAGGATTTATATTTATTTTTCAGCTCTTAATACGAGTAGGGATGCAACTATATTGCTTTATTTATATTAAACATTGGAAGTTTTAATGATTTTTTCAATGAAAATGCAATTGAAGAAAAATATGATATCATGTGAGTAACAAATCGGGATTGACCGAGTTCTTTGAGTGAGATACACTTCTTGGACGAAGGGAAGGAAGAAGAAAAAAGTACTTTAGAGGTATTATGGAATGAGTAATAAATTGGTTAAGCACCAAGAACCAAAAGAAATATTAACTGGAAATCAAAAGAAAATTTTGTTTTGGATTTGTTTCATTATTTTAAGTATAGCTTTCATTACAGTCTGGATAAATATACTTTTGACATCTAAAGCATTTAATACACAAATGGAAGAGATGGTACTGGGAGAAGATTACTATATGGAGGATATTGTGATTACAGGTAAAAGGGCTGAAGATGCTTCGGCTGATACGATATCTCAGAACTATTTCTTCTACTACAACAATGGAAAAGTGAATGATTATCACAAGCGAATGCAAGTACCGGAATTTGTATATTCGGAATATGATGTAGGAGATTCCATAGTTGCATATACCACAGACCATGTTAGTTATTCTTATTACAAATATGGGATTCTTCCGGATACAGAGTATACAAACAATGAATTAATGAAAGTGGCTGGCGTATTGCTTGGAATTGGAATATTTTTATTGGCTTTGTTTGGGGTATTAAGTAAGAAAATGAATTACAAGAAGTAACCAACTTCCAGTTTTACGAAATAAAGAAATTGTAGGAGGAATATATATATGGTTGGAAGAATTTATCACATTGGATTAACCGTTTCTGATTTGGATCGCTCGATTGCTTTCTACAGAGATATTCTTGGGCTTAAATTTCAGGGTGAAATCTTTATGGAAGGCGAAGAGACAGATAAAATGTTCCGTAAGGAAAATTGTAAAGCAAGGGTTGCATATTTGAATGGTTCGAAGGCTCTTGAAGCACCACCGATTGAATTGATTCAGTTTGTAGACAGCAAAATCTATAAAGAACAATCAGACTTGTTTACGACATCTATCTCAGAAGTATGTTTTTACACGAATGACATTGATTCTGTCTACAAAACCCTTATCGAAAATCATGTGGAGTGCTTGTCGGAACCGCAGTATTTCGATTTCAGGGCAAATGGATTTGGGGAAAGCAGAGCGTTTTTATTTCAGAGACCCGGATGGAATCATTCTTGAGATGATGCAACCGTTATAAAAGGACACTAAATCGGGAGTTATAAAGGAGAAACACTATGGGATTATTTGGTAAAAGAAAAAAAGAGCGAGAAAAAGAGTATATGAACAGATTAGATGTTCCATTATGTTTAAAAGAAGACTTTGAATTGATTATTGATGATGTATTTACAATTATGGGGGTTGGAACAGTTGCCACAGGAAACATATCAACAGGAATGTGTAGAGAAGGAGAAAATGCGTGTGTTTATAAAACAAATGGAGGTGTATTAGAGACTATAATTACTACCATCGATATACATACAAAAGAACGAAAATCAAATGGTTGTGGATATAAAACAGAGCATGTTGGACTTGGGTTAAGAGGAGTTTCTAAGGAACAATTAGAAAGAGGAGATAGAGTGATTGTAAAGAATGCCAATATGTATGGAATGTAATTAGAAATTCACTTTTGTCAACTTGCCCTTTGAGAGAGGAGAAATCCTTTTCTCAAAGGGCTTTTTCTATTTATACGGATATTTGCAAACTACAAGATAAAGCCAAAACTTCATATACTCTAAGCACAAGGAGGTTGAGGTTTGGCTATGAACAACAGTTTAGCAGAAGTACACCCGGAGCTTATTTCGGAGTGGTCGGAAAAGAATTTAACGCTTACGCCTGATGACATTACTTTCGGTTCAAATAAAAAAAGTATGGTGGAGAGGTGCTTGCGGTCACGAATGGCAGACAAGCGTTAAGGCTCGTTCTAATGGAGAAAAATGTCCGATATGTTCCGGTGCGAGAGTGATTGCAGGTATTAACGATTTGGCGACATTAGAGCCGTTACTGGCAAAGCAGTGGTCAAAAAAGAATAAGATAAAACCGACAGAGGTTTCTATTGGTTCTCATAAGAAAGTGATATGGAGATGTAAAAAAGGTCACGAGTGGGAAGCTGTCGTTAAAAGCAGGACAATAAATAAAACGGGTTGCCCGTATTGCTCTCATAATAAAGTGTTGGCAGGATTTAATGACCTTGCAACGCTTCTGCCGGATATAGCTGCCGAGTGGTCGGACAGAAATTATCCGTTACTTCCAACTCAGGTTACGGTCTTTGCCAATCGTAAGGCGTGGTGGAAGTGTAAGGATTGCGGCAGAGAGTGGAACACCCTTATTTCTACCCGTTCCGGTGGGAGTAAATGCCCGTATTGCAGTGGGTACATATTCTCGAAAGGGTTTAACGATTTGCAGACAACACACCCTGAAATTGCTTCGGAGTGGTCGGAGAAGAACTTGCCTTTGAAACCTGATGAAGTAAATGCAAAGTCGAGGAAAAACGTCTGGTGGAAGTGCAGAAAATGCGGTAATGAGTGGAAATCCGTTGTCAATACAGAAGTATGCCAAAGAGTACGGCATTCCTGAGTATGTAGAACTTATCAAGGCGGTTATGATGCAGGAAAGCGGCGGCAGAGGACTTGACCCTATGCAGGCAGCAGAGGGAAGTTTCAATACAAGGTATCCGCACGAACCTAATGGAATTAAAGACCCTGAATATTCTATCCAGTGTGGAGTTCAGGAATTGAAAGCGGCTCTTACTTCGGCAGAAGTGGAAAGTCCCATAGATATGGAGCATATCAAACTTGCCTTGCAAGGCTACAACTTCGGTAATGGGTATATTTCTTGGGCAAAAACGAATTACGGCGGTTATTCTTATGCCAATGCAGTGGAGTTTTCCACTCAGCAGGCACAAAGGCTTGGTTGGGACAGTTATGGAGATACCCAATACCCGGCTCACGTTCTGAGGTACTATCCGTATGGGCGAGCCTTTACTGCCGGAGGTAATCAGGCGATTGTTGAGGTTGCCTTGACACAGCTAGGCAATCAGGGCGGACAACCTTACTGGAGTTGGTACGGCTTTAACAGTCGAGTGGAATGGTGTGCCTGCTTCGTATCTTGGTGTGCTGACCAATGCGGGTATATTGAAAGCGGACTTGTTCCGAAATTTGCAGGTTGCGTGGATGGTGCAAACTGGTTTAAGTCAAATGGAAAATGGCAAGACCGCACTTATGAACCAAAGACAGGAGATATTATCTTCTTTGATTGGGAAGGTGACGGTACAACAGACCACGTTGGTATCGTAGAGAAGTGTGAGAATGGCACAGTTTATACCGTAGAGGGCAACTCAGGCGACGCCTGCAAGCAAAGACAGTACGCAGTCGGAAGCAGCAATATCTATGGATACGGTATTCCGGCATATTAAAAATTCCAGACGGTGTCTGGAAAATTGAAAAGATGGCTGCTCAGTTGAGTAGCCATCGGGTACATTATGAGAAATCAGTTGTTTCTCTGTTATTCAGGAAAATATGGTGTGTGTGATAAGTGAAGCTGAAAAGCATATCGGCATTTTCTTTACTGCCGTCTAAAAAGGAAATATCATCGGCAAGGATAAAAAGAATTGTTAACAGCTTCTTGATATATCCAGTGTAGCAGGCATAATCTACATAGATGTTGGCGATATATCCCTCGGCAAATTCTATCAGGTCAGCGTCAATTTCAAAGCTATTGGATAGTTCGTAAACGGTTTTGATAAATTTATCCTTGTCAGCAATTCGCTCTTTACTTGGAACACTTCTGCGGTTCTTCTGTATAAATTTTAAAAAATCATCAGCTTCCGTAAAGTCGGGAGTGACTGAGCTGTCAGTTCCCAAATCTGTTTTGTAATCCTCAAATTTCTCTTTTTCAAACCGATTACTGAATATTATCTTTTGTTTGTCCATTCCTTTTTACCCCTAAGTTTCTTTTTGGAGATTGTTTGACTTGGCTCTTGGGTTGTGATTTGTCTTTTGCCATTAACAATCGTGAATTACTACTTTTATAGTATAACATAAAAATAGTTGGAATCATTACTGATAGTTGGTTTGACTTCCTTTTGGTGCGTGTGATTTGGGATCTACTTAACCTATACTATCAGTTATGGAAACACACTAAGGGAGGTGATGCGATGAAGCTCGATACAATCGGCAAGAATATAAGGAAGTTCCGACTTGCGAGGAAATTACGCCAAGAAGATTTGGCTGAGAAAACAGATTTGACAACAAATTATATTGGTATGGTTGAGCGTGGAGAGAAAATTCCGTCACTCGAAACTTTCATAAAGATAGTAAATGCTTTAGGTGTATCATCGGATATGGTTCTTACAGATGTTCTGGAAACGGGATATACAGTCAAGAACTCTATGCTGAATGAGAAGCTTGAAAAACTTGTTCCTGAAGATAGAAACAGAATTTATGAAGTCATAGATACACTTGTAAAGCAGTCAAAGCCAATACTTCCATAATACACAGAAGTTCGTCCTAATCGACGAGCTTTCTTTTTTTCAGTATAAAAAAATTTCTGCTATCGACAAATTTTTCGGGACTTCGACAGAGAGAATATGCTATAACAACAACTATCAGTGATAGACACATACTAATAGACATAGGAGGAAGTAGAAGTGAACGACATTTTCAGACAAATAGCGAAAGAAAATGGAACAACCGAAAAAGCAGTAAAAGAGGAAATGCAGTTTGCCATTCGGGAAGCAATGAAAAGTGCTGAACCGGAAGCAATAGCTTTTTGGAAAGCAGCTGCACCGGACGGAAAAGAAGCCGCCATAGAAAAGGTCAATAGCAATGATAGCATTGAATGTTAA
>ENA-OQAR01000279-OQAR01000279.1-human-gut-metagenome-genome-assembly--contig:-NODE-279-length-14866-cov-4.416785_pt1 | contig 14866 bp, 18 predicted proteins | sample MGYA00242738_ERZ504533 | MGnify/ENA primary metagenome ERZ504533 (study PRJEB26092, sample SAMD00036276) | human gut metagenome | host: Homo sapiens | study: EMG produced TPA metagenomics assembly of... | reverse complement strand
TGCCCCCGAAGCACGATGCGGGTACCGCAACCCGACATTATCGAGCATTTTGGCAACGCAGATGCCGTGCCGCAGCCGCCGGAGCGGTGCTTGAGCCGTTAGGCGGGAATTGTGCGGTATTGCCTTAATAGATTCCTGCCGGGGCCTGGGTGTTTACGAAATACAGCTCGTACCACAAAATAAAGGAATAGAAGCTCCAAATCTTGGTCATGTTCTTGGCCTTGCCCGCCTTATGATCATCCAGCAGGCGCATGATTTCGTCCACATTAAAGAACTTTTCGGCAACGGGGCCAGTGAACTTTTCCTTTACCATATTATAGTACTTATCTTCCCGCAGCCAGTCGTTCAGCGGCACGGGGAAGCCCAGCTTTTTGCGATGGGCAACGCTTTCCGGCAGCTGCTTCATGGCGGCACCGCGCAGAGCGATCTTAGTGGACTCTTTGCCGGAGCGGTATTTCTGCGGGATGGACAGTGCCACATCCAGCATGTTGCGGTCCAGGAAAGGCACGCGCAGTTCCAGGCTGTTGGCCATGCTCATGCGGTCGGCTTTCAGCAGGATATCATACAGCATCCAGGTGTGCATATCCACCCACTGCAGCTGGGTGGGTTCATCCAGACCCTGCACTTTATCAAAATAAGGCTTAAAGAACTGTTCCGGGCGGGGGCTGTGGTAGTTCTTTTTCAGGCAGCGGTCACGTTCAGCCGGGTCCAGGAAAACATAGTTGGCGCGCATATAGCGCTGCCAGGGTTCTTCTGCACCGCGCACCAGGAAGTGCTTGCCCTTAAAGTCCGGCAGTTTGGATGCCACTGCGCCTGCGGCCTTACGCAGCGCTTTGGGCACCTTATGCTCGTAATCCATAAAGTGAACCGCCTGGCAGTACATGGGGTAGCCGCCAAACAGTTCATCGGCACCTTCGCCGGAAAGCACGACCTTGACGTACTTGCGGGCGTTCTGGGCCAAAAAGTAAAGCGGAACTTCCGCCGGGTTGGGCATGGGTTCATCCAGGTACCACTGGATCAGGCGGTTGGCTTCAAAGAACTGTTCGGCATCCACCTTATTGGCAATGCTGGGCACACCGATTTCCTTACTGAACTCCTGGGCATACGGCAGCTCGGAGTATTTTTCCTCCGCATAGCCGACCGAGAAGCTCTTGACATGCGGAGTACCCTTAGCAACCTCGTTGACCACAAAGCTGGAATCCACACCGGAAGAAAGGAAGCAGCCAACCTCAACATCGGCAATCTGGTGGGCGGCAACGCTTTCGGCAAAGGTATCGGTGATGATTTTTTCCCACTCTTCCAGGCTCTTGGAATCGTCCACATGGTACTTGATCTCATAGTAGCGTTCCACTGTCAGCTCGCCATTTTCCCAGGTGAACATACATCCGCTGGGCAGCTTGTAGACATTTTTGAACATGGTTTCCTCATTGGGGATATACTCAATGCTCAAATATTCCGGCAGGCGTTCCTCGTTTAGTTCCTTTTTGAAACCGGGATGAGCCAGAAAGCTTTTGATCTCGCTGCCAAACAGGAACAGACCATCCTGATTATAATAATAGAACGGTTTGATACCGAAGATATCCCGCGCACCAAACATGGTTTTGGTTTTCTGGTCCCAGATCACGAAGGTGAACATGCCGCGCAGTTTGCCGGGCAGCTGATTGCCCCACTGCTCATAGCCATGCAGCAGCACCTCGGTATCGGACCGGGTGGCAAAGGTATGGCCTGCAGCGATCAGTTCCTCGCGCAGGGTCTGGAAGTTATAGATCTCGCCGTTAAAAATGCAGACAAGACTGCCATCCTCATTGAACATGGGCTGCTTGCCGCCCTCCAGGTCAATGATGGAAAGGCGGCGGTGGCCCAGGCTACCTGGTCATCCACATAGTAGCCTTCGCCGTCCGGGCCGCGGTAGGTGATCAGGTCCGCCATTCCTTTTACAATGCGGCGGGCGGTTTCCGCTTTATGGTTGCGCTCAGCAAAGCCGGTAATGCCACACATAGGCGCTTTCCCCTCTCTATATTATAATGGTTTGTTTTGTTACAGGCTGGCGTTTTTATGATTGCCAAAAGGGCGGCGGGTGCACAATGTGCGCCCCTACGGGGGCCAGCGATTTTATTTATAGTGTGTGATAGCTTTTATTCTATCATCAATCCCGCAGGCCCTTATTGCCATAGTAGCGGGCGGTTTTGCGGTAGTAGTTCAGCTGGCTGCGGATGTACCAGAGCCAGCGCTTCAGGTTCCAATCCTCTTTGCAGAACAGCTGGTGGGCACATTTGCCCTCTTTTTTCAGCTTATCCGCACGGGCCAGCAGATCCGGGTCCTCAGGTATTTTTTGATCACGCCGTAGGGGGCAATCATCCACAGGCTCTTGGTATCGGCAATGGTCAGGCCAAGTTCCTTGTGCTCCAGCACATCCTCCACCAGCCACTTGGACAGGTTATACCCTGCCGCGGTGACAAAGTAGCTGGAACGGCCCTGACGGGGGTTCATCTCAAACATCTTGTACTCGCCGGTGCGGGCGCGTACTTGATGTCCATATTGGCAAAGCCTTCCCACTGCATATCTTCCAAAAAGTTTTTCAGTTTTTCCAGCAGGGCAGCATCATTGTATTCGGGGTCAGACAAGATGGCCGCATAGTTGCCGATGCCTTCGGGGGTCTGCTCTTCCAGCAGGGGGCGGCCCAAAGCCATCAGCTTGACTTTGTGGTCCAGGCCGCAGTAGGCGTTCAGCACACGCATGCAGTTGTCATCGCCGGGGATATACTCCTGCAGAATCAATTCGTCCTGGTAGCTGCTGCCGTAAATGGCGGCGGTGATGGCGTCAAATTCTTCGCGGTTATTGGCAAGGAACACCTTTTTCTTGTGGGGGAAGGTGCAGTTCCAATACGCCGGGGAATTGCTCGCCTTGATGATAACGGGGAACGCAAACGGCAGTTCTATATTTTTATAGTTCTGCGCATTGCAGGTTGCCGTTTTGGGGTAGCTCAGGCCGTGTGCTTCGCAGGCACGGTAAAAGTTTTCCTTAATATCCAGGTCCAGCACGGTTTGCAGTTCCGGGCAGGCAAAGTGGTAATAGGGTTTCAGGGCATCGCGGTGGCGGCCCATCAACACGGTGTAACCGTCCGCGCAGGAAACCAGCACCAGCGGCTTGTCCGCATGGGCTTTTGCGTAATCGGTCAGCGTTTTTACAAACGTTCATCGTTTTCCAAATCAGGTTCCAGCACGGCAATTTTTACAAGATTGGTGTTGGAAGTTGCAACCAGCGCACCCTTGCAGATGGCCACGCTGCGCACGCCATACTGCTGGTAAAAGCTGCGTGCCATACCATAAACATTGGCATCACTGCCAAGAAGTACCGGTAAAAAATCAGACATAATACCAAACCTTTCCCATTTTGGTTATCCTTTATTTTACCGCCATTGCCACCACATGTCAAACGGCAATATTGCCTGCTTTGGGGGTGCGGGCACGGCGTTTTTTTTTGTCTCCGCGGGCGAAAATTCCAGCAGCATTCGCCGCAAAATGCTTTTCTTTACGGCGCGAACCGTGTATAATAGGGCATATCGTACAAACAGTACCGGTTCCCGCCGGGGCAAGAAAGTAATAACCTGCGGTTTGTTTTTTAACTCCGCAGCCAGTTGAGGATTATAACCATGTGTGGAATTGTTGGCTTTGTCGGCGCACGCGCCGACATGCAGGAAATTTTTGCAGGGCATGATGGATGCCATCGCCCACCGCGGCCCCGATGGCCAGGGCCAGTTTATTGAAGGCCCGGCAGCCCTTGGCCAGCGCCGCCTTTCCATCATTGACCTGGAGGGCGGCAAACAGCCCATGTTCAATGAGGACCAGAACCTCGCCGTCATCTTTAACGGCGAGATCTATAACTTCCAGGAGTTGACCGCCGAATTGATGCGCGCCGGGCACACCTTCGCCACCCGGTCCGACACCGAAGTTTTGCTGCACGGGTACGAGCAGTGGGGCAAAAAGATGCTGCAAAAGCTGCGCGGCATGTTCACTTTTGCCATCTGGGACCGCAAGAACGAAACGTTGTTCTGCGCGCGCGACCATTTTGGCATCAAGCCGTTCTATTATTACCAAAACGATGCCGGAGAGCTGCTGTTTGGCAGCGAGATCAAAAGCTTTTTGGCCCACCCCGGCTTCAAGAAAGAGCTGAACGAAGAGCAGCTGCCGCTGTACCTCTCTTACCAGTATTCCCCCGGGGAGGATACGTTCTTCAAGGGCGTCAAAAAGCTGATGCCCGCCCACTGGCTGGAATGGAAAGCCGGGCAGCTGACGGTGCAGCGCTACTGGCAGCCCAAGTTTGACCCCGATGATTCCCTCACACTGGAAGAGTGGGAGGACGAGATCAGCGCGGCGATGAAAGAGAGCGTGCAGGCACACAAGATCGCCGATGTTGAGGTTGGCAGCTTCCTTTCTTCCGGCGTGGATTCCAGCTACATGGCCGCGCTGGCCCATGTGGACAAAACATTCACCGTTGGCTTTGCCAACAAGCAGTATGACGAAACCGACTATGCACAGGAGTTTTCCAAGCACATCGGGGTCAAGAATTACGCTTACCGCATTACGCCGGAGGAATACTGGGCCAACCTGGGCAAGATCCAGTACCACATGGATGAGCCTCTGGCGGATGCCGCTTCGGTCGCGCTGTACTTTGTCAACCGCGAAGCATCCAAGCAGGTCAAGGTCTGCCTGTCCGGCGAAGGCGCGATGAATTTTTCGGCGGGTACAACATTTATAAAGAGCCGTTTACCGTAACCTGGTATGACAAGATTCCCCTGCCCATCCGCCGGGCCATCGGCGCGGTGGCGGACCTGCTGCCGCCGGTGCATGGCATCAACTTTTTGGTGCGCCGCGGCAAGCCGCTGGCGGAGCGTTACATCGGCAACACCAACCTGATGGATGAGCACCGCAAGAAAAAGCTGCTGAAAAACTACCACCCCGGCAAGCTGCCCACCGACCTTTCCCGCCCGTACTTTGAGCTTTCCAAAGGGCAGGACGCTGTGACCCAGATGGAAACCTGCGACCTGAACCTGTGGATGGTGGGCGATATTCTGCTGAAAGCCGACAAGATGAGCATGGCCAACAGCCTGGAGCTGCGCGTGCCGTTCCTGGACCGCAAAGTATTTGAACTGGCAAGTCATATTCCGACCAAGTGCAAGGTGAACGCCAACCAGACCAAGATTGCGATGCGCGGTGCGGCAGAAAAGACCATTCCCGCCAAAACGGCAGACAAAAAGAAGCTCGGCTTCCCTGTTCCGGTACGCGCCTGGCTGCGGGATGAGCAGTATGCGGGCATTGTGCGCAAGGCATTTAACACCCCCGCCGCGGAGCAGTTTTTCCGCACAAAAGAGCTGAATGCCATGCTGGACCAGCATATTTCCGGCAAGCGGGATAACTGGCGGCAGATCTGGTGCATTTTTATGTTCTTAGTCTGGTACGATGAATACTTTGTAAAACGCTGAGGTGATAACAACATGCTGTTAAAACAACTGCTGAAAAATCTGGACTATACACTTGTTCAGGGCTGCCTGAATACCGAAGTGACTGACATTTACTATGATTCCCGCAAGGTAACGCCGGGCGGTCTGTTTGTCTGCATCGTCGGCACCCAGCGGGACAGCCATGATTACGCCGCGGACGTTGCCGCCAAAGGCGCCGCCGTGCTGGCCATCCAGCACGACCTGCCCGCCGAAGTACTGGCCGCTTTGCCGGATGTGACTGTGGTCAAGTTCGAGAGCACCCGTTACGCCATGGCGCTGCTTTCCACCGCCTATTTTGGCCGTCCCGCGCTGGAAATGACGATGGTTGGCGTGACCGGCACCAAGGGCAAAACCACCACCACCCACATGATCAAGGCTGTGCTGGAAGCCGCAGGTCACAAGGTCGGCATGGTCGGCACCAACGGCGTGTATTACCCCGGCCACCACTATGACCTGAACAACACCACCCCCGAAAGCTATGAGCTGCAAAAGATCCTGCGCCAGCTGGCGGATGCGGGGTGCGATGCCTGCGTGATGGAAGTTTCCAGCCAGGGCATTATGATGGACCGCGTGGCGGGCATCCATTATAAAGTGGGCGTGTTCACCAACCTGTACCCGGACCACATCGGCCCCGGCGAACATTCCAGCTTTGAGGAATACCGCAGCTGGAAAGGCAAGCTGTTCCAGCGCTGCGATGTCGGCGTGGTAAACGCCGATGACCCCAACACCGAAGCCCTGCTGGAAGGCCACACCTGCAAGCTGGTTACCTATGGCATCCACGCCCCCAAGGTGGACTACCGCGCCAGCGAGCAGTACCGCCTGCTGCGCAACAAGGAGATGCTGGGCGTTGAGTTCACCCTGACCGAGCCGGACGGCCACACGCTGGACGTACAGGTGGGCATGCCGGGGCTGTTCAGTATTTACAACGCCCTGGCCACCATCGGGGTGGGCAAGGTGCTGGGCCTTGCGGATGCCCCCATCCATGAGGGCCTGAAAAAGGCGCTCGTCAAAGGCCGTGTGGAGCTGGTGCCCATCAGCCACAAGTTCACCATCCTGATCGACTATGCCCACAACGAAGCCGCCACCGAAAGCCTGATTGAAACCCTGCGGGAGTACAACCCCAACCGCCTGGTCGTGGTGTTCGGCTGCGGCGGCAACCGCAGCAAGCTGCGCCGTTACGGCATGGGCGAAGTGTGCGCCAAGTTGGCGGATTTCAGCATCCTGACCGAAGACAACAACCGCTTTGAAAAAGTGGAAGATATTATCGCGGACATCAAAACCGGCATGGCCAAGGCAACCCGGACGCCAAATATGTGGAAATTCCCGACCGGCTGGATGCCCTGCATTACGCCATTGACCACGCGCAGGAGGGCGACCTGATTGCCGTAATTGGCAAAGGCCACGAAGCCTACCGTGACCGCGAGGGTGTTAAAACGCCGTTTTTGGAGCGCGAGCTGATTGAAGAGTACGCCGCTGAAACTGGGGTAGAATAAGCAATTTTGCAGGGCTATGCTTTGCCTTTTGCTGCTTTGCGGCAAAAGCGGCACGGCCCTGCTTTTCTTTTGCACAAAATTGTGGTATACTGTCTGTGTATGCTAAAAAGTATACACAAAATTCAAACCGAACCAATGCGGAAAGGAGGCCGGTTTGATGACCACACAACCACCTGACCGGCTTTTCCGCCCGGTCAGCCCAGCAGCACAGGCCAAGGGTGAGCGTGTGTTCTGCGCTGCCGTGGCGCTGCTGCTGGTTTTATCGGAGGTATTCAGCTCCAACATTCAAAACACACTGCCCACATTCAGCCATGTGTGCCGCATTGCCTTAACCGTTACGGCGGCGGTGCTGCTGGTTGCCAAAAGCCTGCTGCTGACCCAGTGGCAGACCAAACAACAGGCGCTGACGGCTGCCGCGTTGGCCGCTTTTACGGTGTTTACCACCGCATACGGGCACGACCAATGGTTTTTGTTTGCCGTTTTGCTTGGCATTGGTGCCAAGGATGTTGATTTGCGCCGGGTGCTGCAGGTCTACCTTGCCGCAGCGGCTGGCGGGCTGCTGGCGGTGCAGCTGCTGCACGCCGCAACGCCGCTGGTGCCCTACCTGTACTACTGCCGCAACTGGGATTACGGCTATGGCCATTACAACGGGTACGGTGCCCGGCTGGCCGGTGTGTTTTTGCCTGGGGCTGGCTGCGTTGGCCGCGCCTGCGCTGGTGGGACTGGGGCGGCCTGGCTGCCCTGGCAGCCTACACGCTGCTGGTGCCCGGCTGCCGCGGGGCAGGCATTGCCATGGTACTGCTGCTGGTTTTGTTTTTGCTGCAGCGTGCCTTGCCCGCCTTTTTTTTGAAAGCCGCATCTGGCACGGCATGGCTCTGGCTGCCGCACCGCTGGCGCTGGGGTTCAGCCTGTTGGCCGGGCGGCTGTTTGACCCGGATCATCCCACCGCCACCCCGCTGCTGGACAAACTGAACGGCCTGCTTTCCGGCCGGTTCGAGATCTGGCACCATGTGTTCTGGGGGTATCCCCTCTACCACCCGGAGCAGGACGGGGTGCCCGGCTGGTACCACGATGCCATGCCCAAGGCCGTTACCCTTTTGGGTGGCCTTGCCACTGATGGAGACGAGCACCACGCCATTGATAACTCTTTCCTTGCCATCCCGATGAACAAGGGTGTGCTGGGGGCCGTGGTGATTGGGGTCATCTTTTTGCTGTTGATGTGGCGGCTGTGCCAAAACCACTGCACAGGCGAGACTTTGTTTTTGACGGTGATCCTGGTTTACTTTTTGATGGAAAACAAATGCTTTTTGTTCTCCGCCGACCCGTTCATTCTGCTGCTGCCCGCAGCGCTGTTTCCCGCAAAGGGCAAGCCTCTGCCGGTCGTCTGCCCGCCGGTAACACGAGGGTGTATCTGAAAAGAATAGAAAAGCTGCCTGAACCTGTTTGCAGTGTGCAAACGATCCAGGCAGTTTTATTTTTATCCAATTTGTTTTTTGTCAAAAGCGGGCTTATCTCACAGCTCGCTGAGGATATTGCCGTCAATGGAGATGGTGATGACCTGCCACGGGATGAACTTGCCGCTGTTCTGCAAGGCCACCTTGGCGGCGCGTTCCAGCCCGCCGCAGCAGGGCACTTCCATCCGCACTACGGTCACGCTCTGGATGTTATTTTCGCGGATAATCTGGGTCAGCTTTTCGCTGTAATCCACATCGTCCAGCTTGGGGCAGCCCACCAGCGTGATATGGCCGCGGATGAACTTTTGATGGAAGTTGGCGTAAGCATAGGCCGTGCAGTCCGCTGCAATCAGCAGTTTGGCCCCATCAAAGTAGGGGGCGTTGACCGGAACCAGTTTGATCTGCACCGGCCATTGGGAAAGCTGAGACCGCAACACCGGCATGTCCTCCCCTGCCGGTTCCGGCTTATGCTGCATCTGGCGCATCTGGCTGCCGGGGCAGCCGTGGTGCATTTGCGGCACAGGCTGGTGGAACATGCTGCGGGCCGCGCTGCCGGGGCAGCCGCCCAGCGGCTTTTGGGCGGCTGCGGCTTTCTGGCGCTTGTTTTCCTCCACAGCCTTTTCATCATAAGCGGCGGCTTCGCGCTCCACAAAGGTGATAGCGCCGGTGGGGCAATGGGGCAGGCAGTCGCCGAAGCCATCGCAGTAGTCATCCCGCATCAGTTTGGCCTTGCCGTTGACCATGGCGATAGCACCTTCGTGGCAGGCATTGGCGCAGGCACCGCAGCCGTTGCATTTATCGGTATCGATCTGGATAATTTTGCGAATCATAGAGGGTGTTCCTTTCTCCGCGCCGTTCAATGCCGTGCATTGCTGTGCGGCGCGCTGCTCTTTTCTTTTGCTGTGCTTGTATTATAATGCCATCAGGCCAATAAATCTGTGGTTATAACCACAAAAGCGAGGAATCCCATGGAAAAAACAGCCAGCACCCCCATCCAGCTTTTCCGCGGCATGACGGCGGACGAACTTGCCGCCCTGCGCGCCGCCCACTGCATCCGTGTGCAGCGTTATGACAAAAACGCTCTGATCTACCATGCGGGCCGTGTGGTACATGAGATCGGCATTGTGCAAAGCGGCAGCGTAAACGTAGAATCCAACGACCTGTGGGGCAACAAAAGCATTTTGAGCCATGTGGAAGCCGGGCAGGCGTTTGCCGAAACTTATGCCCTGCGCGGCGAGCCGCTGATGGTGGATGTGGCCGCCGCGGAGCCGTGCGAAATTTTATGGCTGGATCTTGTACCCATGCTGCAGCAGCAAAACACTGCCGCCAGCTGGTACCCCAAGTTTTTGCACAACCTGTTACTGCTTTCTATGCAGAAAAACCTGGCGCTCTCCCAACGCATCCGGTGCACCACACCAAAAAGTGCGCGTGGGCGGCTGCTGACCTATCTTTCCGCGCAGGCAGTGCGGGCGGGCAGCACGCATTTTTCCATCCCGTTTGACCGCCAGCAGCTGGCGGACTACCTGAACCTGGACCGCAGCGCACTTTCCAAGGAGCTGGGCAAAATGCGGGACGATGGGCTGATCCGCTGCCGCAAAAACGAATTTGAGCTGTGCGGAACAGAATAACGCCCCCTTATCCCCTATCCTTAAGGCAACACAGCATGCGGCCTGCTTCGTCCAGCTTGTTGGCTTTCAACAGGCGGATCACTTCGGGGATATTGGTCTGGATGGGGCACCCCTGCTGGCAGCGCGGCTTTTTGCAGCCCAGACACTGGTTGGCTTCGTCCATGACATGTAGTGCCATTGTTTTTCCTCATACCGCAACGATTTTGCGTATTAAAAGTGCAACAAAGTTTCAACTCCGCGCACTTTTTTATCCATACTTATATTATAATAGCACTACATGCGCCGTGTACGCAAGCCCCATGGGCTGTATTTTGTACCGGCAAAGTAACGAAAAATCAACCGCTTTGCTGTGCATATCAGCAGCAATTTGCAGTTTTGGGTCCTGCCCCGCCAAACCCGCAAGGCTGGTGCCCGCCGGAATTTTTGCGTGCTTTAACAGCGGCAGCGCGCTGCGCTTTGCCCCCAGCACCAACAGGTACGGCGGCAGCGCGGGCAGGCCCGCGGCAGGCACATCCAGCACAGCATCCAGTACCAGTCGCCGCAGGCGGGCCGTGGGGTAGCGCTTGGTTTTCAGGCGGTCATACAGATCATTTACCGTTTCTGCTTCGCGGGTTGCGGCATACAGGCGGTTTTCCAGCCCTTCGCCCGCGCCGCGTAAGGTACTCAGCTGCTCCGGCGTTTTGGTGCGCAGCAAAGTCAGCACTGCGGTGCTGAACTTTTCCGGGTCCGCCAGCTGACCTTGTTCCGCGGCCTGGCGGTACAGTTCCATGGCTGCCTGCGGCACAAAGGGGCGGGCAGCCTTGATTCCTTGCGTATGCACCAACTGCCGGATATGGGAAGCCGAAGCCAGTGCCTGCCCCTGCACCTGGCCGGTCTGGGCGGTGCCATGGGCTGCGCCCAGACGCGGCAGGGGCAGCAACTGCATGGCTGCCCCCTGCCGCAGAATGGCCTTGCAGTATTCGATCCCCAAATGTTGTTGCGTTTGCAGCAAATCCGCAGCACCGGGGCACAATGTTTCGGCGGCTGCGCACGGGCGGCGGCAAAGGGCAGGCCACTTTCCAGCTGGCTGCGCAGCGCCGCCGGGAACGCCGCACTGCACAGCGCGGCAGCCGCTGCCTGCAAGGGGGCGGGCTCCGGGGTTTCGGCACCGAACGCAAGGGTATCGCACCCCAGCGCGGCCAGCAGATGTACCCCGGCAGCGGCAAACTGTTCTGCGCTGGCGTTGGCATAGGGCGCAGGCAGCGCCACCACCAGGTCCGCCCCGGCAGCCAGCGCTGCGCGCACCCGCACAGCTTCCGGCAGGATGGGTACCCCACCGCGCTGCACAACGCCCGGTGCTCATGCACACCGCGATGGTACTGGCCCCCCGCTGCCGCAGCATGCGCAGCTGCAATGCGTGGCCGCTGTGGAACGGGTCATACTCTGCAATGATGCCGACAAAATTCATATCGTCTCCCCCTGATTCTCCGCAAATTCTGTTCGCTTGTGCCGAAAAGAGCCTTGCAATGTTTTCTGCTTCATTATATAATAAATTTGTCTGATACAAAAGGGCCAATACAAAAACCGGGTCCCGCCCGGCATGGTTCTTAAATTTTGAAGGAGGACAAATCCAATGAAGATCCTTGTTATCAACTGTGGTTCTTCCAGCCTGAAATATCAGCTCATTGATATGCAAGGCGAGAAGGTGCTGTGCAAGGGCCTGTGCGAGCGCATTGGCATGGAAAGCAGCATGATTACCCATGAAGCCAACGGCAATAAAGCCACCACCCCGGCCATCTTCCCCACCCACACCGAAGCATTTGCTGAGGTTGTGAAGAAGATGACCACCGGCGATGGCAAGGTCATTGATGATGTCAGCGAGATCAACGCCATCGGTCACCGCGTGGTCCACGGCGGCGAAAAGTTCCAGGCCAGCTGCCTGATCACCCCCGAAGTGATCGAGACCCTGCGCGAGCTGAGCCCCCTGGCCCCGCTGCACAACCCTGCCGGCATCCTGGGTATCGAGGCCGCCAAAAAGGTCTTTGGCGATATTCCCAATGTTGCCGTGTTTGATACCGCTTTCCATTCCACCATGCCGCCGAAGGCTTTCATGTACGCCATCCCGTATGAATATTACGAGAAGTACGGCGTGCGCCGTTACGGCTTCCACGGCACCAGCCACAAGTACGTCAGCTACCGCGCTGCCGAATATCTGGAAGAGCCCATCGACCGCCTGAAGCTGATCACCTGCCATCTTGGCAATGGTTCTTCCATTGCTGCAGTTGACCAGGGCAAGGTTGTGGATACCTCTATGGGCATGACCCCGCTGGCCGGCCTGATGATGGGCACCCGCTGCGGCGATATCGACCCTTCTGTGGTCAACTACCTGAAGTACACCCTGAACATCACCGGCCACCAGCTGGACGAGATTCTGAACAAGAAGTCCGGCCTGCTGGGTGTCTCCGGCGTTTCCAGCGACAAGCGTGACGTTGAGGCAGCAGCCGCCGCCGGCAACCCGCGCGCACAGCTGGCCAGCGATATGCTGAACTACCAGATCAAGAAGACCATCGGCAGCTACATTGCCGCTATGGGCGGTGTTGACGCCATCGTGTTCACCGGCGGTATCGGCGAGCATGACGCTGACTCCCGTGCCAAGATCTGCCACCACATGGATTGGCTGGGCATCCGCGTGGATACCGACAAGAACGCCAACGCCCACAAGCAGAACAAAGATGTTGTGGAAATCACCGCTTGGGGTGCCAAGGTTCGCACCCTGGTCATCGAGACCAACGAAGAGCTGATGATTGCCCGCGACACCAAGGAAGTTCTGGGCAACGAAGGCTTGCTGTAATTGCACCTATATTCCAGCTCAAGCGCCTAAAACTGAACTAAGCTAAAAAATCCGCTCCTTTTGAAAAAAAGGGGCGGATTTTTTGGTTAATTAAGAAAGAAAAAATAATAAAGAATAATTGTGGTGGACCGCTGCGCGGGCGTGCCGCTCAGAATTTTTTTTTTGGGGGGTGCGGGATAGTGGAACAAGATTGGTGGGCTTTTATCGTGCACTGTAGGGAACGGTCTTGACCGTTCCGGAGCCCTGCTTATCTGTTATCATGGGATTTATGACCAGGCTCCTTCCGGGGCGTTGGGGACGCCGCCCCCCTACAAACAATTTGTTGGTTCATCTTATATTTTTAATGTACAGTTCCGACCATGGCCCCGGCGCGGTCGGGTGACCCCGCCCTACAGAAAGGCAGAGCATAACACACTTTCTATTGCTGGCAGTACGGCAGGGCGCAGGGGCCGTTTGCTCTTACCGTATCCCCTGCAAAATCTCCACCACTTCCGCTTTATCCTGCCAACGGTACACCGATGCCACATAGTAGCTGTCCCCTGCTGTCCATGCCACCACACTGCAATCCTCAATCTGCTCCGCAGTCAAAGCAGCAATATCATCCACAATCATGATTTGTTGTTCTATGTTCGCTTTATCTTCCTCGGTAATGGCATCATCGGCCCGCGGCCCTGAATGTTGACTTTGTTTTCCAGCGGCATTTGGGCAATGCCCAGCACCTGGTGTTCTTTGCTCTGCTTGCCGTTATCGATCAGGCAGGAGTACGCGCCGTATTTCTGATAGGTACTGTCATCCCATGTCACGGTGCAGCCATCCGGCAGCCAGGTCAGCTGCATTTGTTCCATGGGGATGCTGTTCTGCGGTGCTTCCTGCACGGCAAGGTATGCGCGGCTCCCCTCCAGGATCACGGCAACTTCAGGCCAAAAGGCATACACGGTGGTAACCAATGCTGCGCAGACGGCGGCTATGATGACCGTTTTCAGCAGCGCGGGGTGTGCGGCGCACCTGCGGCACAAATGGCATTGGCACATTGGCTGGTTCCAGCTGTTCCAGCGCCGCCAGATCCGCGCGTTGCTGGGCGGCGCACGTCTGCACCAGCAGTTCATCCAATGGTTCTTTCATAAGGTCAGGCCCTCCTGTTCCAGTAATTGTTTCAGCTTTTGCCGGGCGCGGCGGCTGCGCTGGCGCACCGTAGCGGCGTGCAGCCCCAGTGCTGCCGCAATTTGTGCCCCGGTCATGCCCTGCCCGTATTGCAGCTGCAAGATGCGCGGTCGGTTTCTTCCAGCGCCTGCATTGCCGCCAGCAGGCAGCGCACGGCCTCACTGCGTTCCAGCTTTTCCTGCGGCAGCGGGCCAGCATCCGGCAGGGCGGCAAATACTGCATCTTCTGCCGGTTCGGCCCGCCGGCTCCGCCGCATGTTCAGGGCCGTATGGCGCACCGTGACCAGCAGCAAATGGCGCAGCTTTTCCGCATCGGTCGTATCGGGCCGTGCCCGGTTCAGCCGCAGCCAGCTTTCCTGCACAGCATCCTGCGCCAGATGGCTGTCCTGCAAAATTTTATTTGCCAATGTACACAGGCGGCCATAATCCTGCACCAATGCCTGCTGCAAGGTATCTGCCGAGAACATTCTCTTCTCCCTCCTTTTTCCTTTATTCAGAAAGGCCTTTCACTTCTCTAACACGCCGTCCCCACATTTTGTGACAGCAAAAGCGGCACCCATGTTACCGGGTACCGCTCTGTTTCCTATGGCAACACCGCACAATTCCCGCCTTGCGGCTTAAGCACCGCTCCGGCAGCTGCGGCACGGCATCTGCGTTGCCAAAATGCTCGATAAGTCGGGTTGCGGTACCCGCATCGTGCTTCGGGGGCAAAAGCCCCTCGCACTCTGCGACCGCTGCCCCTGCTTCGGTTCGCTGTTTCCGCCACTGGCGGCGCTCACCTTTGCAGCATCCAGTATTATC
>ENA-OQAR01000278-OQAR01000278.1-human-gut-metagenome-genome-assembly--contig:-NODE-278-length-14914-cov-3.071617_pt1 | contig 14914 bp, 24 predicted proteins | sample MGYA00242738_ERZ504533 | MGnify/ENA primary metagenome ERZ504533 (study PRJEB26092, sample SAMD00036276) | human gut metagenome | host: Homo sapiens | study: EMG produced TPA metagenomics assembly of... | reverse complement strand
GCAAAAAAGCTGCTGCATCTGGCGGGCATCCTGCTCAGTTCATTGCGCGCTGGTGTGAAAGACTCCTTCCGTCATGGCTGCGTAAGCAGACAGGAGAAGCTCTGAATACAAAAAAGGCCCGCTGCCTTTTCGACAGCGGGGCCTTTTTGTTACCGATTTTAAAATAAAAAATCAGCGCTTAGTTTCTGCTTCATGCGAGCGAAGCAGTCAGAGCAGTAGACCGGACGGTCCTCACGGGGCTGGAAGGGGACCTTGCAAGCCTTGCCGCAAGCTGCGCAGACAGCATCGAACATCTGACGCTCACCGCTGTTGCTGCGTGCGCCGCCGTTCTTGCGGGCGTCACGGCAGGGCTTGCAGCGCTGGGGCTGATTCTCGAAGCCGCGAGATGCGTAGAACTCCTGCTCACCAGCAGTCCAAACAAATTCCTTACCGCAGTCCTTGCAGACCAGAGTCTTGTCTTCAAACATAGTAGTATCTCCTCTTTAGTTAGTTCTTGCCCACGGAAGGATTGTAACCATACCTTTGGTTTTGGGACCATCGCGCTGATCAGTAAGCTTACCAGGGGCTTGAATGAATGGACGTCCTCCAATTGAGGACTTTTCTATTGTACCGTTCTTTTTGAAATTTGTCAACCAAAAAACAACCATTCGCCTTGTTATTTGTATAGATAGCACAATCCGACAGGGCTGATTTGGGTAAAATAACTGCCGGAAGATGAAAAGGGCTGCCGCACATTCCGTGCAGCAGCCCCTGCAAAGCCCTTTGGAAAACGGTTACTTCTCAATGACTTCCTTGGTGTCGCGGGCGATCATCAGCTCCTCGTCGGTAGCAATGACCAGAGTGCGCACCTTTGCGCCCCAGGCAGTGATCTCGCACACATCGCCCACGGGTGCTTGTTCTTCTCGGTATCGATGCGGATGCCCAGCCAATCCATGTGGTGGCAGACTTTTGCACGGGCGATCGCGTCGTGCTCGCCGATGCCGCCGGTGAAGACGATAGCATCCACGCCGCCCATTGCAGCGATGTAAGCGCCAACGGTCTTCTTGATCTGGTAGTTCAGCATGTCGGAAGCCAGCTGTGCGCGCTTGTTGCCGGCAGCAGCTGCCTCTTCCACGTCACGCTTGTCGCTGGAAACACCGGAGATGCCCAGCAGGCCGGACTTCTTGTTCAGGATCTCGTCCAGCTCGTGGCCGGTGATGTTCAGGGTGTACTTCAGGTAGTTGACCACAGAGGGGTCCAGGTCACCGCAGCGGGTGCCCATCATCAGGCCGGCCAGCGGGGTCATGCCCATGGAGGTGTCCACGACCTTGCCCTGATCCACAGCGGCAATGGAGGAACCGTTGCCCAGATGGCAGGTGATCAGCTTCAGGCGCTCAATGGGCTCTTCCAGATACTCGGCAGCCTTGTGGGCAACGTACTTGTGGCTGGTGCCGTGGAAGCCGTAGCGGCGCACGCCGTACTTCTCGTAGTACTCATACGGAATGGCGTACATATAAGCTTCGGAGGCATGGTGCTGTGGAAAGCGGTATCGAACACAGCCACCATGGGGATGTTGCCGAACACCTTGCGTGCGGCCTCGATGCCCAGAATGCCGGCGGGGTTGTGCAGGGGAGCCAGAGGGCTCAGCTCGCGGATGGTCTCGATGACCTCGTCGGTGATCAGGCAGCTCTCCTTGAACTTCTCGCCGCCGTGCACGACACGGTGACCGATGGCATCGATCTCGCTGACGTCGTTGATGCACTTGCCTTCGCCGGTGGTCATCTTCTTCACGACCTCGGCAAATGCCTCGGTGTGGGTGGGGAAGATGGCGGGCGTGGTGGCCTTGTGGCCGTTTGCCTCATGGGTGATCATGCTGCTTTCCATGCCAATGCGCTCGCACAGGCCCTTGCACAGCACCTTCTCGCCGTCCATATCGATCAGCTGATACTTCAGGGAAGAAGAGCCGCAGTTAATAACCAGAACTTTCATCTGTGTTGCCTCCTGTATGTTTTTGGTCTGCCCTCTTTTTAAACCTGAGGACAGAATTTTACAGATTCCTGTGTTTATTATATAATAGGGTGGGCGGCTTTTCAAGCCGCAACCCGGGCAAAGCGGTAAAGCTTGTGTACAAGGTTTTTGTACATCCTGCCCACAAATGCGCAAAACCACTGCAGCTTTCTGTATATACGATATAAATTTAACAATCTTTCCGAGGGCGCAGCAGCCCTGCAGAGGAGCTTATCTATGAAATTTGCCGGTATCATTGCAGAGTACGACCCCTTTCACAACGGCCATGCATGGCAGTTGGCGCAGGCAAAAGCGCTGGGAGCACAGCATGTGGCGGTGGCCATGAGCTGCGGGCTGACCCAGCGCGGCGCACTGCCGCTGCTGCCGGAAGCGGTGCGGGTGCAGGCCGCCCTGCAGTGCGGGGCAGATCTGATATTTGCGCTGCCTGCGCCCTGTGCCTGTGCGGGGGCAGAGGCTTTTGCCCGGGCGGGGGTGCGCATCCTTGCCGCCGCCGGGTGCGATGCGCTGGTGTTCGGGGCAGAGACGCCGGACGCAGCCCTACTGATGGAAGCTGCCCGGGTACTGAACAGCGAGGCCTACCGCACCGAGCTGAAGCGCCAGCTTGCAGCCGGTGCCCGCAGCTTTGCCGCTGCGCGGCAGGCAGCGGTGGAAGCGCTCTGCCCGGGCACGGCACTGGCCGCGCTGTTGGATAAGCCCAACAACAATCTGGCAGTGGAATACTGCAAGGCCATTCTGGAACAGGAGGCACCCATGACCCCGGTGCCGCTGCCCCGCGTGGGGGCGGGCCACGGGCAGGCCCTTGCCGAAAGCGGCCACGCACAGTTTGCTAGTGCCAGCGCGCTGCGCGCCCTCTGGGCAGAGCAGGGCGCGGATGCACTGACTCCTTATGTGCCAGAAAAAGCACTGGAGCTGTATAAAAAAGCGGAAATCGACGGAATGTATACCGACTATGCCGCTGCGGGCCGGTGTGAGCTGGCTCTGCTGCGGGCGGCCTGTGCACGACCGGAACCTTTTGCCGCAGTGCGGGCGTTTCCGAGGGTTGGACCACCGGCGTGGAAACGCCGTGCGCAGCTGCACCGGCCTGCCCCAGCTGCTGGACGCGCTGACCACTGTGCGTTACCCCCGGGCCCGGATGCGCCGTCTTGCCATGGACGCGGCGCTGGGCTATACGGCGGAGATCGTGCCTGCCTGCCGCCCTATCTGCATTTGCTGGGGGCAAGGCGGGAAGCACTTCCGCTGCTGAAGCATGCATCCCTGCCGCTGAGCCACTCGCTGGCAAAGCTGGAAAAAGAAAACGATGCCTGCGCCCGCATGGCGGCGGCACAGGCAGCAGCCAGCGATTTTGGCGCACTGTGCCGCCGGGTGCCCGGGCCGATGGGCAGAGCATATCGTCAAAAAAATTATCTTTTTGACGAATTGACAAAAAATAATCGAAGAAATTTTTATGCAGAAACACTTGTGCCCGGACGGTTTGTGGTGTATGATTAAAGCAATGCAATGTTGGATACAACAAATGAGAACGGAATCAGAAAACCGCACGCAATAAGGAGGAAACTTCATGGCACTTCACGTTCTGGACGAAGCCAACCGCTGTCTGGGCTGCAAAAAGCCGCTGTGCCAGCAGGGCTGCCCCATCCACACCAACATCCCGGAGGTCATTCGGCTGCTCAAGGAAACCAGATGGACGAAGCTGGCAGAATGCTGTTTGAGAATAACCCGCTGACCACCGTTTGTGCGTTGGTGTGCAACCACGAGAACCAGTGCGAGGGCCACTGCGTGCGCAACCGGATGCCAAGCCAGACCCGGTGCACTTCTCCATTATTGAAGACTACATTTCCACGACCTACGCCAACAAAATGACCGCCGGCCCTGCCCCCAAAAACGGCATGAAGGCGGCAGTCGTTGGCTCCGGCCCGGCGGGCCTGACCATTGCGGTGCTGCTGGCACGCTGGGGCTACGATGTGACCATCTTTGATGCCCGCGATAAAATTGGCGGCGTCATGCGCTACGGCATCCCCAACTATCGCCTGCCGGACAGCGTGCTGGACGATTTCCAGTACCGCCATCTGGAGCTGAAGGGCATCAAGGTGCGGCCCAACACCACCATCGGCAAGACCATCACCATCGATGATCTGTTCCGCGACGGCTACAAGAGCGTGTTCATCGGTGCCGGTCTGTGGAAGGCAAACGCCATGCATATCAAGGGCGAAGACGCTGGGCAATGTAGCCTTTGGCATCGACTATCTGGCAAACTCCAAGGCGTTCCGTCTGGGCGATGATATTGCCGTGATCGGCGTGGGCAACTCTGCCATGGACTGCGCCCGCACCGCCATCCGCAACGGTGCCCGACACGTCACCTGCTATGCCCGCCGCGACGAGAGCTGCATCAGTGCTTCCGAGTACGAGGTGAGCTATGCAAAGCTGGAGGGCGTGGGCTTCCGCTTCTGCAAAGCACCGGTGGAGATCCGCGAGAACGGCCTGATCTGCCGCGATACCGTCAAGGGCGAAGATGGCAGGTTCACTCAGGTGGAGGGCAGTGAGACTTTCTACCCCCACACCGGCGTGATCGTGTCGGTCAGCCAGGGCTCGGAGAGCAACCTCGTCAAGACCACCACCGGCATCGAGACCAACCAGAAGGGTCTGCTCACCGTCAGCGAGGACGGCAGCACCACCCGCGAGGGCGTATTTGCCGGCGGCGATGCCGTGATGGGCGCACGCACCGTGGTGGAGGCGGTGGCTGTGGCCAAGAAGGTGGCCGAATCCATGGACGCCTACATGAAGAGCCTGCCTGCAGAAGAAGTGGCTGACCCCTATGCCAATATCCCGGTGTTCCAGACCCCCACCTCGGACGTGCTGGCAAAGCAGGAGATCTGACGAAATAAAGACAAACTTGGAAGAAACTGTAAAGCTTTTGCGTCTTTGCCGATCTTTGCCGCTCCGTTTGTTGACGGGGCGGCTTTTGCCTTGTATACTATTCATATACTTATTTATGATTTGTACAAACTGGATATAAAACGGTGAAAGGCGGTGGACGCTATCCTGAAAGCATCCCTCCCGAAACTGCGGGAAAAACTATTGGAAGCGCTACAGGCAGTGCTGCCCATTGCAGCCATCGTGCTGGTGCTCTGCTTTACCATTGCGCCGGTGTCGCCCAGCATCCTGCTGTGCTTTTTGCTGGGGGCCGCCATGATCGTGGTGGGCATCATGTTCTTCACACTGGGCGCGGAGATGAGCATGACCCCCATGGGCGAGCGCGTGGGTGCGGTGATCACCAAAAGCCGGAAGCTGCCGGTGATCTTGGGCATCGGCTTTCTGCTGGGCTTCCTCATCACCATTTCGGAGCCGGACCTGCAGGTGCTGGCAAATCAGGTGCCCTCCATCCCGAACCGCACCCTTATTTTATCGGTGGCGGCGGGCGTGGGCCTGTTTCTGGTGTTTGCCTTCCTGCGTATGCTCATTGGCATCTCGCTGCCAAAGCTGCTGGTGCTGTTCTACGGCATGATCTTTCTTCTGGCGGCGTTTGTGCCCAAGGAATTTCTTGCTGTGGCCTTTGACTCCGGCGGTGTGACCACCGGCCCCATGACGGTGCCCTTTATCATGGCGCTGGGCGTGGGTGTTTCGTCCATCCGCGGCGACCGCCACGCGGCGGATGACAGCTTTGGTCTGGTGGCCATGTGCTCCATCGGCCCCATTCTTGCAGTGCTCATTCTGGGCATCGTGTTCCGCGCCTCGGACAGCACCTATATCCCGCCGGTGCTGCCGGAGGTGAGCGACTCGGTGGAGCTGTGGCAGCTGTTCCATGTCAGCCTGCCTACGTATCTGGAAGAGATCGCTGTCTCGCTGCTGCCCATCATCGTGATGTTCGGCATTTTTCAATTTGTGGCTCTGCACATGGACCGCCGGTCGCTGGGCCGCATTGCGGTGGGTCTTGCGTATACCTACGTGGGCCTTGTGCTGTTCCTCACCGGCGCAAATGTGGCTTTATGCCCGCCGGTAATTATCTGGGTCAGGTGCTGGCCGGGCAGAGCTTCCGCTGGATCATCATTCCCATTGGAATGCTCATCGGTTACTTCATCGTCAAGGCCGAGCCGGCCGTCTATGTGCTGAACAAGCAGGTGGAAGAGGTGACCGACGGTGCCATTTCGGCCAAGGCCATGGGCATGGCACTCTCGGCAGGTGTTTCCATCTCGGTGGGCCTTGCCATGGTGCGGGTGCTCACCGGCGTTCCATTTTGTGGTTCCTCGTGCCGGGCTATGTGTTTGCCATCGGCATCTCCTTTGTGGTGCCAAAGCTGTTCACCGCCATTGCATTTGACGCGGGCGGCGTGGCATCCGGCCCCATGACGGCCACCTTCCTGCTGCCGCTGGCACAGGGTGCCTGCGTGGCCGTGGGCGGCAATATCGTCACCGACGCTTTCGGCGTGGTGGCCATGGTGGCCATGACCCCGCTCATTACGGTGCAGCTGATGGGCCTTGTGGCACAGCTGCGCACCCGCAAGGCCCGGCGGCTGCAGCCTGCGGCCATGGGTGCGGCCTTTGCCGGTCTGCCGGACGATGATATCATTGAACTGTAAGGAGGGCGCGGCATGAGTTTCGTTGTTTTTGATGGTGACCATCACCGACCGCCGCTCCACCGATGCCTTTTTGCAGCTGTACCAGCAGCGCGGCGTGGATGTGAACCTGCGCACGGTGGGCAGCGGCACAGCGGTGCGGGAGACTCTGGCCACGCTGGGTCTGGAAAAAGACCGAGAAGGCCGTGCTGCTGGCGGTGGTGACAGAGGATACATGGAAGGCCGTCCGGACAGACCTGCGCCGCAAAATGCGCATCGACGTGCCGGGCACCGGCATTGCATTCACGGTGCCGCTGAGCAGCATCGGCGGCAGAAGGGCGCTGATGTTCCTCACCCAGCACCAGCCGCTGACATTGAAGGAGGAGAGCACCTTGAAGGATACCCGTTACGAACTGCTGCTGGTAATTGCCAATCAGGGCCACACCGGCACCATTATGGATGCCGCCCGCGCAGCAGGTGCTGGCGGTGGCACGGTGATCCACGCAAGGGTACCGGCATGGAAGGCGCAGCCCAGTTCCTTGGCGTGGAGCTGGTGAATGAAAAAGAGCTGGTGCTCATCGTGGCCCGCACGCCGGAAAAAGAACCGCATCATGAAAGCCATCATGGACGGTGCCGGGCCAAAGGCGGGCGCGATCGTGTTCTCGCTGCCGGTGACGGATACCGCCGGTCTGCGTCTGCTGGAGGACGAGGAACCGGTGCAGGAAACCTCTGCGCAGTAAACAACAAAATGTAATTTATTTCGGGAATATTCCGCATTTTATGGGCGAAAACGCTTGATAAATGCGGATTTTTTCGTTATCATAGAAGAAAGAAATTCAAGAATGAGGGACAAAAGATGATAAAGCTTTCATATGAGCAGCAGATCGCATTCAATTCGCTGTCCATCATCGTGGGCAATGCACTGTATGCGCTCACGTGGTGCTGTTTCTTGTGCCGTCAGCTGATCACCGGCGGTGCCACCGGCATCGCACTGGGCATCAACCGTGCATTGGGACTGCCGGTGTCCGGTGTGTTGTTCGTCATCAACATGACCATGCTTACGGTGGGCTGGGTGCTGCTGGGGCGGCGCTTTGCCATCACCACCATTGCCAGCACCGTGCTCAGCCCCCTGTTTCTGGCCCTGTGGGAGCGGGTGTTCACAGGCTTTGTGCTCACCGATGATCTGGTGCTCAACACCATTTTTGCAGGCCTCGGCGTAGGCATTTCGCTGGGCATCACCATCCGGGCAGGCGCATCCACCGGCGGCATGGACATCCCTCCGCTGGTGCTGAACAAATATTTCCACATCCCGGTGTCGGCCAGTATGCTGGTGTTCGATATGCTCATCCTCTGCCTGCAGGCGGCGTTCAGCCCGCTGCAGCAGTGTCTGTACGGCATCGTGATGGTGATCGTGTATACGGTGGTGCTGGACAAGGTGCTCATCTTCGGCACTACCCGCACCGAGGTAAAGATCATCAGCCAGCACGCCGATGATATCCGCGAGGCCATCTTCACCCAGCTGGACCGCGGTGTGACCGTGCTGCATGGCGAGGGAGGCTACAGCCACGAGCCGGAGCAGGTGCTGCTGAGCATCGTGAGCAACCGCCAGCTGCCGAAACTGGAAAAGCTGGCCCATGCCATCGACCCCACCTGCTTTATGATCGTGAGCCATGTGACCGAGGTGAGCGGGCGCGGCTTCTCGCTGGATAAGAATTACCAGTAAACGCTAAAAATCCCAGCAGATACTTGAAAAACAGTACCGGTTTAGGGTATAGTATAGAAGAACGGTAGGTTATGCCGTGATTTTACCCAACAGGAAAGGAAAACCATCATGTTTGATATTTTCAATATGCTCAAGAAGGAAGAACACAAGGACGCAAAGCAGGTGACCCGCGAGACCATCATCGGCGATATCCTGGATATGGACCAGACCACCGCTCCCTACTTCATGGAGATCGGCATGCACTGCCTGGGCTGCCCTGCATCCCGCGGCGAGAGCATCGAGGAGGCCTGTGCTGTCCACGGCGTGGACTGCGATGAGCTGATCGAGAAGCTGAACGAGCATCTGGCCGCAAAGAAGGCATAAATTGCTGCCCACACTGGATGCGCGTCTGGCTGCCGCCGCAGAGCTTGTGCGGCCGGGAGAGCCGGTGGCGGACATCGGCTGCGACCACGGCAAGCTGACGGCGGTGCTGGCGGCTTCGGGAAAATACCCGAAGGTGATCGGTGCCGACCTGCGGCCCGGCCCGCTGGCAAAGGCAGAGCAGACGCTGGAACATGCAGGCTGTAAAGACCGCGCTGAGCTTCGGCTTGGCGACGGTCTTTCTGTGCTTACGGAGAACGAAGTAGACAGCATCGTGCTGGCGGGCGTTCCGCCCAGACCACTTGGGAAATTTTAGAGAAAGCCCCGTGGGTGTTCACCGTGGGAGGGCCGCGGATCATCATGATCCCGGCCACCCGCCACGACGCGCTGCGCCGCTGGTTGTGGGAGCATGGCTTCTCCTTTGCAGCCGACCGCCCGGTGCAGGCGGCGGGCCGCTGGTACGCGGTGATGGCGGCGGAGTACACCGGCAGGGTGTATGCGCCCACCTTTGCCGAGTGCCTGTTTGGCAGTACGGGAGAGTGGCCCGAGGGAAAAGCTACGCCGACTGGCAGAAGGCAAAGCTGCCCCGGATGCGCCTTGGCGTGCCGGATGGCAGTCCGCTTGCCGCCGAGATCGATGCAATTTTAAAAGAGGGGACAGAAGGATGACAACAGTACGGCAGGTATACGAAGCAATGCAGGCCATCGCGCCGCTGGAGCTGGCGGAACACTGGGATAATCCCGGCCTGCTGGTGGACTGCGGCGGGCAGATGCACCGGGTGCTGGCAGCACTGGACATCACCCCCGAAGTGGTGGCCGAAGCCGCTGCAAAGCAGTGTGAGATGATCGTGTCCCACCACCCGGTCATTTTTGATCCGCTCAAAAAGATCGGCCCGCAGGATGTGCCTTTCCAGCTGGTGCAGGCAGGCATTTCTGCCATCTGTATGCACACCAATCTGGATGCTGCCGAGGGCGGCGTGAACGAAGTGCTGGCAGGCATCTTTGACATGAAGAATATGGAAACCTTTGCCGAGGGCTGCGGCCGTGTGGGAGCCATTGAAGAAATCGCGGTTCCAAAGCTTGCCCGCAAGGCAAAGCAGGAGCTTGCTGCGCGCTGCAACCAGTCGAGAACGGCCCGGCGGTGCAGGTGAAGTTTGTGGATGCGGGTAAGCCGGTCAAGCGCTTGGCGGTCATCAGCGGTGCGGGCGGAAGCCTGTTTGCAGATGCCATTGCTATGGGCGCGGACTGCCTGCTGACCGGTGAAGCCAACCACCACCACGCCATCGATGCCAAGCGGCTGGGCCTTTCGCTCATTGCGGCGGGCCACTATGCCACCGAATTTCCGGTGACTGCCGCCGTGGCTGCAAAGCTGCGCGCCGCCCTGCCGGAGCTGGAAGTGCTGGTGAGCACCGAGAACCGGAACCCGTATACGTATTTATAAGGGAAAGCTGCTGCTTTTTCTTGCGGCGATTTTCCGGCTGAGATGAAGATCGCCGCTGCAGCCTCTTCTGTGAAAGAGTAATTCGGCAAAGCCGCAGGCTTGGCCGAATTACAAATACAAATAAAAATTCCGCTGATTATGGCCAAAGCGAATGCGGCGGCCATTTAAAATCGTTAAATGAGGTAAACACTATGGCATTGGATGCCGCGACACTGGCCCTTACGGCAGCAGAGCTCAAAGCAATGCTGACCGACGCCAAGATCGCAAAACTATTTGAACCCACCCGTGATGAGCTGGTGCTCACCCTGCGCACCCGCACGGATACCTATGCGCTGCTGCTTTCGGCCCGCAGCGGTTCCGCCGGGTGTGCCTGACCGAAGAAAGCTTTGAAACCCGGAACGCCGCCCTCCTTCTGTATGCTGATGCGCAAGCATCTCACCGGCGGCAGGCTGCTGGACGTGCACATGGAGCCGGGAGACCGCATCGTCTATTTTGATTTTCAGTGCACCAACGAGATGGGCGACCTTGTGCGCAACACCCTGTGTGCCGAATTGATGGGCCGCTACTCCAATCTGGTTCTGGTGCAGAACGGCAAGATCATTGACGCACTCAAGCGCGTGGATTTTGAGGACAGCGATGTGCGCCAGCTGCTGCCGGGCCTGCCCTACACCACGCCGCCCAAGCCTGCAAGACCGGACTTCCTGCTGGTGAGCAGTGCGTCCATCGTGGCAGCAGCCTGCCAGAGAGATCTGCCGGTGGCAGATGCCCTCAACAAGACCGTGGCCGGTGTTGGCCCGGTGGTCTGCCGCGAAGCTGCATGGCGTGCCTTTGACGGCGAACATCTGCCCGCCAATGAGCTGACCGAGGAACAGAAGCGCAAGCTTATGGCCGCCATCGACGAGCTGAAGGAAGAGCACGCAACCGGCGGTACGCCCTGCAGCGTCACCGACCCCAGCGGAAAGCCCATCGAGTATACCTTCTTCCGCCCGCAGCAGTACGGTGAAAAATATATTATAAAGGAGTGGCCCTCCTTCAACGCCATGCTGGAGGCTACTACGCTGAGAAGGACCGCGCGGAACGCCTGCGCACCAAAAGCAAGGAGCTGCACAAGGCGGTGCACAATATGTACGAGCGCGCCGTGCGCAAGCAGGCCGCCCGTCAGGAAGAGCTTGCTGCCAGCGGCAAGAGCGAAAAGCTGCGTCTGTACGGTGAGCTGCTCTCGGCAAACCTCTATCTGGCCCAGAAGGGCATGAAGAGCATCACCGTGCCCAACTGGTACGACGAGGGCAAGGAAGTGACCATCCCGCTGGACCTGCGGTTCACACCCAGCCAGAACGCTCAGAACTTCTTCAAGAACTATAAAAAGAAGCAGACCGCCGCCCGGATGCTGGTGGACCTGCTGGCAGAGGGTGAAAAGGAGATCGCCTATCTGGAAACGGTGCTCTACGAGGTGGAGTCCGCTTCCGGCGAAGCGGCCCTCAACGAGATCCGGGCAGAGCTGAAGAGTCAGGGCTACCTGAAATACTACAAGCAGCGGGATAAGCGCCAGAAGCCTGCAGATTTCCTGCGGTTCACTTCCACCGATGGCTTTGAGATCCTGGTGGGCCGCAACAACGCCCAGAACGACAAGCTCACCCTGCACACCGCCCGGGGCAAAGACCTGTGGTTCCATGTGCAGAAGGCCCCCGGCAGCCACGTTGTGGTCATGAGCCGGGGCGAGGAGATCCCGGACACCACCAAGCAGGAGGCCGCGGAGCTGGCAGTCATCTACTCCAGCACCTACAAGGCAGGCACCGGCGCCAAGGTGGCGGTGGACACCACCGAGGTGAAAAACATCTGGAAAGCCAGCGGTGCCAAGCCCGGCATGGTGCTGTACGAGGTGTACACCACGGTCTACGTCACGCCTCGGGATGGGCTGGCGGAACAGCTGAAGAAGAGATAAAAAACGAACTCCTTCAGGCGCTTACGCGCCAGCTCCCTCACGGAGGGAGCCCTTGGCAGTACGGAAAAGTTTCCCTCTTTGCCAAGGGCCCTTCCTTTAGGAGAGCTGTCACGAAGTGACGGAGAGGGTGAGGCCGCTTCCCTTTGTATAATAGGTATAATCCGCAGCAAAACCGTCCATACTACCTCTGCAAAAGCGGGGTAGGGGAGTTTTCCACCGGCAGAAAAGCCTGCGGATTGTGCATCTTGCACAGAAAAATGCGCTCTTTGACAAAACGGAGAAAATAAAAAAGAAAAATTCGTTCTTTTTTCTAAAAAACACTTGCCAAATGCACGAAGGTGTGATAGAATAACTCTCGGCTGCAAAGGGCTTGTGCGATACAAGTCGTGCAGGCCAGCGATATGCGTAGATGCGGGAGGTTGTCATCCGGCGATAGCTGCGATGGGTTATTTCCGCGGAGTATGTCCGATCTTAGAACCGGGCGAAAGAATTACTGACAGCGATGGAATACGTTCTCGGCAGAGAAGTTACTCCTCTGCGAAACGGGCGGAACCAATGTTCGGATTTGATTTGCTAATATGTTTCCGGGAGAACTGCCATGCGGTTCACCGGTTTTTATAGTGCCAAATCGAGGAACACCCGGAACTGTGTAGAGCAATTTTATCGGCTCGCCTAGGGCAAAATCAATTTTTTTTCAGGAGGCGTAAGCAATGGCAGTCAAAGAGAAAATCAGAATCCGTCTGCAGAGCTATGATGCTCAGCTGATCGATGCCGCAGCAGAGAAGATCGTGGAGACCGCAAAGCACACCGGTGCACGCGTGTCCGGCCCCATCCCCCTGCCCACCGATCGTGAGATCGTTACCGTTCTGCGCGCTACCCACAAGTACAAGGATAGCCGCGAGCAGTTCGAGAGCCGCACTCATAAGCGTCTGATCGACATTCTGAAGCCGTCCAACAAGACGGTCGAGGCTCTGATGAGCCTCCAGCTCCCCGCTGGCGTGGACATCGAGATCAAGCTGTAAAAGACACTCGATCAAATTCGATGCCCTCGTTTCCCGAGGGGTCATGTTGGCAGTGACGTGCGCTGCCAACCAATAACCTTTACAGGAGGAAAAGAAAATGGTTAAAGGCATTATCGGCAAGAAAGTCGGTATGACCCAGCTGTTCGACGCGAACGGCAAGGTCGTTCCCGTCACCGTCATCGAGGCTGGTCCCTGCACCGTCGTGCAGAAGAAGACCGTCGAGAGCGATGGCTACCAGGCTGTTCAGCTGGGCTTCGGCGAGGTTTCCGCCAAGAAGGTCAACAAGGCAGCTGCAGGCCACTTCAAGAAGGCAAACGTTGCCCCTAAGAAGACCCTGCGCGAGTTCCGTCTGGAAGATGTTTCCGCAATGAACGTTGGCGACGTGCTGAAGGCTGATGTCTTCGCAGAGGGCGACAAGGTGGACGTTGTGGGCGTTTCCAAGGGCAAGGGCTACCAGGGCGTATCAAGCGCTACGGTCAGCACCGTCTGCGTGAGAGCCACGGCACCGGTCCTGTTGCTCGTCATGCAGGTTCTAACGGTTCCACTTCTACCCCTGCTCGCGTGTTCCCCGGCAAGCGCCTGCCCGGCCACATGGGCTTTGTGCGCGTCACCGTGCAGAACCTGACTGTTGTCAAGGTTGACACCGAGAACAATCTGATCGCTGTCAAGGGTGCGGTCCCCGGTTCCAAGGGCACCATCATCACTCTGGCCAACAGCGTGAAGGCGTAAGGAGGAAAGCTACAATGGCAAAGTTTAACGTAGTCGATATGAACGGTCAGCATGTTAGCGAGATCGAGCTTTCCGACGCCGTGTTCGGTATCACCCCGAACGAGAAGGCTGTCCACATTGCTGTGGTGAACTTCCTGGCCAACCAGCGTCAGGGCACCCAGAACACCAAGATCCGCATGGAAGTTTCCGGCGGCGGCAAGAAGCCCTGGCGTCAGAAGGGCACGGCCACGCTCGTCAGGGTTCCATCCGTGCACCGCAGTGGACTCACGGCGGCGTCGCTCTGGGCCCCAAGCCCCGCAGCTACAACTACCACATCAACAACAAGGTCAAGCGCCTGGCTCTGCTGAGCGTGTTGTCCGACAAGGCTGCCAATGGCAACATGGTCGTTGTTGACAAGTTCGCTTGCGATGAGTACAAGACCAAGACCGTGGTTGCAATGCTGAACGCTGTTGGTGCCGGCAAGAAGAACCTGCTGGTCAACGAGACTGTCGATGCAAAGTTCGTCAAGAGCGCTGGCAACATTGCCGGTGTGAAGACCACCTTTGCAGGCAGCGTGAACACCTACGATGTGCTGAATGCCGACAAGCTGATCATCAGCGTCGACGCAGCTAAGAAGCTCGAGGAGGTGCTTGGCTAATGAAAACCGCACATGATATCATCCTGAAGCCGGTCATTACCGAGAACTCCATGGCTGGCATCGCTGACAAGAAGTACACCTTCAAGGTCGCTACCGATGCTACCAAGGTCGAGATCGCTCAGGCCGTTGAGGTCCTGTTCCCGGGCGCTAAGGTCGCAAAGGTCAACACCATCTCTGTGCGCGGCCGTTTCCGCCGCCAGGGCATGCACGCCGGTTACACCGCTGCATCCAAGAAGGCTATCGTGACCCTGACCAAGGACTCCAAGGAGATCGAGTTCTTCAACAGCATGGTCTAAGCCGAACCCGCCGAGGGTTCCTCTATGGGGATATGACCCCGATAATAATTCATAAGATAAACAAAGGAGAATAGCACTATGGCTATCAAGAAGTATGGCCCCACTACTCCGGGCCGCCGCGGCATGACCTCCACGGATTACAGCGTCCTGTCTAAGGTCGCTCCCGAGCGCAGCCTGCCTGGAGCCCATGAAGAAGCACAGCGGCCGCA
>ENA-OQAR01000277-OQAR01000277.1-human-gut-metagenome-genome-assembly--contig:-NODE-277-length-14985-cov-1.630367_pt1 | contig 14985 bp, 25 predicted proteins | sample MGYA00242738_ERZ504533 | MGnify/ENA primary metagenome ERZ504533 (study PRJEB26092, sample SAMD00036276) | human gut metagenome | host: Homo sapiens | study: EMG produced TPA metagenomics assembly of... | reverse complement strand
TTGGCATCGGTAATGGCTACAATTACTTTTCTTTGCCATTTCTTTACCGCGTTGGTCTTCGCATTGCTTTTTCAGCAGACGGAAAGCCAAAGCTGTTTCTGTAGTAGTACCTGATTTGGAGATATTAAATTACACCGAATTTTCTTGTCTTTCAAAGAACTCTGTCAGTTCAAACAAGTAATCTTCACCGATATTATGTCCTGCGTAAATGATAGTCGGAGCATTTTTCTTTTCCTGCAACCATTGGAAGCTGTTGGATAAAGCTTCAATAATGCGCGTGCACCAAAGATAACTACCACGATGCCGGCAACGATGACTACTTCACAGTTTTTCGCGAAGTATCCGGAGCAGTCTCTTGCAAAATCAGTCAAGTGTTCAGCAGTAATTGATGAAGGCAAGTGTAGCCAGCCTAAGAAATCATTACCTTTACCTGTACCGTTTTCCAGAGTTTCAATACAGGCTTTTACCTGAGGTGCATAAGCAGCGATCGTTTCTTTTGAAACAAATCCGGCTACTTTGTCGATGTTTAAACTAATATTCTTCATTGTATCTGAATTTTATCTGAATGAATCAGTTAATAATTTAATCTCAATCATGGGCGAGATGCGCTCATACAATATATTATAAACGGCATCTACGATGGGCATGTTCACGTGCAAATGTTTATTTAGCTCCTTAATACATTTTGTACCGTAGTACCCTTCCGCTATCATTTCCATCTCTATTTTGTGCGCTTTTTACAGAATATCCCTTACCAATCATAGTACCGAACACACGGTTTCGGCTGAAATTGGAATAAGAAGTAACAAGCAAGTCTCCCAAATAAGCAGAATCATCGATAGAACGTTCTACGGGATGTACGGTGTTAAGGAAGCGATTCATTTCCTGTATGGCATTCGAAATCAATACTGCCTGAAAGTTATCGCCATATTTCAAACCACTGCAAATACCGGCAGCGATAGCGTAAATATTCTTCAAGACAGAGGCGTATTCGATACCTGCACATCGGGGCTTACTGAAGTCTTGATATAATTGTCCGGCCAATTGGCGGGCAAAAATTTTTGGCTTTGTCAATATCCTTACAACCGATAGTCAGGTAAGAAAAGACGCTCCAAAGCGACTTCTTCTGCATGGCAAGGCCCTGCGATAACGGCAATATTTATCTTCGGGAACACCATATACTTGTTAAAATAGTCGGAAACAATCAGGTTTTCATCAGGGACGATACCTTTAATAGCTGTGACGATGAACTTGTCCTTTATTTTGGTTTTCAGCTTTTTCAGGTGGCTTTTCAGATAAGGAGAAGGAGTCACAAATATCAGGGTATCCGATTCCTTGACTATCTTGTTTATATCCGACGAAAAAGTTAATGCGCTTGATATCAAAAACGCACACTAGTCAGATAAGCCGGATTATGGCCGAGACGTTTTAAACTCTTCAATTCGGTCGTCACGACGCATATACCAGTTGATTGATTCAGACTGAGCCAAGACTATCTTTGCAATAGCCGTGGCCCAGCTGCCACCACCCATTATTGCTATTTTACCGGGCAATTTCATGTTTTGTCAATTAGATTTTGCTAATCCATCCGGCTACTTCATCTACCGTAGGATTGGTCAATTCCAATTTATATTTTTTATTTATGCCACAAATGTCTTGGTGTAACTTCTGTGGGTTTACATCTTTCATATCACTCACTAAATTGTAACCGGCTTTTTGAATAGCGGGAACCCACTCTTCTGCAATACCCAGTTCCATGAACTTGCTGCCGAGTCTTTTGGAGTAATCTTTTCAGGACGCATTTGCGGGAAGAATAATACTTCCTGAATATAAGGCTTACCTGTCATCAGCATCACCAATCGGTCGATACCGATACCGATACCTGAAGTGGGGGGCATACCATATTGTAATGCACGCAAGAAATCCTGATCAATAATCATTGCTTCGTCATCACCCTTGTCGGCCAGCTTCATTTGTTCTTTGAAACGTTCTTCCTGGTCAATCGGGTCGTTCAGCTCAGAATAGGCATTCGCCAATTCTTTACCGTTTACCATCAATTCGAAAACGTTCTGTCAGTCCCCGGTTTAGAACGATGCATTTTTAGTCAGCGGTGACATTTCCACCGGATAGTCAGTGATGAAAGTGGGTTGGATATAGGTACCTTCGCAAAACTCTCCGAAGATCTCATCTATCAGTTTTCCTTTACCCATTGTTTCATCTATCTCTTCCATTTTTCAGCTCTTTACAAACCTGACGTATTTCCTCTTCGGTCTTATCATTGAGGTCATAGCCGGTCTTTTCCTTAATAGCCTCCAAGATAGGCAAGCGGCGGTAAGGAGCTTTAAAACTGATTGTTTTCCGTCAATAATACTATCTGTGCTTCCGTTTACAGCAATACAGATGCGTTCCAATAATTTTTTCTGTGAAACTCATCATCCAATTGTAATCCTTGTACTGAACATAAAAGTTCCATGCAGGTAAACTCAGGATTATGGTTCTTGTCCATACCTTCATTACGGAAGTTCTTACCGATTTCGTATACACCTTCAAAACCAACCTACGATGAGTCGTTTTCAGATAAAGCTCTGTTGCAATACGCAGAATAGAGATCCATATCCAATGAATTATGGTGCGTAGTAAACGGACGTGCACTTGCTCCACCGGGAATGGATTGGAGGATAGGAGTTTCCACTTCTGTGTAGCCGGCTTCGTCTAAAGCTGCACGCAGTGTTTTAACCACAATGGCACGTTTTTTAAAGGTTTCTTTTACACCTTCGTTGACAATCAGGTCAACATAACGTTGACGATAACGCAATTCCGGGTCTTCGAACTTGTCGTATGCTACACCATCCTTATATTTTACGATAGGCAACGGTTTCAGGGACTTAGATAGTACGGTCAGCTTTTTTGGCATGGATACTGATTTCACCCATTTGTGTTTTGAAGACATATCCTTCGATACCTATGAAGTCACCAAGGTCCAGCAGACGTTTGAATACTATATTGTATAAATCCTTATTTTCATCCGGGCAGATATCATCGCGGGTGATATATATCTGAATACGGCCTTTTTGAGTCTTGTAATTCGATAAATGATGCTTTACCCATCACACGGCGGCTCATCATACGTCCGGCTACCGATACTTTGCGGGGCTCTGTTTCATCTTCTTTGAACTCGGCTTTTATATCTGTAGAAAATGCGTTGGTTACATACTCAGCTGCGGGATATGGATCAATGCCCATAGCGCGCATTTCATTCAGACTGTTCCGTCTGATAATCTCCTGTTCACTTAGTTCTAATACGTTCATCCTGTTAAAACATTAACTCAAATTTGGAGGCAAAAATACGAAAGATTTTGCAAAGTACCTCATTTAGACTTATTTTTATTTCGATAAGCTTCCATCTTGTGCCAGCTCGCATACCATGGAAATCATAAATAACAGACTGATGGCTCCACAAACAACAAGGAGAGTAATGTTGACTAGGCGTGCTTTTAAATGGGTTGCAGTGTGCAGATTGGCTGCTATGTATTCTTTAAAGAAAAGGTATAATCCGGGTACGGCTGAACTTGCCAGCAAGAAATCTTCGGGAATCTGGAAGAAATAAGTTTTGGTAAAACCGATAAGCGCCCAATGGCACAAGAATAAGATGAGGAAAAGATTGACTCGTTGTGAAAAAGCCAATAACAGTCCGATGGTGAATACTGCTACCGAACATGGCATGACAGGAGAAGTCATCATGGGGAAATCCATGCCGCGGGCTACAGAAAACAAGGGGTAAGCTAAAGGGAGGAAACATAATAGAACAGCTAGTTTCTTATGTTTGTGATTCAACTCGAAGGGAGTGTAATCTACTATTAAATCGTAAATCCAGAAGACGCACATTATTCCCCAAAAAAAGAGCTAATGCATTGCTGTAGCTGCGCGGATCGCAATAAAATATGATAATAAACTACGGCTACCCATGCATTGATAAAAATAAGATAGAGTTTCATCCCCTTTTTCTTTGCAGGGGTGGGATGGTGGAATAATGAATAGGTAAGCCATAAGCCGACAAGGGTGATAATTAGTTGGTAAATCCATGTTCCGGCATTGTATTGAGCGATTGTTTCCCAAAAAATATTCATCTCGTATGTGGTTATTGGTTAAATTCGGGCGGCAAAATTACAAAAAAAACGATTGAATAGTCTATCTTTGTGGCAAATTATAAATGGAGAATACAATGAAAAAGCTGATGAGTTTAATGATGTTGGTTTGCGCATGTCTGCTCAGCCAACCGATGCAGGCACAGAAGAAGGAGGTAACTCCTGATGATGCCGGTTATATAGTAAAAGTAGGTGATATGGCCCTGATTTCGAAATGGAGCTGACAAACGGGCAAAGGTGAAATTATCCGATTTACGGGGTAAAGTGGTTATGCTTCAGTTTACGGCAAGTTGGTGTGGTGTTTGTCGTAAGGAAATGCCTTTTATCGAAAAGGATATTTGGCAAAAGCACAAAGATAATGAAGCGTTTGCTCTTTATGGGGTAGATCGCGATGAGCCGCTTGATAAAGTAGTGGCTTTTGCCAAGCAGACGGGCGTGACCTATCCTTTGGGGCTTGATCCGGGAGCGGATATTTTTGCAAAATATGCAGACCGTAAAGCCGGTATTACTCGTAATGTGTTGATTGATAAGGCCGGGAAGATTGTGATGTTGACTCGTCTTTATAATACAGAAGAGTTTGCTTCGCTATGTAAAAGATAGATGAAATGTTGGCTGAAAAGTAATAAAGAATGAGATTTATAATAGTACTGATTACTTCATTATTTGTTTTATCCCTTTCATCGTTTGCACAGAATAAAAAAGCCCCGTACCGGTAAGGAATCTCTTTTTTGGCAAGAAACTGGCCACTTATCAAATTACTTCTAACGAACTTAGCGGGGCTTGTTTTTATTTGGTGAGTGGGCATGGAGGTCCCGACCCGGGAGCAATAGGTATTTATCAGGGACGTCAGTTGCATGAGGATGAATATGCGTATGATATCATTCTTCGTTTGGCACGTGAACTGCTGGACACGGGGGGCAAAAGTGCACATTATTATCCGAGATAAGAAGGACGGTATCCGTGACGGTCACATTTTGTCGAACAGTAAGCGGGAAACTTGTATGGGAGATCCCATTCCTTTGAATCAGGTGGAACGGTTGAAACAACGTTGCAAGTGGGTTGACAAGCTGTTTAAGAAAGATAAGAGTAATTACAAGCGGGCAATCTTTATTCATGTGGATAGCAGAAGCAAAGGAAAGCAAACGGATGTATTCTTTTATCATGCACGGGTAGCAGTAAAGGCAAACGTTTTGGCGAATAATTTGCATCGCACCTTTGATAAGAAATACGACAAGCACCAGCCGAACCGGGGATTTACCGGGACGGTAAGCGGACGTAACCTTTATGTATTACGCAACACGCAGCCGGTGGCGGTGTTTTTGGAACTTGGAAATATCCAAAACAAGCGTGACCAACAAAGACTGGTGTTGCAGAATAACCGTCAGGCACTGGCTAAATGGATAGCAGAAGGTATAGTGACCGATTATAAAAAAAGGGAAGTAATTACCTTCCCTTTTTTTATATTCGATAAGAAAAAATTTGTTAAACTAAAGATGCAATATTGCCTGTGTCCGACAAATTTGTATATTTGAATCTTATATATCTGATCTATCGATTGAAAAACTAAACACAAACAAATTATGAAGTAGTAATAATCTTCTTAATTATCGCTCTTATCACAACCGGAATCTTTGTGATACAATTTATTCTTTCTATTTTTTCGGGGACATTGATACGGAGATAGACATAGACGTGATATCAGTAGTGTAGTGTCTTTTAAAGGACTTACCCATTTTGGTATTGGCTTTGGCTGGTACATGTATCTGGCAGGACATACGGATGTAGCCAATTACATCATAGGAATATTAATAGGTCTTTTCTTTGTGTTGGCTGTTTGGTTTCTTTATAAGAAAAGCTTATCGGTTACAACAAAGTAAACCGCAGCGAAAAAAACAGACCAATTGGTAGGAAGGGAAAGTACCAATTATTTTAAACACGGTGATGGAAAATAATAACCGTCCAGATAAAAACGCGATGGCGCTATTCGTGAGATAGATGTGGTTTCGGAAAGTGGAAAGACTTATCAAACCGGAGACAGGACCATCATTACGGCTTACAAAGATGGCATATTATATATTCAATAGTTGAAACTTTAAAGAAATAATCTATGACACAAGAAATGATGATTATGGCTGCTATATTGGTAGCAGTCATTTTGCTTACTTTTATCGGTATTCTTTCTCGTTACCGTAAGTGTAAAAGTGACGAAGTACTCGTTGTATATGGTAAGACCGGCAATGATAAGAAGTCGGCGAAACTGTATCATGGTGGCGCTGCTTTTGTTTGGCCTATTATACAGGGCTATGAATTCCTGTCTATGAAGCCGATGCAGATAGACTGTAAGTTGACCGGTGCCTTGTCTGCACAGAATATTCGTGTGGATGTACCCACCACCATCACCGTAGCCATCAGTACAGACCCCGAAGTGATGCAAAATGCAAGCCGAACGTATGTTGGGATTGACAATGGATGACAAACAAAACCTGATTACCGATGTCGTTTACGGGCAGATGCGTTTGGTTATTGCCGATATGACTATTGAGGAGCTGAACTCGGATCGTGATAAATTTCTTTCAAAGGTAAAGGATAATATCGATACGGAACTTCGTAAGTTCGGACTTATCTGATGAATATCAATATCAGCGATATTCGTGATGCCGCCAATTATATTGTCAATTTAGGTAAGGAAGCCGAGAGCAAAGCGCAGAATGAAGCGCAGGCAAATATTGAGGAACAGGAGAAACTGGGTGCAATCAAAATAGCCAATCAGATTAAGGAACGTGAAACAAAGGTTGCCGAGACTCGTAAAGATCAAGATATTGCGATTGCCGAAACTAAAAAGCAGCAGGAAATATCGGTTGCCAATGCTGATAAAGACCGTATCTCTCAGGTAGCCATTGCCAATGCTGAAAAAGAATCTCAGGTGGCAAAAGCTGAAGCCGAAAAGAATATTCGTATCGAACAGGCCAATACTGAAAAGGAAAGTCGCATTGCCGAGTTGAATTCGGATATGGAAATTAAACAGGCGGAAGCTGCCAAAAAAAGCGGCTATCGGACGAAATGAAGCACAAAAAGGCCATTGCACAATCTGATGCTGAACTGGCAGTGACGCAAGCTAATGCCGATAAACAGGCAGGTGAAGCGGCTGCCCGTTCGGAAGCTGCCGTGCAGACTGCCCGGGAAATCGCTCAAAAAGAAGTGGAAGAAGCAAAGGCGCGTAAAGTAGAATCTTCATTGAAAGCTGATAAAATTGTTCCTGCCGAAATAGCCAAGCAGGAAGCTGTTTTGCAGGCAGATGCCGTTGCAGAAAAGATTACCCGCGAGGCAGAGGCGCGGGCGAAGGCTTTGCTGGCTCAGGCACAGGCTGAAGCCAGGCTATCAAGATGAAATTGGAAGCAGAAGCGGATGGTAAGAAGAAATCATTGCTTGCCGAGGCCGAAGGTTTCGAGGCTATGGTGAAGGCTGCCGAATCGAATCCGGCAATCGCCATTCAGTATAAGATGGTAGACCAATGGAAGGAAATTGCCGGTGAACAGGTGAAAGCATTCGAACATATCAATTAAGTAATATCACAGTGTTTGACGGAGGCAACGGTGGAACAAGTAATTTCTTGAATACGTTGGTAAAGACAGTAGCTCCGAGTCTTGGGGTACTTGATAAATTGCCTATTGGAGAGACTGTAAAGGGAATCATTAATCCGGAAGAAAAGAAAGAAGAGAAGACGGAAGGTAAGGAAAAATAATTCCAACGGTTACAGTCTTGGGAGTAATAAATGTACAAGGCAAACTGTTTTAGGATTGTGTCAAAACGTGGATAATGCTGTCGTTTCGTTCGTAGGGGCGAGGTTCGCTCGCCCGAAAACAGTTTGCTTTGTGTCTTCGGGCAGGCGAACCCTGCCCCTACAGCTGACGATGGGATAGGCCGGTTTAGTTTTGACATACTCCCATTATTCAATACAATCGGATAAATATTTACTCCCGACGTCCCATATAAATCATAATATAATAAACCAATGTAGCCAATGAGCTGAGTGCAGCGACTACATATGTATAAGCAGCCGAACGTAATGCGTCTTCCGCTGCCTGATGATTATAGGAATTAGTAATACCCGCTTTACTCAACCATACCAGTGCACGATGGCTCGCATTTATTTCTACCGGTAATGTAATAAAAACTGAAGAGGGTAGTCATGGCAAACAAACAGATACCGGCCAACAATAACTGCGGAAAAGTATTTACCATCAGAATTCCTCCCAACAACACCCAAGTCATGATAGAAGATGAGAACTGAACCACCGGAACAAGTGCAGAACGCATTTTCAACGGAGCGTATGCACGCGCATGCTGCACAGCATGTCCACACTCGTGGGCAGCTACGGCAGCAGCAGCCACACTATTGCTTCCATATACACCTTCACTTAAATTCACTGTTTTGTTAGCCGGATTATAATGGTCGGTCAACATTCCCGGGGTACTTGTCACTCTGACATCATAAATACCGTTGTCATGCAACATCTTCTCTGCTACTTCTTTTCCGGTCATGCCATTTGATAGTGGCATTTTAGAGTATTTCTTAAACTTACTCTGTAAACTAGCTTGTACGATATAACTAATAATCGCAATTCCAATAAATAATATCCAATACATTGACATAGTTTTTGTTCTTTTATAATTTTCGTTGTTAAATATACAGGTTATTATACACAAATAGTTTGCCACCCTTCCCGTTTTAGAAAGAATTAAGAATATTAGCGGGTTATTGACAGTCAATTGGCAGAGTTTCCGCCAAATTCAAATTAAAAAAATATATAAAGGAGACAAAAAAGAATTGCCATGTGATTATTGATTTATATTTTTGAAACAAAAATAAGAGATATGGAACAAGAAATTGGAAATATATCCATTGCCCTCATCCGCAAATTGAACCCTGCAATGAAGGGCATAGGAAATGATTTTATAATGGATAGTACAGAATATTATATTCCGGATGTCAATTCTATATTCAAATATCCTCTTCGTCTCGACGGTATTATCATCGCAGTGCGAAAACAAGGAAGTGCAACTATAAACATCAACCTGCGTGAATACAACACGACTAAAAACGATTTAATTCTTTGCGCTCCCGGCGACATCCTTCAATCAATTCCCAAACCGGGCATGCATCAAACCCAAATGTTCCTCATCTCATCCGATTTTCTAAAAGAGATGTATATCAACCTGAATAGTTTCATGCCTTTCTTTATTTCATTAAAAGAACAACCTATTTTCAGCCTGACGGATGAGGAGGTAAAAGAGTTGGAGGCTTTCTATACATTAATAGAAGAGACTATTGACCGGAATGATAATTTCCGTACAGAGATTGTACGGCGGCTGATGGGTGCCTATCTTTATAAATTAGGTTCCATCCTGCATCGCAGACAACCGGAATTTTTGTCTGTCAACCCTAAATCCATGAAACGAGAAGAAATACTATTCAACCAATTCATTAATTTGCTAACCGAACATCATCGCAAAGAAAGACGGGTGGACTTCTATGCCGAACAGTTGTTTTTAAGTCCGAAGCACTTCTCTACCGTGGTGAAAAAAGTAAGTGGGAAAACAGCCGGTGAGTGGATTGACGAATATGTAATTCTGGAGGCAAAAGCAATTACTTTAAATATTCGGTCATGTCTATTCAGGAAGTAGCCTATTACATGAATTCCCAATCCTTCCTTTTTCGGAAAATATTTTAAGCACCACACCGGAATGTCACCAAGTGAATATAAAAGTGCAATAGCAGAAGGAGGAAAAGATAAAAATTATCAAGAAAGAAAAAGATAAAAAGGCAGATACATTCAACTAATATGCCGATAAAAATTGTTTAAGTTTTGCAGAAACGTTTTGTACAAAAACACACGATGAAAAAGAAAATATATCCGCTGGACAATATGGACGGTAGCTTCTCCTTTCATATTGTTCATTCTCTTATGTATACTGATTTATTTGCCCCCCATACAAAACTTTTTGTGGACAAGCGGCTTCGTATGCCTCTGAAACAACCGGAATGAATATAAAAGTGGGAAGAATATCCTTATCCTTTCCGCTCAATTTAGTAGTAAATGACGTGGAAGCATCTTCCCAACACAACGATACATTGCTCAGCGTAAAACGCCTTCAGGTAAATGTACAGTTGTTGCCATTGTTAAAAAAACAAGTGGAAGTAGACGGTATCTCTTTAAAAGGAGCCACTGTCAATTCCAATGACCTTATCAACGGAATGCAGCTACAAGGAACCCTCGGTGAATTGTTCATATCCAGCCACGGTGTGGCACTCGACCCCGAAACAGCCATAGTGAACAAAGTACTGCTTAAAGACACCGACTTGTCTCTTTGCCTGAATGATACCACAGCTGCCGATACTGCTAAGACCGACACTACCTATTGGAAAATAATCCTGCAGAACATTGATTTGCAAAATGTATCTTTCGCTTTACAGATGCCGCTTGACAGTCTCGCGCTCAGCACATCGCTGGCAAAAGCATCTTTACGCAACGGATTGATAGACCTGCATAAATCCGCCTATTCCCTTCAAAGTTTTAAAATAGAGAACGGACAAGTTAAACTATGACTCGGGAGCACCGTCTCCTCTTCCATCAGACAGCATTGCTCTGAGAGGATTGGATCCTTCCCATATCGCACTGACCGACATCGGCGTGCAACTCGATTCTCTTCATTATGAAGGTCGTGACATGAAAGCCATCATTAACCGCTTTGTCTTAAAGGAACGCTCGGGATTGGAGATTCAATCCACCCAAGGACGACTGCTCTCCAATAAGCAATCGCTCCGCATCCCTTCTTTGCGTCTCGCCACTTCCGATTCGGACTTCGAATTAAATGCATCCATCGACTGGGATGCACTCGAAATGAAAAGTGAAGGACGGTTGTCTGCCCGATTAATGGCTGATATAGGCAAACAAGACATTGTACGCTTGATAGGCAACATGAATGAACATTTCGTACAGAAATATCCGGCCGAGCCCTTACGCATCCGTACAGGAGTGGATGGTGATCTCAACCAACTCAAATTGACTGCCCTGAGTGCCGAACTGCCCGGTGCATTGGAGCTTTTTGCCAAAGGTGAATTAACCCATCTGACCGATACTCTGAAACGCGGAGGAGACATAACACTTGAAACGGAAGTGGAGAATATGGATTTCCTGAGCGTCTTGCCGAAGGAGTTGCCATCCCTGGCGGTACGCGTCTGGAAGGTAAATTCACCATGTCGGGTTCCAAAATGGGTACAGATCTTTTATTAAAAGAACCGGACGCTCGTATATTGGCAGTGATTGACACCATCCCCATTACCGTCTATAATGACAGTATCTCTATTGCAGATGATTTCAAAATGGAACATGCCGCCCGGATCTATGCCAAGTACGACCTTTCACGCGAAGCTTATGAAGCCGATGTTGCCATCAACAATCTGAACCTGCACCGATTCTTGCCGCAAGACTCACTCTTTGCAGTATCTGCACGTTTGGGGGTCAAAGGAGAAGGACTGGACTTCATGTCCCCCCGAACCACCTTCAATGCCTCGGGCAGTATTGACCGTTTCCATTACGGCAATTATATCCTGTCGGGCATCCAAACTCTCGGCCGGACTCGAAAAAACATATCATCAATACAGCTTTATTAATCAATAATAAAAGTAATGGATATACGGGCGCATCTCGATGGAAGCCTGAAACCGCATAATGCAGCAGCCACACTGAAACTGGATATCGACCGCATGGACTGGCAGGCGTTGCACTTGATAAATGAACGTATGCAGACCTCGCAAAACATCACAGTCCACCTCACAACAGACATGGCAAACAAATATTCTGTGGATGCATCCATGGCCAATATCACCATCACCACACCTAAGCGTACTTCGCATCCCAAGGACCTTTTTATTGGGATTTACCACAGCCGGTGATTCTACCCGGATGTATTTGCGTGCCGGTGATTTCGACCTTTCTTTAGAAGGAGACGGACACATCACACACTTATCCCGTCAGGCAGAAACACTGATGAAAAAACTTTCCGAACAATGGGAGCATAAACATATTGACCAGGAAGAAATGAAACAATATTTACCCGGTCTGTGTTTCCGCGTCACTTCGGGACAAGACAATCCGGTTTGCAATTACCTGTCCATGATGGGCATCTCTTACCGGAAACTTTTTTATGGATATTGATTCCTCTCCGACAGAAGGTCTGAACGGAGAAGCATTCCTTTATAGCCTGAGTACAGACAGTATTGTATTGGATACACTCTATCTTGATATCCAACAAGACATGGAAGGCATCAAATTCCTAAGCGGAGTTGTCAACGGACCGAAGCCTGACCAGGAAGCTTACGATGTCAGTCTGGAAGGAAATATAGGTACCAATCAGGCACAATTAATCATCCAATATCTGAATGCCCGTAAGGAACAAGGCATTTATATGGGAGTTCAGGCCGATTTACGTCGACGGGGTATCCGCATGCGTCTCTTCCCCGAACATCCAACATTAGTTTATCGTCCTTTTACAGTAAACAAAGACAATTACATTTTCCTGACAGACCGCGGACGCATCCATGCCAATCTCCATCTGCACGATGATGAAGGTACGGGTCTCAGCTTCTATACCAATCGGGAAGACAGCATTGCCAGTCAGGACATGACAGTTGAGCTCTCCCGAATCAACCTGAAAGAATTCCGTCGTATTCTGCCGTATATGCCTGATATGGAAGGATGGATTGGAGCAGAAGCGCACTATATCGAATCCGGTCCTTACATGATGGTAAGCAGTGACTTGAAAGTCGATGAATTCAAATATGAAGGCACCCCTCTCGGCAATTGGGAGTTTAGCGGTGTATACCTGCCCGGTGATGAAAAAGACCACCACGTAGACGGATATATTCGTCACAACAACAAAGAGATAGCTCACCTCGGCGGTATCTATCTGCCCACAACCGACGGCAAAGGCAACCTGAGTGCAGATGTTGCATTCGAACACTTCCCATTGAATGTCATCAATCCATTCATACCCGATAACATGATAGAATTGGGCGGTGACATTGATGGAACACTTGCCATGAAAGGCGATCCTTCCAAGCCTCTGCTCAATGGCGAATTGTCACTCGATTCCGTATCAATATTCATGCCCGAACTATCTGCGCTCTTCCGCTTCGATAACGAACCGGTGCAGATGGTCAACAGTAAAATGACGTTTTAAGGACTTTGATATCTTCACCAAAGGAAAAACTCCTTTCACCATCAACGTAACGTAGATTTTTCCAATCTGGAGCGTATGACTACCGATTTAAAAAATGAAAGCCCGAAACTACGAATTACTGAATGCCCCCCCGCACCAAACGGGCTATGGTATATGGCAAAATGTATGTAGACTTCGACGCTACTCTCCGTGGTCCCATAGACGCCCTCATGATGCGAGGCAACATGAATATATTGGGAAAGACAGATTTCACGTATGTGATGAAAGATTCTCCTCTGACCGTGAACGACCGCTTGGGAGACATGGTAACTTTCGTCAACTTTAATGACACTACGGAAGTAGCGAACGAAACCATCCAGCCGGTGTCCATCAATGGCATGGATATCGCCATGACGATGCATATTGACCAAGCCGTCCAAGCACACGTCGATATCACACCGGACGGCTCCAATTATATGTTGCTCGAAGGAGGCGGAGACCTTTCTTTCCAATACACCCCGCAAGGTGAAATGCTGTTGAACGGACGCTACTCGCTCATCAGCGGTGAAATGAAATATGAAATTCCGGTCATTCCACTCAAGACATTCAACATCCAAAACGGCAGCTATGTAGAATGGACAGGCAATGTGATGAATCCCCAGCTCAATATTACTGCCACAGAGCGAGTTCGCGCTACTGTCGGCGAGGACGGACAAAGTCCTCGTATGGTCAGCTTCGATGTAGGCATCGCCCTGAGCCAACGATTGGAAAATCTGGGACTGGCCTTCACCCTTTCAGCTCCCGAAGATGCATCAGTACAAGACCAACTGACTGCCATGACCCCTGAAGAACGGGGCAAACTGGCTGTTACCATGCTCGTCACCGGCATGTATATGGCAGAAGGCAACTCTACCGGAGGATTCAATATGAACAATGCCCTCAACTCCTTCCTGCAAAGTGAAATCTCGAATATTGCAGGCAAGGCCCTTGATATCAGTTTGGGAATGGAAACCGTTGACAATGCCGAAGACGGCGGAAAGCGGACGGATTACAACTTCCAGTTTGCCAAACGTTTTTTGGAACAACCGTTTCCGTATCGTCATCGGTGGAAAAGTGTCTACCGGTAATACAGCCCAGCAAGATGAAACATTTATTGATAATGTTTCCATCGAATATCGTCTGGACAATAGCGGCACCCGATATGTCAAAGTATTCCATGACAAAAACTACGAAAGCGTGCTCGAAGGTGAAATCATCGAAAACAGGAGTCGGTATCGTTCTGCGAAAGAAAATGAGTCACCTGGGTGAGTTATTTATATTCAGGAAAAAGAAAGATTAACAAAAATGACAAGGATAAAAAAGAGAAGAATTCACACTGACCTGCTGTTACTGACAGCTTTTCTATGCCTACTGGCCGGTTGTTCCACCACGAAGAATCTGCCCGAAGGCGAAACCCTTTACGTAGGTGTAAAGAACATAAAATGTCATCAATGAAGACAAAACTCCCGCCGGAGTACAAACTCTGGAAGAAGTAGAGGCAGCTCTGTCCTACCCTCCCAATAATGCCATTTTGGGAAGTAACTCCCTGCGTTTTCCCATTCCATTCGGTTTATGGATA
>ENA-OQAR01000276-OQAR01000276.1-human-gut-metagenome-genome-assembly--contig:-NODE-276-length-14987-cov-3.354441_pt1 | contig 14987 bp, 33 predicted proteins | sample MGYA00242738_ERZ504533 | MGnify/ENA primary metagenome ERZ504533 (study PRJEB26092, sample SAMD00036276) | human gut metagenome | host: Homo sapiens | study: EMG produced TPA metagenomics assembly of... | reverse complement strand
TTTGTATTAGAAACAAAACAACTTCTTCAGCTTTCGTGTTCGCACTTACATTCAATGCACTCAGTGGATTTTTTCCAGATTTTTAACACTTCCAATTCTGTCTGATTCCTCAGATCCAGATTGCTCAATTTACTCTCATAACACGAGAGCTCTTTTAAGTTTTTTTTATTTTTCACTGACATCCAATTCCGTCAGATTGTTGGTTCCGCAGCTTAATTTCACTAATTCCTTGTTTTGACTTACATTCAATGTATCCAGGTGGTTATCTTGACAATCAAAATCTTCCAGCTTCTCATTTTGCTCACGTCGATCGACGGTAACGCATTGTGCCCACAGTAGAATGTTTCCAATAGCGGCAACCCGCTTACATCCAGCTCATTCAATTGGTTATGATGACAGTTAATATACGACAGGTTTTTTGTTGTGGCTCAAATCTATCGTTGTCAGATTATTATAATAGCACTCGAGGAGCCAGATGTTCGTAAAAAACTCGATTCCCTTTAAGTTACTTATTTCTTTATTATCACAAGAAATCCACTTTGCGTTCGCGATCTCACTTGGGCTGAAATACTTGTCTTGATTTTTATCCCATTCTCTCGCCACATAGTCTCTAAAATTTTCGTCCGGAAAGTTTTTCTCGTTGATTGCAATATACCCCTCCGGCACAGCAGCATCCGCCTGCGCACTCGCGCCATTTTCCTGTTCTTCCGCCCCCGCTCCGCCGCAAACGCGCCCACTGGCAGAACCGACAGCATCATGCACACCGCAAGTGCTGCACTGAGAAGTCTCGTACTCTTTTTTTCTCATGTTCTCTTCCTCTTTTTCGTTTGTTATTTTGCAGGCACCCACCCCAAAAGGCACCGTCTGCTCTTCAAGTTTACCCCCCCCATACAACATATCAAGAGGCATTTTGGCAGAAAATAGGTTCGAGTTTTTAGTGGAATTGTTAAAATGTTTACGGTTTGGCCCGCTATTCCCGGGAACATTCAGAAGCAATGAAAAATGCCACGCAAAAAAAACCCTCTCCCATTGCTGGGAAAGGGCTTTTGAACACTGTATCAAACAGTCAGAGCAGATCAGACGAGCTCCAGAACTGCCATCTCAGCAGCGTCGCCGCGGCGAGCGCCGATCTTGATGATGCGGGTGTAGCCGCCGTTGCGGTCAGCGTACTTGGGGCTGATCTCATCAAACAGCTTCTTTGCAACATCTTCCTTGGTGATGTAGGCATAAACCTGACGCTTGGTGTGCAGGTCGCTTGCCTTGCCAAGGCTGATCATCTTCTCGGCCATGGAACGAACGTCCTTAGCGCGAGTGACAGTGGTCTCAATCTTGCCATTCTCTAACAGGTAGGTAACCATAGCGCGCATCATAGCGTTGCGGCTGTCGCTGGTTCTACCGAGCTTTCTGGTACCGGGCATCCCGTTTCACTCCTTAATTATTTTTAGTTATCGTCATCCGTGTTCAGCTTGAAGCCCAGAGAATCCAGCTTTGCCATGACCTCTTCCAGGCTCTTGCGACCGAGGTTGCGAACCTTCATCATCTCGTCCTCGCTCTTGCTGACCAGATCTTCCACCGTGTTGATGCCTGCGCGCTTCAGGCAGTTGAAGGAACGCACGCTCAGATCCAGCTCTTCAATGGTCATTTCCAGAGCCTTTTCCTTGTCGTCGTTGGTCTTCTCCACCATGATCTCAGCGCCGGCTGCCTCATCGGACAGGTTGACGAACAGGTTCAGGTGCTCGGTCAGCACACGGGCAGCCAGAGAAACGGCTTCCTGCGCATTGATCGTGCCATCGGTCCAAACCTCAATGGTCAGCTTGTCATAATCGATCGCCTGGCCAACACGGGTGCTCTCGACGTTGTAGTTCACCTTGAGCACAGGGGTGTAAATGCTGTCAACGGGAAGAGTATTGATATCGTTCTTCTCGATGATAGCCTGTTTGTTGCGCTCTGCGGGCACATAGCCGCGGCCCTTATCGAGGTCAGCTCCATGACGAGCTTGCCGCCCTCGCCCAGGGTTGCGATGTGCCACTCAGGGTTCAGAATTTCGATGTCGTCGCCCTGCTTGATGTTGTCAGCGGTGACCTCACAGGGGCCGACTGCCTCAACACGCACTGTCTTCGGACCATCGGTGTACAGCTTTGCAGCAATACCCTTCAGGTTCAGGACAATTTCGGTAACGTCTTCCTTGACGCCCTCAATGGTGGAGAACTCGTGAACCACGCCATCAATCTTGACGCTGGTCACGGCGACACCGGGCAGAGAGGAAAGAAGCACACGACGCAGGCTATTGCCCAGTGTGATGCCAAAGCCACGCTCCAGCGGTTCTGCCACGAATTTGCCGTAGCGGCCGTCCGGGGACAGGCTTGCCGTTTCGATTTTGGGACGTTCAATCTCCATCATATCTATGCCCTCCTTGTCAAACCGGCGCTGCCGCCGGCCCATTATTAAATTCTTTCAAAGAAAAGAATGCGAAAGTGAGCCGTCCACGGGGAAGGCCCAGCCTTCTTAATGGATTACTTGGAGTACAGCTCGACGATGAGGTGCTCTGCGACTTCGTAGTCGATATCGCTGCGCTCGGGCAGCTTTGCGACAACACCCTTCAGAGAACCGGTCTCACGGTTCAGCCATGCGGGCAGAGCAACAACGGGAGCCTCGGGGCCGGTCAGCTTTGCAAACTTTGCAGAGCTGCGGCTGGACTCGCGCACTTCGATCACGTCGCCAGCCTTCACCTGGTAAGAAGGAATGTTGACCTTCTTGCCGTTGACGGTGAAGTGAGCGTGGGACACCAGCTGACGAGCGTCGCGGCGGGTCTGAGCAAAGCCCAGACGGAACACGACGTTGTCCAGACGGCACTCCATGATCTGCAGCAGGTTCTCACCAGTCTTGCCGGGGCGGGCCTCAGCACGCAGGTAAGCATTGTGGAACTGCTTTTCCAGAACGCCGTAGATAAACTTGACCTTCTGCTTCTCCTTCAGCTGAGATGCGTACTCAGACTGCTTCTTGCGCATGTTGCCATTGGAGTTGCGGGTAGTATTCTTCTTTGCATAGCCCATGACCGCAGGAGAAATGCCCAGGGCCTTGCAACGCTTTGCGATAGGCTGCGTATTCTTTGCCATAATTCAATTTCCTCCTTCGATCAGACACGACGGCGCTTCGGGGGACGGCAGCCATTGTGGGGGATGGGAGTCACGTCCTTGATCAGGGTGACTTCCAGGCCGGTAGCCTGCAGCGCACGAATAGCGGACTCACGGCCAGCGCCGGGGCCCTTGACGTAGACCTCAACGGTCTTCATGCCATGCTCGATAGCAACCTTGGCTGCGGTCTCAGCAGCAGACTGGGCTGCGAACGGAGTGCTCTTACGGCTGCCGCGGAAGTTCAGGGAGCCGGGAGGAGCACCAAGACACTGCATTACCCTGCAGGTCGGTGATGGTGACAACAGTATTGTTGAAGGTAGACTGGATATGAGCCTGACCAGCAGCAATGTTCTTGCGCTCTTTGCGCTTCATGCGGACATTAGCGCCCTTCTTGGCATTATTTGCACTTGCCATTTCTCAAATCCTCCTTACTTCTTCTTGTTAGCGACAGTGCGCTTGGGACCCTTGCAGGTACGTGCATTGGTCTTGGTACGCTGGCCGCGGCAGGGCAGATTCTTGCGATGGCGGGTGCCACGGAAGGACTGGATCTCAACCAGGCGCTTGATGTCCAGAGCAACGTTGCGGCGCAGGTCGCCTTCAACGATGATGTTAGCCTGATCGATGTAGTCACGGATCTTAGCCTCTTCTTCCAGAGTCAGGTCCTTGACGCGGGTATCGGGGTTGATGCCAGTTGCTTCCAGGATCTTGTTAGCAGTGGTCTGGCCGATACCATAAACGTAGGTGAGACCCACCTGAACGCGCTTCTCGCGGGGCAGGTCAACGCCGGCAATACGTGCCATAGTAGTTTCCTCCAAAAATCATCCCATGTCAGTGTCGGGGTCTGCGCCGGGACTCTACGCACTTGACCCCCAGGCGCCCGAATTAGCCCTGGCGCTGCTTATGCTTGGGGTTCTGGCAGATGACCATCACGCGGCCTTTGCGGCGGATGACCTTGCACTTTTCGCAGATGGGTTTCACGGAAGGCTTGACCTTCATGATGTTGAACCTCCTTTTGGTTGATACCCTGGTGCTTATTTGGAGCGCCAGGTGATGCGGCCCTTAGAAAGATCATAGGGCGACATTTCCACGGTAACCTTGTCCCCGGGCAGGATACGGATGAAATTGGTCCGCAGCTTGCCGGAGATGTGCGCTAAGAGGATGTGACCGCTGGGAGTGAGCTTCCCGGTGTTCTTATCCTCGCTCAACATTTCCACCTTAAAGATGGCGTTGGGCATGGCTTCACGCACAATGCCTTCGATCTCGATAACGTCTTCCTTAGACAAGCTATTTGCCTCCTCATTGGATCTGCTCAGTTTGTCGTTGAACCTGAACCGGTGCCTTTGCCTTGGAACCCTGAAAGCGCCGCGGTTTTCACGTGCCTGCGCCCGTTTGACCGCAGCTTGCCGCTTCAGCGTTCTCCAGTTCCAGTGCCGGTCCACAGACGGACAGGCGGCGATGATCGCCACATACTTCATCTTTCGCGGCACAAAATCCGCAAAACGGGCAGAAAATCCCTGTCCGCCGAGGAAGTATCTGGCTTCCACAGCCATTTATAGATTATACACCTTTTGTTGTCAATTTGCAAGAGCTTTTTTCCGTATTTCCGATAAAAAATTCTCGAAATTCAAAAGCTGTCCTTTCTCTCCCCGGTCTTGGTTTTTCTCCACCGCAAAGATGAAACTTTTTCACCAAAAGTTGTCATAATTGCACAAACAGCAGGTCTGTCCCTGCAAAAAACGCCGCCTGCGGCGGAGCATTTCTGCTCTTCACAGGCGGCGCTTCTCATATTTCAGGGATTAGCTTACTTCAGGCTGAACTTTTCCGGGTCAAAATCCGGGTCATCCCAGAAGCGGGTCATGATCTCAGTGTGATCCTTCAGGATCGCATTGGAGTGCTCAAAGTGCGCAGCCAGACCACCGTCCTTGGTCTTGACGGTCCAGCCGTCCTTGGACTGGGTGATCTTGCAGTCGTACTGGCAGATCATGGGCTCAATGGCAATGGTCATGCCGGGCACAAGCGCGGGCCGCGGCCCTGATGGCCGTAGTTGGGCACTTCCGGGTCCTCGTGCAGCTCACGGCCGGTGCCGTGGCCCACGAACTCGCGGACGACCGAGAAACCGGCATCCTCGCAGTAGCTCTGCACGGCATAGCCAATGTCGCCGATGCGGTTGCCGGCCACAGCCTGCTCGATGCCCTTATACAGAGCAGCCTTGGTCACATCCAGCAGGCGCTGTGCTTCCAGATCGACCTTGCCTACCGCATAGGTGCAGGCATTGTCGCCGTTGAAGCCATCGATCTTTGCGCCAGTGTCGATGCTGACGATATCACCGGGACGAATGACGATGTCATGCGAAGGGATACCATGGATGATGGTATCGTTCAGGCTGATGCAGGCCGTGCCCGGAAAGCCATACAGACCCTTGAAATTGGGTGTGCCGCCGTGCTTCACGATGAAGTCGTAGATCAGCTTATCCAATTCCCATGTGGTCATACCTGCTTCGATATGCTCACCGCCGTACTTCAGGGCAGCTGCGCTCAGGGCATTTGCCTTGCGCATGCCGTCCAGCTCTTTCGCATTTTTGATCTGAATCACAATTATGCCTCCAAAGCCTTCATGACTTCAGCCGTGGTCTCCTCGATGGAGGGGCAGAACTTGATCTCTGCCAGCTTGCCGCGGGTACGGTAGAACTCCACCAGCGGCTCGGTCTGCTCATGATATGCTTTCAGACGATCCAGCACGGTGGCAGGCTGGTCGTCCTTGCGGATGACGGTCTTGCCGCCGCACAGGTCGCACACACCCTCGACCTTGCTCTTCTTGTTGACGATGTGGTAGCTTGCGCCGCACTTCTCGCAGACGCGGCGGCCGCTCATGCGGTCAACGATCACATTGTCCTCGACCTGCAGCTCCAGCACCTTGTCGATGCGGATGCCCATGGTCTCGATGGCCTCGGCCTGAGCGATGGTGCGGGGCACACCGTCCAGGATGAAGCCGTTTGCGCAGTCCGGCTGAGCCAGACGCTCTTTCAGGATGCCGATGATGACCTCATCGGGCACCAGAGCGCCAGCGTCCATAAAGCTCTTTGCCTTCAGGCCCATCTCGGTGCCTTCCTTGACAGCAGCGCGCAGAATGTTGCCGGTGCTGATGGAGGGGATGTTCAGCTTGGCGCAGATGATCTCGGCCTGCGTGCCCTTACCAGCACCAGGTGCGCCCAACAGGATCAGATTCATAGGATCATTCCTTTCCTTTGTTAGAGGATGTAAACTCCAAAAAAGTAAAAAAGCACTGAAAAGTTCGAGCGTACTCTCCTTTCCAGTGCTTTCTCACATCTTAATTATTGTGGATCAACCAAGGAAGCCCTTGTGGTTGCGCATCGTCATGAAGCTGTCGAGGCTGCGGGTGGTATCAAGTGCCACACCGACCACGATCAGCAGGCTGGTACCGCCCAGCTGGATGCTCATACCGGTCAGGTTGCCCAGAATGATCGGCAGCACAGCCACCGCAGCCAGGAAGATGGCACCGATGAGGGTGATCTTGTTCAGGGTGCGGGTGATGAAATCGCTGGTCGGCTTGCCGGGACGGAAGCCGGGGATCGAGCCGTTGTTGCGGCGCAGATTGTTGGCGATCTCAACGGGGTTGTACTGGATGGCCACATAGAAGTAGTTGAATGCCAGAATCAGCAGCAGGTAGATCACAACGTACAGCCAGGAGGTGTAGTTGAAGGTGTGGAAGAATGCATACCACACCGGGTGTGCCTGCTGGTCGATCTGCAGGAAGCTGCCGATGGTGCCCGGGATGGACACCAGAGCCGAAGCGAAGATGATGGGCATAACGCCGCTCATGTTCAGCTTCAGGGGCAGATAGCTGTTCTGACCGCCCATCTGCTTGCGGCCTACCACGCGCTTTGCGTACTGAATGGTGATGCGGCGCTCTGCGTTGGTCATGACGACCACGAAGACCACAGCCACCAGTGCCAGCACGATCAGCAGCGGCAGGAAGAAGTAGTACTGGGGCTTGCCGGACGCTGCCTGAGTCAGCAGACCCTTGACAGAGGTGTACAGCGAAGACCAGTTGGAGACGATCGAAGCAAAGATGATGAGCGAGACACCGTTGCCGATGCCCTTGTCATCGATCTGCTCACCGCACCATGTGATCAGCTGTGCGCCGGCCACAAAGGTTGCGATGATGACGATGGCGGCAAAGATGCCGGCACCGCCGGAAACGTACTTCAGTGCGCCCATATTGCGGATCACGAAGTAGTAGCCGATGCTCATGATCAGAGCGACCACAGCACCTGCGTACCGGTTGATCTGCTGCAGCTTCTGCTGGCCGTCGGCTTCCTTTGCCAGATTTTCCAGCGCGGGAATTGCCACGGTGAGCAGCTGCACAATAATGGAGGCGTTGATATAGGGTGTCACACCTAACGCGAAGAGCGTGCAACGGGCCAGAGCACCACCGCTCATCATGTTCAGATAGGAGAGCATGTCGCCGTTTGCGAACATCTGCGTCAGCGCAGAGCCGGAAACGAACGGAACGGGGATGGCACAGCCCAGACGGTACACCACGAGGATCGCCAGCGTGAACAGGAGACGATTTTTAAGCTCGGGGATCTTCCATGCGTTACGGAATGTCTGGAACACCTTACATCACCTCAGCCTTTCCGCCTGCCTTCTCGATTTTCTCTTTGGCAGAAGCGGAATAGGCTGCGGCCTTCACGGTCAGAGCCTTGGTCAGCTCGCCGTTGCCCAGAACCTTAACGCCGTCCAGAGTCTTCTTGACCAGACCCTTTGCCTTCAGAGCCTCGGTATCGACGACATCGCCGGCATTGAAAGCAGCTTCCAGATCAGCCACGTTGACGATGGCGTACTGGGTAGCAAAGATGTTGTTAAAGCCAACCTTGGGCAGGCGGCGTGCCAGAGGCATCTGGCCGCCCTCGAAACCAGCGTGCTTCACGCCGGAACGGGCCTTCTGGCCCTTGCTGCCGAAGCCGGCAGTCTTGCCATTGCCGGAGCCAATGCCGCGGCCCTTGCGGGTCACAGCCTTGTTTGCGCCGGGAATCGCGTGCAATTCATGAAGTTTCATTATGCGTATACCCCCTGCTATTAGGCTTCGGTGACGCTGAGCATAAAGCCGATCTTTGCGATCTTGCCCTGCGTAGCGGCATTGTCAGGCTGAACGGTAACGTCGCCCGGCTTCTTCAGGCCCAGAGCCTCAGCGGTAGCGATCTGCTTAGCGCCGCGGCCAATCAGGCTCTTCTTCAGCTCGATCTTGAGCATCTTATCTGCCATGGTTTGTTACCTCCTTAACCCAGAATTTCTTTCACGGTCTTGCCGCGCTTCTCAGCGACAGACTCAGCGCTGACCAGGCCGCACAGACCTGCGAAGGTAGCAGAAACAACGTTGATGGGGTTGTTGGAACGCATAGACTTCGCACGGATGTCCTTGATGCCAGCACCTCAATGACGGCACGCACAGGGCCGCCGGCGATCATACCGGTACCAGGTGCAGCCGGCTTGAGCAGAACGGCGCCTGCGCCGTACTTGCCGACGATCTCGTGGGGGATGGTGGTGCCCTTCAGGGCAACCTTGTGCATGTTCTTCTTAGCAGCAGCTTCGCCCTTGCGGATTGCCTCAGGCACTTCGCCGGACTTGCCGATGCCGTAACCAATGGTGCCCTTGCCGTCGCCCACGACAACCAGAGCGGCAAACTTCATGATGCGGCCGCCCTTGACAGTCTTGGAAACGCGGTTGATGGAGACAACCTTGGTGATCATGCCGTCGTCTTCACGGTTTCTCATAGCCATAATGTGTTTCCTCCTCTCATTACAGCTTCAGGCCGCCCTCACGGGCGCCATCAGCCAGGGCCTTAACACGGCCATGATAAACGTAGCCACCACGGTCGAACACGACCTCGGTGATGCCCTTTTCCAGAGCCTTTGCTGCGATCTTCTTGCCGATCTCAGCAGCGGCCTCGACGTTGCCGCCGTTGCCGTTGAAGTCCTTGTCCATAGTAGAAGCCGACACCAGAGTCACGCCCTGCTCATCATCGATGATCTGAGCGTAAATGTGCTTGGCGGAGCGGAAAACATCCAGGCGAGGACGTGCTGCGGTGCCGCTGATCTTGTTACGAACGCGGCGATGACGACGAAGACGAGCTTCGTTCTTGTCGATCTGCTTAACCATTGTCTTTCACTCCTTACCTTATTTCTTGCCCTTGCCGGCCTTGCCTTCTTTGTGCTTGACAACCTCGCCCTCGTAGCGGATGCCCTTGCCCTTGTAAGGCTCGGGCGGCTTCTTGGCGCGGATCTCGGCAGCATACTGGCCGACCTTCTGCTTGTCAATACCGGTAACGGTGAAGTGGTTGGGATCCTGCCACACGATGGTGCAGTCCTCAGTATCAGGAATGTTCACCTGATGAGAGAAGCCCAGGTTCATGACCAGGTTGGAGCCCTGCTTCTGGCAGCGCAGGCCGACGCCCACGATCTCCAGCTTCTTCTCGTAGCCGTTCACAACACCGTTCACCATGTTGGCGATGTTGGTACGGGTCAGGCCGTGCAGGCTGCGGGCCTGGGGTTCGTCATTGGGGCGGGTAACCAGAACTTCATTGCCCTCGACCTTGACGGTCATCAGGGGATGATAGTTGGAATTCAGGCTGCCCTTGGGGCCCTTGACGGCGACGTGATGTGCTGCCTCATCGACAGTGACAGTAACGCCGGCAGGAATGACGATGGGTTTTCTTCCAATTCTCGACATTGTCTTTTACCCCTTTCTTACCACACGTAGGCCAGGACTTCGCCGCCGACGTGTGCAGCACGTGCAGCCTTATCAGTCATGATGCCCTTAGAGGTGGAAATGATTGCGGTGCCCAGGCCCTTCATGACCTTGGGCATATCCTCGCAGTTGGTGTAGATGCGCAGGCCGGGCTTGGACACGCGGCGCAGACCAGCGATAACGGGCTCGCCGTTAGCCTGATACTTCAGGGTGACAACGATGGTGCCCTGAACGGTGTCGTTCTTGACCTGCATGCCCTTGATGTAGCCCTCGTCAACCAGAATCTGGCAGATAGCCTTCTTCATGTTGGAAGCGGGGATCTCCACAGAAGGGTGTTTGGCAGTGCTAGCGTTGCGGATGCGAGTCAGCAGGTCCGCGATAGGATCAGTAATCTGCATTTGCCACTAACCTCCTTAGATTAGCTCTCGTTTGTTTTATAATGATACCGCCCCGAAACATCGTTGCCCCGGGGCGGATATCCGACAAATTATCCGGCCCTCTGGTTGATACCAGGAAGCCTTCTTCACGCCCGGGATCTCGCCCTTGTAGGCCAGCTCACGGAAGCACACACGGCACACGCCGTACTTGCGCAGCACGGAGTGGGGACGGCCGCAGATGCGGCAGCGGGTGTATGCACGGGTAGAGAACTTAGCAGGACGAGACTGCTTCAGCTTCATAGACAGTTTAGCCATTGTAGAAATCTCCTCCCTTAGTTGTTCTCTGCGAACGGAGCGCCCAGAGCCTTCAGCAGCTCCTTGCCCTCTTCGTCAGTCTTGGCAGTGGTGACAAAGCAGACATCCATGCCGCGGACTGCATCGACCTTCTCGAAGTCGATCTCGGGGAAGATGATCTGCTCCTTGATGCCGCATGCAAAGTTGCCGCGGCCATCAAAACCGTTGCCGTTGATGCCGCGGAAGTCGCGGACACGGGGCAGTGCGATGTTGAAGAAGCGATCGACGAACTCATACATACGCTCACCGCGCAGGGTGACCTTGCAGCCGATGGGAGTGCCCTGGCGCAGCTTGAAGTTAGCAACGCTCTTCTTGGCACGGCACACAACTGCCTTCTGGCCAGTGATCTGGCCCAGATCCTTCATGACAGCTTCCAGGATCTTCTCGTTGTCCTTGGCTTCGCCGCAGGCAACGTTGATGACGACCTTGTCCAGCTTGGGGATCTGCATAACGCTCTTGTAACCGAACTTGGAGTTCAGAGCAGGAGCAATTTCATTGACATACTGTTCTTTCAAACGAGCCATTGTTCCTTACTCCTTTCTTACAGCTCAGCGCCGCACTTCTTGCAGACGCGAACCATCTTGCCGTCCTTCTCGACGTGGCCCACACGCACGGCCTTGCCGCACTTGGGGCAGATGGGCATGACCTTGGATGCGTACATAGCACCCTCAGCCTTGACGATGCCGCCCTGCTCGCCCTGACGACGAGGCTTGACGTGCTTGGTAACCATGTTCTGGCCCTCAACGATGACCTTGTTCTCAGAGGGGCTGACCTGCAGGACCTTACCAGTGTGGCCCTTGTCCTTGCCGCTGATGATCATAACGTTGTCGCCGGTTTTAACATGAAGATTATTCATTTTTAAAACTCCTTACAGCGATTCCGGAGCCAGGCTCAGGATCTTGGTGTAGCCGGCATCACGCAGCTCACGAGCAACGGGTCCAAAGATACGGGTACCCTTGGGGCTCTTGTCGGCCATAACGATAACGGCGGCGTTCTCATCGAAACGGATGTAGGAGCCGTCGTCGCGGCGGACGCCATGCTTGCTGCGCACGATGACAGCCTTGACGACGTCGCCCTTCTTAACGGAGCCGCCGGGGGCTGCCTTCTTGACAGAGCAGACCACGACGTCACCAATGTTTGCGTATCTCTTGCGGGTGCCGCCCAGCACGCGGAAGCACATCAGCTCCTTGGCACCGGTGTTGTCGGCAACTTTGAGATAAGTTTGCATCTGAACCATATCAGATATCTCCTTTCAAACTGTTCAAAGCAGCGGGCAAATTACTTTGCCTTCTCAACGATACGGACCAGGCGCCAGCGCACATCCTTGGACAGGGGGCGGCACTCCATGATCTCAACACGGTCACCGATGCCGCACTCGTTCTGCTCATCACGAGCCTTGAACTTGGCGGTACGCTTCAGGATCTTCTTGTACAGGGGGTGCTGCACGCTATCCTTAACGGCAACCACGATGGTCTTATCCATCTTGTCGGACACGACGACGCCGACGCGGGTCTTCTCAGATTACGTTCTTCCATCGTTTAACCTCCTTACTGCTTCTCAGCCAGAACGGTCATCACGCGGGCGATGTCCTTCTTGACTGCTTCGATGCGGCCGGGGTTCTCCAGCTGGTTGATGGCATGCTGGAAGCGCAGGTTAAACAGCTCGGCCTTCAGGTCTGCCAGCTTGCTGGTCAGCTCTGCGGTCTGCATTTCGCGGAGTTCATTAGCCTTCATTGGTGCCATCCTCCTTCACGGAGTCCTCACGGACAACAAATTTGCACTTGATGGGCAGCTTGTGCATAGCCAGGCGCAGTGCCTCACGAGCAGTTGCCTCATCGACATCTGCCAGCTCGAACAGAACGCGGCCCGGCTTCACAACAGCGACCCAGTATTCGGGAGAGCCTTTACCGGAACCCATGCGGGTCTCAGCGGGCTTTTCAGTCACGGGCTTATCGGGGAAGATCTTGATCCACACCTTGCCGCCACGCTTGATGTAACGAGTCATGGCAACACGAGCAGCCTCGATCTGGGTGGAAGAGATCCATGCCGGCTCCAGAGCAACAAGGCCGTACTGGCCCTGGCACACCACGTTGCCGCGGGTAGCCTTACCGGTCATGCGGCCGCGCTGGACGCGGCGGTACTTAACACGCTTAGGCAGTAACATTACTTGTTGCCTCCTTCCTTCTTCTGAGCGGTCTTAGCGCTCTTCAGGACTTCGCCCTTGTAGACCCACACCTTGACGCCGATGCGGCCGTAGGTGGTAGCAGCCTCTGCAAAGCCGTAGTCAATGTCAGCACGCAGGGTCTGCAGGGGGATGGTGCCCTCGTGATAGCTCTCGGTACGAGCGATATCAGCGCCGCCCAGACGGCCGGAGCACATTGCCTTGATGCCCTTTGCGGGAACGGTTGCGCGATCGCGGGGGCTCATGGCATTGCGCATGCACTGCTTCATGGCACGACGGAAGGTCACGCGGTTCTCCAGCTGACGAGCGATATCCTCAGCAACCAGCTGAGCGTTGGTAGCAGCGCTCTTGACCTCGATGACATTGACGATGACAGTCTTGCCATACTCCTTGGTCAGCTTGTTCTGCAGAGCAACGCGCTCTTCGCCGCCCTTGCCGATGACCATGCCGGGCTTAGCGCAGTAGATGTTGACAGTTACGCGAGGAGCGGAAGTGGACGGGTCCACAGTACGCTCGATCTCGATCTTGGGCACACCAGCATCCTTCAGCTGAGCCTTCAGCTCAGTGCGGATCTTGTGGTCCTCGACGAGGTTATCGCTGAAATCCTTCTTGGAGGCAAACCAGCGGCTGTCCCAGTCTTTAATAACGCCGACACGAATGCCGTGCGGATTTACTTTCTGGCCCATTGTTTTCCCTCCTTACTCTTTCTCTTTCAGAACAACGGTCATGTGGCTGGTGCGCTTCAGGATGCGGTAGCCGCGGCCCTGTGCACGAGGCATCATGCGCTTCAGCGTCGGGCCGGGGCAGACGTAGCACTCGGCGACGTAGAGGTTGTTCTTGTCCATATTGAAGTTGTTTTCCGCATTAGCGGCTGCAGACTTCACCAGCTTCAGAAGGGGCTCACAAGCTGCCTTCGGGGTGTACTGCAGGATTGCCAGCGCTTCGTCCAGGGGCTTGTTACGGATCAGATCCATAACGATAGACACCTTACGAGGACTAATGCGGGCATAACGAAGAATTGCCCGAGCTTCCATGTTGTGTTCCTCCCTCTATTACTTAGAATTACCAGTGTGGCCCTTGAAGGTACGGGTGGGAACGAACTCACCCAGCTTGTGGCCAACCATGTCCTCAGTCACATACACAGGCACATGCTTGCGGCCGTCGTGGACGGCAAAGGTGTGACCAACGAATTCGGGGAAGATCGTGGAGGCGCGGCTCCAGGTCTTGATGACCTGCTTCTTGCCGGAAGCGTTCATCGCTTCAACGTGCTTCATAAGAGCAGCCTGGACGAAAGGTCCTTTTTTAATGCTTCTACCCATTGTCTTAAACTCCTCTCTTACTTACCTGCACGCTTCACGATCAGCTTATCGGAGCGCTTATGATGCTTGCGAGTCTTGAGACCCAGAGCGGGCTTGCCCCAGGGAGTCATAGGACCGGAGTGACCAACAGGTGCGCGGCCCTCGCCACCACCGTGGGGATGGTCGCAGGGGTTCATGACGGTACCACGCTGCCGGGACGCACGCCCATGTGGCGCTTGCGGCCAGCCTTGCCCAGGTTGACGTTCTCGTGGTCGATGTTGGAAACCTGACCGATGACTGCGGTGCAGTTCACGGGCACGTTGCGCATCTCACCGGAGGGCAGACGAACCAGAGCGTAGCCATTCTCCTTAGCCATCAGCTGAGCCATGTTGCCAGCGGAACGAACCAGCTGAGCGCCGCGGCCGGGATACAGCTCGATGTTATGGATGATGGTACCGACGGGGATGTTCTCGAAGGCAGGCAGTTGCCGGGCTTGATGTCGGCAGACTTGCTGCTGATGACCACATCGCCCACCTTCAGGCCATCGGGAGCAATGATGTAGCTCTTGACGCCATCGGTGTACTCGACCAGAGCGATGAATGCGCTGCGGTTCGGATCGTACTCGAGAGTCTTGACGGTAGCGGGCATATCGGTCTTCTGACGCTTGAAGTCGATGACACGATACTTGGTGCGGTTGCGCCGCCCTGATGACGGACGGTGATGCGACCGGTGTTGTTGCGGCCGCTGTGCTTCTTCATGGGCTCCAGCAGGCTGCGCTCGGGAGCGACCTTAGACAGGACGCTGTAATCCGTGACGGTCATGCCGCGGCGGCCGGAGTAGTGGGGCCATACTTCTTGATAGCCATAGTGCTATTCTC